>Ga0208879_1001802_pt1 | contig 19701 bp, 12 predicted proteins | sample Knorr_S15_td_Bot_FD_185605 | JGI IMG/M metagenome (GOLD analysis project Ga0208879, IMG submission 185605) | Marine microbial communities from Southern Atlantic Ocean transect - Knorr_S15_td_Bottom_ad_5009_LV_A (SPAdes) (version 2) | ecosystem: Environmental > Aquatic > Marine > Oceanic | place... | reverse complement strand
TTCTAATGATTGCTTCGATTTTTTTCATAATTATTTGTGTTTTTAAAGTGAGAATCCGAAGGTTAAGTATATGTTTTCTGCATCTGGATTGAGTATTAATGCAGCATTTATAGGTAAACTAAAAGAGCCAGATAGTTTTATTTCTTTAGCAACAGAAAGACCGAGATTGATTAGACCAGAACCATCGGTTAAATAATAGCTGTTATCATCTCCAAATACAGCTCCTGCAAACAAACTATATTCAACATTACCAACAGTCTTAGAATAATTAACCTCTACATAAGTTGAGTAAGCCGATTTTTCATTACCTCCATCATCATATTTTATAGCTCCGCTAAAATTAGTGGCAACGCTTAAACCAATAGGAAATTTATCAGTGCCTGCAAACAAAACCATTGCTTCAAATACATGACCTTTGTTATAAGGAAAATAGCCTTGAAAATTTCCATCTATAGGAAAGAAATAATCTGTTACGGTTAAAGAAAAAGCATCACTAACTGAATACGAAACATATAAATCGGCTTCGTTACCAGTACTTAAACCTCCTAAGTTGTAAGCTCCCCAGGCACCAATAGCAAACTTACCTGTTGAAAACTCAATATATGGTTGAGCACTTGGACTATTACCACCCAATTGAATACCTCTCCATATATAACGTGATTGAATATCAACGCCTATATCGATACTACTTGAAGATGCTTTAGGAATTGAATCTGAAGCCGTTTGTGCAACTGTTTTAATGCAACTAATAATAAATAATGCAAGAATAATTTTTTTCATAATTGTTGTTATTTTGATTAATTAAGTGCCAAAACTATATAAAAAAGATTTTAACCCCTAATTAAACAGGGGTTGATATTTTATTTTTATCAATTCGTTATTTTATACCCTATTTTTTTAATGGTATGAAAGTCTACTGCGTTTTATTTTTATAATTTGATAATTAATTCTTGAAACATTTATATCATTTTGAATATTTAAATGATTTTAATTCACTAAAAACCGCTTTTCGTTAAATATAATTTACATTAAATCACTTTTCATCTAATATTTTATAATTACATATTTAATAAAAATTACATATTGAAAATGTTGAATGTTTATTTATAAGGCACAATATTTTTAAAATCGGAATAATGAATTGCCCATTGTTATTATTCAAAATCAACTGCATATATTCGTTTTAAAATCAAGGGTTTTAAACTAAAATGTATTGATTATGATGAAGAAGCAAGGACTATATTTACCGGAATTTGAACACGAAAATTGTGGTGCTGGATTTATATGCAGTTTGAAAGGCATTAAGTCTAACGATATTATACATAAAGCACTTGAAATTCTGGAAAAATTAGAACATCGAGGCGCTGTGAGTTCAGACGGAAAAACAGGTGATGGTGCAGGAATATTAATAGATATACCTCATGATTTTTTTGTGAATAATTGCGGTTTTAAACTTCCGAAAGTGGGAGATTATGCCGTGAGTAATGTGTTCTTACCTCGAAAAGAAAATCAACAATACTATTGCACGACTGTTTTTGAGAAACATATAAAAGAACAAGAACTTAAAATTTTAAGTTGGAGAAATGTTCCGATAAATAATTCTGTTTTAGGCGAGATTGCAGCTAAAACACAACCGTTTATTAAGCAGGTTTTTATTGGAAAATCTAATCCTAAACAAGACGACTTTCAATTTAATTTAAAGTTATTTATTGCAAGAAAAAAAGCAGAACACGAGATTTATAATTCTAAACTTTCAGAAAGCTCTTTTTTCTACCTTCCAAGTTTATCAACTAAAATAATAATATATAAAGGGCTCTTAATTCCTGAAGACATCAAGTTATTTTATAAAGACCTAAACGATTCTTCATTGGTAACGCGATTGGCTTTAGTACATCAGCGTTTTTCAACAAATACATTCCCAACCTGGGATTTAGCGCAGCCCTTTAGATATATGTGTCATAATGGAGAGATAAACACCTTAAGAGGAAATATTTCAAGGCTATTTTCACGAGAAGAATTAATGGAAAGTGATTGGTTTGGTGATGAAATAAAAAACATTTTTCCAGTTGTACTTTCAGGTAAATCAGATTCAGCATCAATTGATATGGTTGTTGAGCTTCTATTAATGACAGGACGTTCTTTACCAGAAGTGATGATGATGTTAGTTCCTGAAGCCTGGGAAAAAAATACAGAAATGTCCGATACTAAAAAAGCGTTCTACGAATATAATTCCTGCCTTATGGAACCTTGGGATGGTCCTGCATCAATCCCATTTACTGATGGTAATTATATTGGAGCCGTTTTGGATAGAAATGGTCTTCGACCATCAAGATATACAGTTACAAAGGACGGCTATGTAATCATGGCGTCGGAAACTGGAGTGATTGATATTGAACCTAAAAATATTGAGTATCATGGTAGATTAGAACCTGGAAAAATGTTTCTCGTAGATATGAATCAAGGTCGGATAATAAATGATGAAGAAATAAAAGAAGATATCGCATCAAGATATCCATATAAAAAGTGGTTAAACAAAAATTTAGTGCATCTTAAAGACATACCTTATAATGACTGCCCTGTTTTTTTTAATGAAGAAACGCTAAAGAAAAGACAGATTATTTTTGGATACACCCAAGAAGATATAAATACTATCATTTTACCGATGGCTCAACATAGTAAAGAGCCTATTGGATCGATGGGAAATGATGTTCCAATTGCCGTTTTATCGGAACGCCCTCAATTACTATATAATTATTTTAAACAGCTTTTTGCTCAAGTTACAAATCCTCCTTTAGATGGAATTCGTGAGGAGCTAATTACAGATATTAGTTTAACTTTAGGAAGTGATTCAAACATATTTGACATTGATGAAAATCATTGCAAAAAGCTAAAAATCGGTAATCCTGTAATTTCAAAACAAGATTTAGATAAGATAAAAAGCTTCAAAAGTCCAGATTTTAAAATAACATCTATTCCTATTTTATATCAAATAAATAAAGGATACAATGGTTTGGAAGATGCGTTAACACACACACTCAAAACCGTTTCTAAAGCTATAGATACCAAAACTAATATAGTCATCTTGTCCGATAGAAATGTCAATAAAGAGTATGCACCAATACCAGCATTATTGGCTTGTTCCTACATCAGCAACGGATTGCAAAAGATGGGAAAACGTTCTCAAGTGAGTATCATTATTGAGTCTGCAGAACCTCGCGAAGTACATCATTTCGCATTACTTTTTGGTTATGGCGCAAGTGCAATTAATCCTTATATGGTAAACGAAATTATAGAGGATAACATCAATGAATTAGACTCAACAAACATTACAACCGAAGAAGCTGTACAAAATTATAACAAAGCTGTTGGCAAAGGGATATTAAAAGTGATGAATAAAATTGGAATCTCTACTCTCAACTCTTACAGAGGCTCACAACTATTTGAATGTATAGGAATAAATACTACTGTGGTTAATAAATATTTCCCAAATACAGTTACACGAATTCAAGGGATTGGGCTACACGAAATAGAAAAGGAAATCAATAAACGTTACATTAAAGCATATCAAAAACAAAAAATTGCTGCCGAATTAGATTTAGAAATTGGAGGTCAATATAGATGGCGCAGAAATGGCGAACACCATTTATTCAACCCATTGTCTATTGCAAAACTGCAAGAATCGGTTAGAAGTAATAAACACAGTACTTATAAAGAATATTCCGAGTTAATAAACAATCAATCCCGACAGTTAATGACTATTAGAGGCTTGTTCGAATTTACAAATTATGACCCTATTCCTTTACATGAAGTCGAACCTTGGACAAAAATTGTTAAGCGTTTTAAAACAGGAGCAATGTCTTATGGATCAATAAGCAAAGAAGCCCACGAAAATTTAGCAATTGCAATGAACAGAATTGGTGGAAAAAGCAATTCTGGTGAAGGCGGTGAAAATGAAGAACGGTTTTATAAACATGAAAATGGTGTTTGGAAGAATAGCGCAATCAAGCAAGTTGCTTCTGGACGCTTTGGAGTAACCTCAAATTACTTAACAAGTGCTTCCGAAATTCAAATTAAAATGGCGCAAGGAGCCAAGCCAGGAGAAGGCGGACAACTGCCAGGAATTAAAGTAAATCTGGAAATAGCTAAAACAAGAAATTCAACACCTTATGTAGGATTGATTTCGCCACCACCACATCACGATATTTATTCTATTGAAGATTTATCACAATTAATTTATGATTTAAAATCTGCCAATCGTGAAGCAAGAATTAATGTAAAATTAGTGTCCGAAGTTGGTGTTGGTACAGTAGCTGCTGGAGTTGCAAAGGCCAAAGCAGACGTTATATTAATTTCCGGACATGATGGCGGAACAGGAGCTTCTCCACTAACCTCCTTAAAACACGCAGGATTGCCATGGGAATTAGGCATTTCTGAAGCACAGCAAACGTTAGTAATGAATAATTTAAGAAACAGGGTGGTTTTAGAATGCGATGGGCAATTAAAAACAGGAAGAGATGTTGCAATCGCATGTTTATTGGGAGCTGAAGAATTTGGTTTTGCAACAGCTCCTTTAGTAGCTTCAGGCTGTATTATGATGCGCGTGTGCCATTTAAATACCTGTCCTGTTGGTATTGCAACCCAAAACCCAGAACTGCGTAAAAAATTCAAAGGTAAACCAGAGCATGTTATTAATTTTATGCATTTTGTAGCACAAGAGTTAAGAGAAATTATGGCAAAACTTGGTTTTAAAACCATTAATGACATGGTTGGGCAAGTTCAAAAATTAGACAGAAATAAAACTATAGAACATTATAAAGCATCAGGAATAGACTTATCACCAATTCTTTTTAAAGTCCCTGTAACAGACGATGTTAAATTATACAACACCGAGAAGCAAATTCATAATATAGAGCAATCTTTAGATTTTAAAATTATTAGCCAAGCTCATCCAGCACTTTTCAGAAAGGAAAAAACAGTATTGGATTTTAAAATTACCAATACGGATAGGGCTTTCGGTGCTATTTTGAGTAATGAAATTTCAAAAATTTATGGTGCTCAAGGCTTACCTGAAAACACATTAAGAATTAATTTCACAGGTTCTGCTGGACAGAGTTTTGGAGCTTTTGCCACAAAAGGATTGACTTTGGTTGTAAGTGGAAATACAAACGATTATGTTGGAAAAGGCTTATCGGGAGCAAAATTAATTGTGAAGGTACCAGAAGAAGCGACCATAATTCCGGAACAAAATATCATTATTGGTAATGTCGCTTTATATGGAGCGACTTCTGGCGAAGCATATTTTAACGGTAAAGCAGGAGAACGTTTTTGTGTTAGAAATTCTGGTGCTAAAGCGGTTGTTGAAGGTATTGGAGATCATGGTTGTGAATATATGACAGGCGGAATTGCTGTTATCCTTGGAGAAGTAGGTAGGAATTTTGGTGCAGGAATGAGTGGTGGAATTGCTTTTGTGTACGACCAAAATAATTCATTTAAAAATCACTGTAATACTGAAGGATTAAATCTGGATCCAGTTTTTGAAAAAGAGGATATAATTGAATTGAAACGACTCATTGAAAATCATTATAACACAACCTTAAGTCCATTAGCACAACGAATTTTAGAAAAATGGGAAATTGAATTACCAAAATTCATAAAGGTGCTTCCAGAAGAGTATAAACAAGCATTAATTCGGTTAGAAAAAGAAAACCTTATAACTACTTAATCATGGGAAAGATTACTGGATTTTTAGAATATAAAAGAGAGGTTGAAACCTATGGTACTGTAAAAAATAGATTGAAACACTACAAAGAGTTTACAGTTTCCATGAAAGAAAAAGCGTTAAAGGATCAAGGTGCCAGATGTATGGACTGTGGCATTCCTTTTTGCCATAGTGGTTGCCCTTTAGGAAATCTTATTCCCGATTTTAATGATAATGTTTATAAAGGAAAATGGGAAGAAGCTGCAAAAATTTTACACTCTACAAATAACTTCCCTGAATTTACAGGAAGATTATGTCCTGCTCCTTGCGAAGAATCCTGCGTGTTAGGAATTAATGAAGACCCTGTTACCATCGAAAATATTGAAAAGAATATTGTTGAAATAGCATTTAAAAAAGGTTGGATTATAGCACAAATTCCAGAATATAGAACAGAAAAATCAGTAGCAGTAATTGGTTCTGGCCCTTCAGGATTAGCAGCAGCACAACAATTAAACAGAGTTGGACATTGTGTAACTGTTTTTGAAAGAGACGCTAAAGTTGGTGGATTATTGCGTTATGGCATTCCGGATTTTAAAATTGAAAAGCATATTATAGACAGACGCATTGTTGTATTAGAAAAAGAAGGAATTACTTTTAAAACAAATGCTCATGTTGGGAAAAACATAAGTATTGAAACAATAAGTGATGAGTTTGATGCTATTTTACTATGTGGAGGCGCAACTATTAGACGAGCTATTCCAATTAAAGGAGCGCATTTAAAAGGGGTGCATCAAGCGATGTATTTTTTAAAGCAAAACAACCAACGCATTGATGGACAAACCAAATTTGATGAATATATTTCAGCCAAAGGAAAAAATGTCATCGTTATTGGAGGAGGAGATACAGGTTCAGATTGTATTGGCACTTCCAATCGTCAAGGTGCAAAGTCAGTAACAAATTTTGAAATTTTAAGTAAGCCTTCCATAGGAAGACCAGCAACCCAACCTTGGCCTTATTGGCCAATGAAACTTCGTACAAGTTCTTCGCATAAAGAAGGTGTTGAACGTTTTTTCAGTATCTCAACAAAAGAATTTGTTGGTGATAAAAATGGAAATTTAAAAGGATTGATAACTACTGAAGTAGAATGGATTTTAAAAAAAGGAGAACGACCACAATTAAAAGAAATTCCAAATACCGAAAAACATTGGGATTGCGATTTGGTGTTTTTAGCTTTAGGGTTCACAGGACCAGAAACTACACTTATAGAACAACTTGGATTAGAAACCGATTTTAGAACAAACGTAAAAGCTTCAACAAATAATTATATGACCAATATTGCAGGAGTTTTTGCTGCTGGAGATATGCGAAGAGGACAATCGCTTATTGTTTGGGCAATTTCCGAAGGGAGGCAAGCGGCGCATCATATAGATTCGTACCTAATGGGAAAATCTAATTTACCATTAAAGGATGATAATGATTTGCCGAGGGTTTAAGAATTACTTTTAGAAAGCCTTCCAAAAAGGAAGACTTTTTTTATGAAAAATTTTAATACATGAACGTCATATTAATATGGATATAAATAATTGATAATCAAAAGTTTAAAATAATAACTTCATAAATGAATTTAAACTTGAACATTAATATAAAAACAGTAAAAAAACCTAAAAATCTAATTTCGAACTTATAAAGGTTAATCCTATTGAAAAAACTTAATAAGCATAGTAAAACCGTTACTCAAGATCCAACTCAACCAGCAGCACAGGCAATGCTTCATGCCATTGGTTTAACCAACGAAGATTTTTACAAACCTATGGTAGGAATTGCAAGTACAGGTTATGAAGGGAACCCCTGTAATATGCACCTTAATGATTTGGCAAAACTCGTGAAAGAAGGAACTCAAAATGAAGATATAATTGGACTTATTTTTAATACGATTGGTGTAAGCGATGGGATTTCTATGGGTACTCCAGGAATGCGATATTCATTACCCTCTCGCGATATTATTGCAGATTCTATGGAGACAGTAGTTCAAGCCATGAGTTATGATGGATTGATTACTGTAGTAGGATGCGATAAAAACATGCCAGGAGCATTAATGGCAATGATTCGTTTAGACAGACCATCTATTTTGGTTTATGGAGGGACTATAGAATCAGGTTGCCATAACGGAAAAAAATTAGATATTGTTTCTGCGTTTGAAGCTTGGGGAAGCAAAGTTGCAGGAACCATGACCGAAACCGAATATCAAAGTATTATTGAGAAAGCGTGTCCAGGAGCTGGAGCATGTGGAGGAATGTACACAGCCAATACTATGGCATCAGCAATTGAAGCTCTCGGAATGGCATTGCCATACAATTCTTCAAATCCAGCATTGAGTTCTGCTAAAAAACAAGAATCGATTGAGGCAGGAGAAGCAATACGAAATTTGCTTGAAAAAGATATCAAACCTTCTGATATTATTACTAAAAAATCTTTAGAGAATGCCATTAGATTGGTAACAATTCTTGGAGGTTCTACAAATGCAGTGCTTCACTTTTTAGCCATTGCCCGAGCAGCACAAATAGATTTTACGTTAAAAGATTTTCAGAGAATAAGTGATACTACACCTTTTTTAGCCGATTTAAAACCAAGCGGAAAATATCTTATGGAAGATGTTCATGAAGTTGGTGGTATTCCTGCTGTAATGAAATATCTTTTGAAAAAAGGAATGCTTCATGGAGATTGCTTAACCGTTACAGGAAAATCATTAGCCGAAAATTTATTAGATGTCGATGATTTAACCGAAGGTCAAGATGTCATTATGTCAATAGAAGAACCAATAAAAGCGACAGGGCATTTAAGAATGTTATATGGCAATCTCGCCGAAGAAGGAAGTGTTGCAAAAATCACAGGAAAAGAAGGTTTATCCTTTCGTGGAAAAGCAAAAGTGTTTGAAGGGGAATACGAAGCTAATGATGGTATTCGTGATGGTAAAGTAGAAAAAGGCGACGTCATAGTTATTCGATACGAAGGTCCAAAAGGAGGTCCTGGAATGCCCGAAATGCTAAAACCTACAGCAGCAATTATGGGAGCAGGTCTTGGTAAAGATGTGGCACTAATTACTGATGGACGTTTTTCAGGGGGAACTCATGGTTTTGTGGTTGGACATATCACTCCAGAAGCTCAAGAAGGAGGAACCATTGCATTAGTAAAAGATGGAGATAATATTTCAATTGATGCAGAAACAAATTCAATATCACTTGAAGTTTCAGAAGAAGAATTACAACAACGAAGACAACATTGGAGCGCACCAAAACTTAAGTTTAAACGAGGTGTATTGTATAAATATGCAAGAACAGTTTCGTCGGCATCCAAAGGATGTGTAACTGATGAATTCTAAAATTCCTGCGTAGGCAGGAATCTTTATTAAAAGAATTAAAAAGTATGAATACAGAAACAGTAAAAACTAAACAGCAAACAACAAAAACTACAATTCGTATTTCTGGAAGCGAAGCCGTTGTTAAATGTTTAATTGCCGAAGGTGTCGATGTACTTTACGGATATCCAGGTGGAGCAATTATGCCAGTTTATGATAAATTATATGTGTATCAAGACAAAATCCATCATGTGTTAACACGGCATGAGCAAGGAGCTGTACATGCAGCCCAAGGCTATGCTCGTATTTCAGGAAGAGTTGGTGTTGCTATGGCAACTTCCGGACCAGGAGCAACAAATTTAATTACAGGAATTGCAGATGCTCAAATAGATTCTACTCCATTGGTATGTATTACAGGACAAGTAGCTTCACATTTATTAGGTAGCGATGCATTTCAGGAAACAGATATTATTGGTATTTCTACACCAGTTACTAAATGGAATCATCAAATTACTAAAGCTTCAGAAATTCCTGAAATCATGGCAAAAGCATTTTATATTGCCAAAAGTGGTCGTCCAGGACCAGTTTTGATAGATATTACTAAAGATGCGCAATTTGAAGAATTCGATTTTCAATATAAAAAATGTACTGGAGTAAGAAGTTATATTCCTATTCCTAAAACAGATGGCGCTACAGTTGTGGAAGCAGCGAAATTAATTAATGCAGCAAAAAAACCAATGATTGTTTGGGGTCAAGGCATCATTTTAAGTGAAGCGGAAGACCAACTGAAAGCTGTAATTGAAAAAGCTGGGATTCCTTCGACATGGACTATTTTAGGAGCTTCTGCAATACCTACTTCACATCCATTAAATATGGGTATGGTTGGCATGCATGGCAATTATGCGCCAAATAAATTAACGAACGAATGTGATGTTCTTATTGCTATCGGAATGCGTTTCGATGATCGTGTTACGGGAGATTTAAATAAGTATGCAAAACAAGCAAAGATTATTCATTTTGAAATTGATCCAGCTGAAATAGATAAAAATGTAAAAACAGATGTCGCAGTTTTAGGCGATGCAAAAGCAAGCTTAACCCAATTATTGCCTTTACTTGAAGAAAACTCACACAAAGAATGGTTGCAAAAATTCAAGGATTTATATGCTATTGAATTTAAAAAAGTGATTGAAAATGATCTTTACCCAACCAAAGAAAGGTTAACTATGGGTGAAGTTATAAATGAAATAAATAACCAAAGTAAAGGCGAGGCAGCAATTGTTTCAGATGTTGGGCAGCACCAAATGGTAGCGTGCCGTTATGCGAAATTCAATCAAACAAAAAGTAATATTACTTCAGGAGGATTAGGCACAATGGGCTTTGCACTTCCTGCGGCAATAGGTGCAAAAATGGCTGCTCCAGAACGTGATGTAGTTGCTATTATTGGAGACGGTGGTTACCAAATGAATATTCAGGAATTAGGAACTATTTTCCAAACCAAAGTGCCTGTAAAAATTGTGGTTTTAAACAATGAGTTTTTAGGAATGGTAAGGCAATGGCAACAGTTATTTTTTGACAAACGTTATGCATCTACCGAAATGGTAAATCCAAACTTTGTTGCGATAGCAGAAGGATATTATATAGAAGCAAAACGAGTAACAAAACGTGAAGAATTATCAGGTGCCATTAAAGAAATGATGGCTTGCAAGGACGCCTATTTTCTTGAGGTTTGTGTAGAGAAAGAAGGTAATGTATTCCCAATGATTCCTTCTGGTTCTTCGGTTTCAGATGTAAGATTAAGTTAGTAATGGGTATTTAAATCAACTAAATGGAAAACAACAAAAAAACATATACCATATCAGTTTATACCGAAAATAATATTGGATTATTAAATCGTATTTCAGCTATTTTTCAGAGAAGACATATTAATATTGAAAGTTTAAGTATTTCGGTTTCCGAGATTGAAGGCGTATCACGATTTACTATAGTTGTAGACATAACCGAGATACAAGTCAAAAAACTTATAGGGCAAATTGATAAACAGGTTGAAGTTATAAAAGCATATTATCATACTGATGAAGAAACTATTTACCAGCAATTATGTTTATTCAAAATAAAATCGAATTTATTATTTGAAGAACGTCAAATTCAGAATATAATAAAGGAAAATAATGCGATAATTGTAACAGTTAATAAAGATTTCTTTGTGATTGAAAAATCAGGAAGAGCCAGCGAAGTAGATCAATTATATAGAGAGTTGATCCCCTTTGGTATTATGCAGTTTGTGCGATCTGGCAGAATTGCAGTGACAAAAGATGAAATGAAAATAACACAAATGCTAGCCGCATTTAATAACTTATAATATAATAGAAATGGCAAATTATTTTAATACACTTTCGTTAGGACAACAATTAGATCAGTTATCGAAGTGCAGATTTATGGAAACATCGGAGTTTGTTGATGGAGTTAAAGTTTTAAAAGACAGAAAGATTGTAATTGTTGGTTGTGGTGCACAAGGTTTAAATCAAGGCTTGAATATGAGAGATTCTGGATTGGATATTTCTTATGCATTACGCCAAGCAGCAATTACAGAGCAACGTCAATCCTACAAAAATGCGACTCAACACGAGTTTCATGTCGGAACTTGCCAAGAACTAATTCCGCAAGCAGATTTAGTATTGAATTTAACTCCTGATAAACAACATTCGAGTGTTGTAGATGCCATTATGCCTTTAATGAAACAAGGTGCAACTTTATCTTATTCTCATGGATTTAATATTGTAGAAGAAGGGAAACAAATACGTAAAGATATTACTGTTATAATGGTTGCTCCAAAGTGTCCGGGAACCGAAGTGCGTGAAGAATATAAACGCGGATTTGGAGTGCCAACACTTATTGCCGTGCATCCGGAAAATGATCCTGAAGGAAAAGCTTGGGCTCAAGCAAAAGCCTATGCTGTTGCAACAGGAGGTCATAAAGCAGGAGTTCTAGAGTCGTCTTTTGTCGCAGAAGTGAAAAGCGATTTAATGGGAGAGCAAACCATACTTTGTGGTGTGTTACAAACCGCTTCAATTTTGTGTTTCGATAAAATGGTTGAAGAAGGTATTGATGCTAATTATGCTGCAAAATTAGTTCAGTTTGGTTGGGAAACCATTACTGAAGCCTTAAAACATGGCGGAATTACCAATATGATGGATCGTTTATCTAATCCGGCGAAAATTAAAGCGTTCAAATTATCGGAAGAATTAAAAACGATTATGAAGCCATTATACCAAAAGCACATGGATGATATTATGTCTGGATATTTCTCGCATACCATGATGGAAGATTGGGCAAACGATGATGTAAATTTATTAAAATGGAGAGCTGAAACTGGTGAAACTGCTTTCGAAAAAACAAAGGTTACAACAAATCATATTACAGAACAAGAATATTTCGATAATGGTGTACTCATGATCGCTTTTGTGAGAGCTGGAGTAGAATTAGCCTACGAAACGATGTTAGCTTCAGGCATAGTTGCTTCTTCTGCGTATTATGAATCACTTCACGAATTACCATTAATAGCAAATACTGTTGCGAGGAAGAAACTATTCGAAATGAATAAAATTATTTCAGATACTGCAGAATATGGTTGTTATTTATTCGACCATGCTTGTAAACATTTATTGGCTGACTTTATGAAAAAAGTTAAAGCAGATGTTATAGGAAAGCCATTTAATACATCTAATGAAGTAGATAATGTAGAACTTATAAAAGTGAATGAAATAATTAGACAACATCCGGTTGAAACTATTGGAAAAACTTTACGAGGAGCAATGACCGCAATGAAAATAATAAAAACAGATACAAAGGAGAATCCAGTTTTAGCCTAAAATTGAGAATTTCCTTTCAGATTTGTCAAATTATTGGTTTAAAATTTTTTAATAAGAATAACAGCGATGGAAATCCCAGAAAAATATAAAATAACAACTCTTACACATCAAAGTACGTATTTGGTTTCTGGAGAATTAAAACCTTGGACTGGTGAAACTGTTGAAGTGTATTCTACTATTTCTTCAACAAAAGAATATAAGCCAACATTATTAGGAAGTATACCACAATTGGGTAAAACGGAAGCTTTGGAAGCTTTAGAATCAGCTTGTTTAGCTTATGGCAAAGGACAAGGCTTATGGCCAACAATGAAAGTTGTAGATAGGATTGCCTGCATGGAGACCTTTGTAGAGCAAATGAAAACCAAACGTAATGAAGTGGTAAAATTGATTATGTGGGAAATAGGTAAAAATCTATCTGATTCTGAAAAGGAATTTGATAGAACAGTCGATTATATTTACGATACAATTGAAGCTTATAAACAAATCGATAGAGACTCTGCAAAGTTTGAAAAAAATTCTGGTGTTTATGCACACATTCGGCGAGGACCACTTGGCGTTGTCTTATGTTTAGGACCTTATAATTATCCGCTTAATGAAACCTTTACCTTGCTTATTCCTGCTATACTTATGGGTAATACAGTTATTTTTAAGCCTGCTAAATTGGGTGTATTACTTATTTCACCTTTATTAGAAGCGTTTCAAAATAGTTTCCCCAAAGGTGTGGTTAATATTATTTATGGTAGAGGACGAGTTTTGGCAACACCAATAATGCAAACCGGAAAAACAGATGTCTTGGCATTAATAGGTAATAGTACGTCTGCTAATGCTTTACAAAATAATCATCCTAAAAAAAATAGATTGCGTTTGGTGTTAGGATTAGAAGCTAAAAATCCAGCAATTGTACTTATAGATGCCGATTTAGACTTAACTATTGACGAATGTATTGTTGGAACCTTATCATTTAATGGACAACGTTGTACTGCACTAAAAATATTATATGTACATGAAGATATAGTTGATGAGTTCAACACACGTTTTTCAGCAAGAGTTGATGCACTTAAATTTGGAAACCCTTGGGAAGAAGGAGCAACATTAACACCACTTCCAGAACCAGGAAAACCAGCATATATTCAGGAACTAATTGATGATGCCAAGGATAAGGGAGCAAAAATATTAAATAAAAAAGGTGGCGAAACTACCCATAATTTTATTTTCCCAACAGTATTGTATCCTGTAAGTAAAGACATGAGAGTTTACCAAGAAGAACAATTTGGACCAGTTATTCCAATAGTTTCTTTTAGTGATAATCAGGAACCTTTAAATGATATGGCAGATTCTAATTATGGACAACAAGTGAGTATTTTTGGAAAAGACATTAATACGCTTTCGCCATTAATTGATACACTTGTGAATTTAGTTTGCAGAGTAAATTTAAACAGTTCTTGTCAACGCGGACCAGATGTGTATCCATTTACAGGACGAAAAGATTCGGCCTTTAGCACATTGAGTGTGCATGATGCGTTGCGTTCTTTTTCTATTAGAACATTTGTAGCATCTAAAGACAATGCTTATAATAATGCTATTTTAAAAGAATTGTTAGAAAATAAAACCTCTAATTTTATCAATACAGATTATTTATTGTAAATATTAATATACGACACAAAAACAAAATACTATGAAACTTTTTAAATACCTTTTAGCATCATTTTTAACACTAACTATTTTAACAGCTTGTGCAGGAGAGGAGAAGAAGAAAGAAGATACCAAGAAAATAAAAATCAGCACTAAAAAAGATACAAATATCAATAAAGATGTCAATATTGTAATAACAGGTGACGATTTTATGAAATTCAATACCAAAGAAATAAAAGTAAAAGCAGGTCAAAAAGTAAAACTTACCTTAAGGCATATTGGTAAGTTAGATGTAAATATAATGGGTCATAATATTGTAATATTAAAGAAAGATGTTGATCCAACAGAGTTTGCAGCAAAGGCAGCAACGGAGCGCGATAATGAATACATCCCAAAAGATTCACAAGAAATTATTGTACACACAAAACTTATTGGAGGAGGAGAAACGACAGTAATAGAATTTGACGCTCCTGAAGTTGGAACTTATGAGTTTTTATGTAGTTTTCCAGGACATTTCGCAATGATGCGAGGCAAGTTTATTGTGGAATAAAAAAAGCATATTTTAAAATAAAAGGGTGAGTACTGTGTAAATATTACTACAAACTCCATCCTTTTCTATACTTTCGTGTCACAAATTGGTTAGCCGATTCAAAATTGGTTATTTTCATATTTTCACCATCCCAAAGTAGTTTTTTACGACCAGGGTATTCGAAACCCTTACCATTCTTTACTCTTAAATTGTAGCTTCTTATCGCTATGTTTCCCATTAAAATAGATTCGGTTAATGGGCCAGCAAAATCAAACGAAGAGGTTAATGCTCTATGTTTAGTACTTCCAAACCCTTCTTTACACGCTTCTACCCATGCAGCTTGATGTCCATTTTCTGGAAGTGGATTTTCTTCTTCCTCTACTATTTCGGCAACTAAAAGGTCTCCATTATTAAAATAAATTTTAGGATTACGAGCGTATGTTCCACAGGTCATAATTCCTTTTTCTCCTATCATAATAACGCCGTTAGTACTATCGTCGTCACCAATAGGGTGGTCAGCAGGAATTAACTCTGGGTGAAATGGTCGTAAACCCCCATCTGTCCAGGTCATTGTTAATTCTGTTGGATTTTTTATAGATGCAGGAAACTTTAATTGTGTTCTGGACGATATCGGGCAAGATTCAGGGTAATACTCTGGAACCCAATCTTTTTTAAATACAGCTCCAACACTACTTTCTACTTCAGTAGGATAACCAAGACCCAAAACTCTAAAGGGAGGATCAATTAAATGACATCCCATGTCGCCTAAAGCACCTGTTCCAAAATTCCACCAGCCCCTCCATTTAAAAGGATGATATAAAGGGTGATAATCAACCCATTGTGCTGGACCAATCCAACTGTCCCAATCCAAGCCATCCAATAATTGTAGCTTATTTGTAGGTGTTGGAATTCCTTGAGGCCAAACAGGTCTGTTTGTCCAAACATGAACGGTACTAACTTTTCCTATTTTGCCTTCATCAAACCATTTAATCATCTGTTTTACACTTTTCCCTGAAGCTCCTTGATTCCCCATTTGTGTAACCAATCTATATTTATTAGCAGCTTTAGTTAGCATTCTAGCTTCATAAATATTATGTGTTAAAGGCTTTTGAACATATACATGTAATCCTAAATTCATTGCTGACATAGCAATAATAGCATGTGTGTGATCTGGTGTTGAAACAGTAATTGCATCAATATCTTTTATTTCGTCAAGAACTTTTCTAAAGTCTTTAAATCGTTTTGCTTTAGGAAATTTTTCAAAAGCTTTGGAAGCCCTGTTCCAGTCCACATCGCATATGGCAGCAATATTAGATGCTCCATTATTCCAAGTATGAATTGCATCAGTATATCCTTTTCCACCACCGCCAATTACAGCCACATTTAATTTATCGCTGGGAGGAATAAAACCTTTGCCCAAAACATGTCTTGGAATAATACTTATTCCTGCAAAAACCAATGCGGAATTTTTAATAAACGAACGTCTGCTTGTTTTATTTTTTAATTCCATAATCTTAAATTAATAAAGTGAACATTTACAATATACTTTAAATATAAGTTTTTCTTAATAAACTGTTTCTTATAAGTATTATTTTTTTATTTATGAAACTGTGAGCATTAATCCAATTCTAACAATTCAATATTTCGAAATTCAATAGGATGACTTTCGCTTTGTAATGAAATATAACCATCTTTTAATAATTCTCCTTCTCTTGTTTTTAGCGTATTATATTCGCCTCCTATTTGTGGTTTTGAATAAGAAATCACTTCTTTCCCATTAATTTTGTGTATAATTATTGAATCTCGAATAACCAAAACCTCCAAATTTATCCACTCATCTCCGTAATATGTTTTAGAAGAAGATTCTATACAGTGAGTTGTAACTAATATGCCATTCATTATTATATACGTACCCGGTGTACATAGGTTGGCCGTAGGACGCTTTTCATTCTGATGTAGTCCACCTAATAATTGTACTTCAATTGAAACCGGAAAATCTTGATTAATTTCCATGCTTTCGGGAGATTGAGAATGAACCATAACACCACTGTTTTTTTCTGCCCAACTTTCTCCACCATTTACTTGGGTACCAATAAAACGATACTGTAGTCTTAATTTATAATTCGAAAAAGGCTTATTGTAGAATATATGCCCATAAGAAGCATCGAAATTTTGATACTCATCATAAGATATTTTCAGCATTCCATTTTCTACCCGAAAAGTATTGTGAACATTCACATTAAGAGAATATCCCTTAATTTTAACTACCCAGTCATTTAAATCTTCTCCGTTAAATAATTGAATCCATTCTTCTTTAGGCTCTGTAGCTTTTTCTTCTTTACAAGTAAAGAAGAATACACATATAATACAAATCAAGAATTTGGAAATATAATTCATTGCATAAAGATTATAAAGACCAAGATCTGCCTCCAGTTAATTCATTTAAATCCCCACAAAAATAACTTCCCGGCACAGGATCGTATGCTAATACGGTTTCACCAACAGTTTCACTTATTTTATAGGCATTAATAGACATCCATTTAAATTGATTAAGAAGACCCGAAGTCGTCATTGGTTCCGTTTCTGGAGTAGGTGGCTGGTCTAGCAGCATGTAATTATCCAGAAGATGTTTATAGTTGTCTTCGGTTACTTTACTTAGATTATCGTTATAATCGGTTTTAATAAGTGTTATTAAACCATCAAAAGCGACTTTAATTCTATCTTGATCTTTTATATCCATAATTTCATTAATATAGGTGTCCATAAATTCAGGGACATTTACTTCGGTAGCCGAAGGTGTATCTGTTTTAGGTAAAATTACATCAACTATATTCTTAATAACGATTCCTTGTTCTTCAGAAAAAAATTGAGGAACCCAAGTTTCAGAATTAGTGGTACAACTTTGTAATAAACTAATTAGCGATGGTGTAGCTATAACAAATCCTGCCGTAAGGCCAATATGTTTTAATGCTTCTCTTCTTTTCATGTGTTTATATTTATTGTTTTTTTATTTCTTTTTGTGGCATGGTTAGCTGCTCTTGCAGTAAATGCCATATAAGAAAGCGATGGATTTTGACATGCTGAAGAAGTCATAAAAGAACCATCGGTTACATATACATTTTTACATGCATGAATTTGATTGTGTTTGTTGAGAACAGAGGTTTTAGGGTCTCTTCCCATACGAGCAGTTCCCATTTCGTGGATGCCTAAACCCATTCCGCCAATATCATCATAAGGTGTAATATTTTTAAATCCACCGGCCTCTAACATTTTAACGGCCTGCTCTTTCATGTCTTTACGCATTGCCATTTCATTGTCCCCAAAGTCAGCATCAAAGGTTATTGTAGGTAAGCCCCATTCATCTTTTTTGTTGTAATCTAAATACATACGATTTTTATGATTTGGGAGTGTTTCTCCAAATGCGGTAAGACCCATTCGCCATTCGCCAGGTTTTAAAATGGCCTCTTTTAATTCTTCTCCGTATTTTAATTCAGCTACCAATTCAGATAAACTACCTCTTCCAGCCCCTCCTTCATAACCATATCCTCTTAAGAATTCTTTTTTATCAGTATCTCCTCCAAGGTTTCTAAATCTTGGAATATAGACCCCATTGGGACGTCTCCCTTTATAATACTTATCTTCAAAACCCACTGCTGTGCCAGATGCTCCAACTCTAAAATGATGATCCATTAAGTTGTGCCCTAGTTCACCACTGTCATTTCCTAATCCATTAGGGAATCTATCAGATTTTGATTGTAATAAAATTGAAGTTGAAGCCACGGTTGATGCGCAAAGGAAAATGACTTTGGCTTTATATTCAAATACTTCTTTGGTTTCCGCATCAATAACTTTTACGCCTGTAGCTTTACCTAATTCTTCATCATAGATAACCTCATGAACAACAGAATAAGGTCTTAAGGTCATGTTTCCAGTAGCATCAGCAGCTGGAAGCGTTGATGAATTACTGCTAAAATATGCTCCGTAAGGACAACCTCGCATACATCTATCTCTATATTGACACGTACTTCTTCCTAATCCGGGTTTTGTACCTTCGGTTATATGTGCAACTCTTCCAACTGTAATTGCCCTGTCATCAAGATTTTCGGCAACTTTGCTTTTAAAATGTTCTTCAACGCAGTTCAAATTCATGGGTTTTAATAATTTCTGATCGGGAAGTTGTTTCAACCCTAAATTCTCTCCACATACACCAATATATTCTTCAACATGACTATACCAAGGCTCAATATCTTTATATCTCACAGGCCAATCAACAGCAATACCTTCTTTTTTATTAGCTCCAAAATCAATATTGCTTAACCGATAACTATGTCTTCCCCAAGTTAAAGAACGACCACCTACATGATACCCTCTAATCCAATCAAAACGCCTGTCTTCATTATATGGATGTTTAATATCGTCTACAAAAAAATGCTGGCTTGCTTCGGTAGTTACAAAGCCTGTACGATGTTGTTTTGGTTTTCGCTCTCTTGTCTCTCTTGAAGTTGCTCCTCCATTAGGTAAATCCCAAGGATCGAGGTTGGCAGTTGTGTAATTTTTAATATGTTCTATCATTCTACCGCGTTCAAGTACAAGGGTTTTTAACCCATTCTCACAGAGC
>Ga0208879_1001793_pt1 | contig 19763 bp, 16 predicted proteins | sample Knorr_S15_td_Bot_FD_185605 | JGI IMG/M metagenome (GOLD analysis project Ga0208879, IMG submission 185605) | Marine microbial communities from Southern Atlantic Ocean transect - Knorr_S15_td_Bottom_ad_5009_LV_A (SPAdes) (version 2) | ecosystem: Environmental > Aquatic > Marine > Oceanic | place... | reverse complement strand
CAATTTAATGCGGCTCCTAATCAGATGGAAGCTGTGCTGGGCCCATCCATAGGACCTTGCTGCTACGAGATTCGAGGGGATGTTTCAACTTATTTTTCTGATGTATTCCTTCGTAAAAAGAACAAAGAACAATCTTATTTCGATCTGCCGGGTTTTGTAAAGGCGAAGTTAATATCTTCAGGATTATCTGCAGAAAATATATCTTTGGATGGGCGATGTACATTTTGTTCAGAGCAAAAGTTTCATTCATTCCGTCGGGATGGAGATGCTGCCGGAAGAATTATCTGCTTCTTAGGTCGAAAGTAGTTAATCTTCTTGGTAGTAAGACGATCCACCAGATAAATTTCACACAACAATGACGATTGGCGACAGCATACTCCTAGGCATACTACAAGGAATAACTGAGTTCCTTCCGGTCAGCAGTTCCGGTCACTTAGCGGTGGCACAGCAGATCATGAACGTAAGTCAACCGGGTGTCAATTTCGAAATAGCTGTCCATTTGGGGACTCTATTGAGCATTTTTGTCGTATTAGGTAAAGAATTACGAGATGTCATAATGAATTTGACTTCACCACAAAATCAGCGCTTGATTCTTTTTGTGTTTATTGGGACGCTGCCTGCAGCATTTTTTGGCCTGACTATGAAGAGTGAAATTTCAGCTTTGTCGGAATACCTTCCTTCTGTGGGAGCTGGTTTTTTTGTTTCCGCGTTGTTCCTGTTCCTAATGAGATTCGCCACCAGTATTTCCTTAAAAATGAACAGCACAAAAGCAATCATTCTCGGATTCGCACAAGCTGCAGCACTCTTAGCTGGAATTTCTCGCTCCGGAATGACCATCAGTTCTGCCAGGCTCATGGGAATTGAATCTAAGGAAGCATTTCGCTTTTCTTTTTTTCTCGCCATTCCAGCTATTCTTGGTTCCGGGATTCTTTTGCTTAAAGACCTATCAACTGAAGTAGTGGCAAGCGATAACATTCTGATCATGATCACAGGAGCACTGGCAGCGTTTGTGGTTGGCATCGGCGCGCTTCAGATTTTAAGAAAATTCCTCATGAGAGGAAAATTACATTGGCTGGGATTCTATTGCCTAACCATGGGAATAATTTCCTTTCTGATCTGATATGGATGCTGTAGCTGTAGGTTTTGTTGTATACCTTGTGATAATCCTGATCGTCGGATTATATACTTCACGCTTAACGAAAACTCTACCAGACTACCTCCTTGCGGGAAGAAAGCTCGGACCGTGGGTTGTTGCATTTTCTGAGCGTGCTTCTGGTGAAAGCGCTTGGATGCTCCTTGGACTTACAGGTCTTGCCTACGCCACAGGATTTGGAGATCCTAGTGGAGTAAAATTAGAGCCGGCACTTTGGACAGCAATTGGAGGAGTGTTAGGTATCATAGCTTCTTGGTTCCTTGTGGCGAAGAAACTTCGCCAGCAGACAGAAGAATTGGGTGCTCTCACTTTACCACGATTTCTAGAATTGAAGTTCAGGAAAAAGGATCCTCTGCTCCGTTCTGTAGCTGCAGGAATCATCACGTTTTGTTTCGCTTTCTATATTGCAGCTCAGTTTGATGCTGCCGGCAAAGCATTAAGTCAGACGTTTGGTTGGCCGGAGATGAGTGGAGTTTTGGTTGGTGCTTCTATTATAGTCTTTTACACTTTCATGGGTGGTTTTCTTGCTGTCGCCTGGACCGATTTCATTCAAGGGTGGATTATGCTCATTACCCTTGTAGCCCTACCACTGGTTACACTATCTGTTTTAGGCGGCTGGGAAGGATTGACTGAAACTATTGCAAAGGAGACTTCTGCTGGTGAAGCTGCTCTACTGCTAAATCCAACCGGAGGTAGAACCGGCTGGACGCTTATAGCCGGAATCCTGGGCGGTTTTGGTGTGGGCTTTGGCTATGCCGGTCAGCCTCATCTGCTGGCGAGGTATATGAGTATTCGTTCAGTCGGTGATATTACAAAGGCGAGATCAATAGCAATCAGTTGGGCGGTATTGGCGTATGGCGGTGCAGTTTTGATGGGGATTGTTGCACTAGCGCACTTCGGTCCTAACTACTTTACCGATCCGGAGTTGATGATGCCCCAACTTGCCAAAGAGATGTTCCCATCGTGGTTCGCCGGAATATTGATCTGCGGTGCATTGGCTGCTATGATGTCCACGGCAGATTCTCAACTATTGGTAACCACATCAGCTATATCTGAGGATGTGTATCACCAGAGCATCAACCCTAAGGCGAAACAAGCTGATCTTGTAAAATTATCCAGGATAGTGACCCTCATCATCGGCGTTGCAGCCATATTCCTTTCTCAGCTTCCGAAATCCATTTTTGACAAGGTGCTATTTGCGTGGGGTGCATTGGGAGCGGCGTTCGGCCCGGCGCTGATTCTTACTCTTTGGTGGGAAAGGACTACCCGAAATGGAGTGTTAGCGGGTATGGTCGTTGGTTTTCTGACTATAATTATCTGGGATAATTTTGTGGATATAAAAATATATTCTCTTGTACCGGGTTTTCTTTTTGCTACCTTAGCTGTAATATTATTTTCGTTGTTGAGCAAAAATAAAAAACAGTGATGATATGAAACTAGCTTATCGTGATGAAATAAAGAGAGTTCAAACAGGTGAAGTGAATCCTGTCTATTTTCTAAATGGGAATGATTTTTATCTGCAGGATTATTTTGTACAAGGAGTGGAGAAAGCTTTGAAAACAAAATATGGAGCGATATCAAAGGTTTCATTAATTCCTACCTCTGGTGAAACATCAGGAATTCTAAATGATTTACAAACTATTCCTATGTTTCCGGAACCCATTTTATTTGTAATAAGGAATCCTTCAGTATTCAAAGGTAAAGCACAGACTGATCTTTTGGATTATTGCAAGTCTCCCAACTCGGATAATTATCTGATTCTCATCGTAGATGAAATTGACAGCAGCAAAAAACTCAACAAATCGTTAGCTGATACTGTCGGACTTATTTACTCGTCTCCACCGTTAGATTATAAGATGAATGGATGGATAAAGTTTCTCTTTAAGCAGGCAGGGTTAAAAGCGACTGATCGAGCAGTTGAACGTCTTCAGGAACTCGCAGGAGACACTGTTTATCATGCTGCAAATGAGATAGAGAAAATCAGCCTCGGTGTCGAGAATGGAAGTAGTGTCGATGATGAGGATATATTACGCTACGCTGGATGGAATCGAAACTACTCTCCTGCTGACCTTCAAGATGCAATTGGTAGCAGAGACCATAAAAAAGTTTATAATATTGGAGGTAAGTTATTAGAAGGAGGTATGCAGTTATCTGCTTTGATTGGGTACATAACCACACTTTTTCAGGAAATAAATTTCAGAAATTTCAGTAAAAACGGTAGGGAAACTGGATATAGGGAACTTTGGTTATCAAATTCAGTAAGAAAGAAAATGCCTCAGTATCAGGCATTGTACAGTAAGGATGAGATAAAATCTATTTTCAGGCTTTTACTTAATGCAGATAAAGACGTAAAAAACAGTGCTTCAGAGTATGACAGAATCCTCATTTCCCTCTTCCACAAAATTGTCGAAGGAAATGTCTGATAAATTATACAGCGATGAAGAACTCATCAGTCGCTTCCAGGGAGGTGATGAATATTCCTACATTGAACTGGTTAATCGATATCAAGATCGATTAATAAACTTCACTTTCCGCTTTTTTGGTGATAGGGAAGATGCTGAAGATGTTGTACAAGATACTCTAATGAAACTTTATACTCACAAACATTACTATCGAAATATTGCGAAGTTTTCAACATGGATTTATACAATTGCATCAAATTTGGCAAAGACCGAATTGCGTAAGAGAAAACGCAGACCACAGAAACTCATAAGTCAAATGGGTTTGGAAGGGCAAAACTGGGATGTACCTGACGAAGACAGGACTAATGAAGAGATAGAAGTTCAATTCAACGAAACTCAAATTCAAAGAGCTATGATGACTCTTCCTCTTCATTTTAGGACTGCTGTGATTCTTCGAGATATTCAGGAACTTTCCTACGAAGAGATCAGTAATATACTCAACGTTCCGCTAGGAACAGTTAAGTCACGGATAAACCGTGCTAGATTACAGCTCCAAGAAGAGCTGAGGCATGTAAATGAAACAAGGAGAACATAAATTTGATGAATTGCTACAAGTTTCGGGATTCAATATCCCTTCATATAGATAAAGAACTCTCTATTAAAGATATCAACCGTTTTAATCATCATTTGGAAACATGTAGTTCCTGTCGAGTCATGTTCCAAGGAACGTTAGACGTTGTATCTTCCATGAAGAAGTTACCTTCGTTGACTGTTTCTACTGATTTTGGGAATCGTCTTCAAAATCGTATCATTCGAGAACAATCCCGCAAAGAAACTAATAAAAGAAGAATAGCACCTGTAGAGAGTTTAGGACTAAAACCCAGATATGCAGTTGCATCTGTAGCTGCATTAGTTGCTATATTGTTTATCTCTGTTAGCTTCTTTACGGGAGGTAATGATAATTTTCCAGCGATTGGGGATACACCTTCGTTACTTACTCGCGAAGTAATACCTCAAGAGGAAGATCCATTCCCGCAGTCTCACTCCCCAGCCAGTTCTCTCGCTGCAGGTTCTCGAGCAGATTCTTCCTCGAATCAATTGCCAATAATCGCTACTCATCCTCAAATACCTGAGAACCAAATAAGGCAAGTAAGCGGAAAATAGTCTTAGTTCTCTCGACTCTCCTTTTATTTTTTCACCTTGGTGCTTAAGTTATATGCGTGAGTAATAACAAGCGCCTTTCAGACACTTTCACCACCTATTCATTTTTAAGTGTACTTTTGGTTCTCATTCTGTTTGTTCTTTTTGTTTATCCTGCACCTGAAGGTATTCTTTATTCGGGTTTACGAATTTTACTGATATTACTCGTAGGAGTACTCTTCTATCAATCTCTTCAGCCTTCTCGAAAACTTACTCAAGTAGAAAAAAGAATTCACGACACTAATTCCAAATCAACCATCTCATCGGATCCATTGAGTGCTATTCAACGAGATGACGAAGATCTAATTGAGGATTTGTTGGGTAATGCCACTGATTTTCTGGAAAACGTCTATCCAAACTTTACATCTGGAATATACCTGGCTAATCTCACAGGAACTGAACTGGTTTTAAGAAGAGAAACGGGTGAAACTTCCCAATTTATAGAAGCACTCGATCCCGATGATGAAAATATTCGAGAAATATTGTCTTCTTCAGCGACCACTGTATTACTACCGGGAGATGAAGACAGCCTGTATGAGATATTCATAAATGTTTCTGAACCTCAACTTTCTCAGGGAGCACTGCTTACAGTCCCCATTCAATTTGAAGGCACCATAAAAGGACTATTAGCTGTCCATGCTGATAGATTCGATGAGCTAGCAAATCGCGATAAAATTTTGTTAGATAATCATGCTAATCAAATCGGAAGCACTCTTAGTCTTTTAACAGGTCGTGCGAAACTTTTTGCAATAAACAAATTTGAACAGAGTTTTCGCAAATTGGTTGGAGATCTCGATCTTACCCGATCCAAAGAAGAGATGCTATCTTCAATCGTACAGTTTTGTGAAGCAGAGTTTTCGTTTGATAAGCTTTCCATTGTTTTATTAGATCACAGCTATTCAGGTAAAGCTGTGATTGTAGGAAATTCCGGATTTACCATGGATTATGGGGTCGGAGATGATATAATGTATTCCGCAACGCACTTAGAAAAAGTATTATCGAGCCAAGAAACGCTGGTTATTAATTCTCGGGATGAAGTCTCTACAGCAGGAAGATTTACCGTTGGAGACATTGACGAATTCAATTTTCAGTCATATATCGCTGTACCAATTAATAATCAGCATGGAATTCAGGGCGCTTTAGTGTTGGAAAGCTTCACATCCTCACATTTTGATGATTCTAGCTGTGAGCTGCTTGAAATTGTTTCCAGTGAATTGGGTGTACTCATTGATTGGTGGGATACTTTTGGCAATATTCGAGAAACTGCTTCAAGGGATGGCCTCACTGGACTATTTAATCATCGCGTCTTCGTTGAGCGTTTTGAAGATGAGCTTCAGCGTGCGAAACGATATAGTGAGTCGATTGTGCTTATGATACTAGATCTAGATAAATTTAAGAGGATTAACGACACTTACGGCCACCTCTATGGAGATTATGTTCTTAAAACAACTGCGAAATTATTGAAGGAGAGCGTTCGAGCAATTGATATTGTAGCTCGGTATGGAGGAGAAGAGTTTGCAGTGATATTAATCAATGCTCATAAAGATACTACTATGCAGACTATGAAGCGGACTGTTGATAGTGTCGCAAGTTATGAATTCAAAGAGGATGGTATAACTGAACGAATGACAATAAGTGCTGGAGCAGCCGAGTTTCCCTCTGATGGAGAGAATTTGAGAGATCTAATTACAGTTGCTGACGAAGCTATGTATGAAGTAAAGCGTAAAGGTGGAAATGATATAGGACTACCTGAAAAAGGTTCTACCTGATTCGTTTTGCTTTACGCCGCATTATTCTTTCGATTTCTTTAATTTTCTTTGGTATTCTTTTTGATAACCACACTGGACCATCTTCCGTCATCAAAACGACATCTTCAATTCTAATACCGATACCTCGGTAGCGTTCATCTGCGGTTGTATCATCTTCGGATATGTAAATACCTGGTTCAATGGTGAATACAGAACCTGTTTTTATTGCAGTTTGGCGACCCCCAACATCGTGAACATCAAGTCCAAGCCAATGTCCAATACCGTGGATGAAATACTTACCAAATCCTCTCTCTGACAGATATTCTTTCCCAATCATATTAAGATCCTTTATTGTCATGCCCACTCGAACTGAATCAAAAACTGTCTGTTGAGCTTCGAGAACATAAGAGTACAGTTCAGCTTGTGGTTCACTATACCGCCCATTAACCGGGATAGTACGTGAAATATCTGCAGTGTACATATTGTATTCTGCTCCCACATCCATGAGAAGGAGATCTCCTTCTTCCATCATTCGATTATTCTTAATGTAATGAAGAATAGTACTATTCGGACCTGATCCTATAATTGAAGGGAAGCCGGGGCGTTCACATCCAAAATCCCTATAAATGAACTCGATGGCAGCTTCGATATTATTCTCCTTTAGGCCCGGTTTAGTTAACATCATTGCCTCTTTTAATGCCTCACCGGTAATATCGATAGCTTTCTGAAGAAACATCACTTCTTCGTCAGTTTTAACATGCCTCATGGAATGAGTGAAGTCACCGACACTTTTTTGTTCAATGTTTGTTAGATCATAATTGTCAAGAATATCAGTAATAATGACTGGTATACCAGATCGGTTTGGAGAAGTAATATTGGTATAAAGTGTGTCGATACTTGGTAATAGATTTTTCAAACGAACTTCGAATGAATCTACAGGTTCAGACGAATTAAAACCCAATTCTCGCTTTACACCTTCGATTCCCAGCCGTCTTCCAGTCCAAACTTCTATTTTTGGATTTCTAGGCAGTACGAAGAGAATTTCGTTGTTTGAATCCAAATTAGTTGCACTAAGTAAGTCTTTAGATATCATCATTAAGATTCCACCTGGTTCATCGTGACCAGTCAGATACCAATAATCATTATCTGGACGGAAATCGAATCTAACATCTCCATTTCTCATATGGATACTGGCAGTGAACAGTATCATTGCTGAACGACCATGAAGCTGTTGGAGAATAGTCTCCCTTCTTTGACTGAATACCTCAACACTTTGAGGTAAAAGGGAACTAATTAGTAAAATCAGGCTTAAAATTGTGATTTTCATAAATCTTTTCTCCAGAAGTTATGCTGAACGGGAGAAAATACGTAAATTCCCTTGTCATATCACAGGGCTAAAGATAAATTTTTCCGACGAGAAATTGTGAAAACAAAAACAGATAAATCTGTAAAACATCTTTTTATAGCAGCTTTTTTGATCCTGTCAGGTTGCACAGTAAATCAACCTGCTGCACCTGAACATATAGTTGAAACCGTCGAAGAAGAGACGGTTCCTGAAATAAACAGTCGTGCACTAGATCATTTCATGAATGGAGAATTCCTGATGATGCAGCGTCAATATGCACGGGCAGTTTTAGAGTTTCAAGATGCACTTCGATACGATCCTGGTGCCCCCGATATCCTAACTTCTCTTGCCACAGCTTATCTCCATCTGGGTAAATCAGAAAATGCTGAAGCAGTTTTGTTACAAGCATTATCCTCAGATCCTCTACACGAAGATGTGAGAATTCTGTTAGGGCAGTTTTATATAATGAAAAAAGATTATGAGAAAGCTGAAGAACATTATTGGATGCTTAAAACAACCTATCCAGGGAATGCTGAATACAGTTACATGATGGCTGATATATCACTTCAAAAAGGAAATAAGCAATCAGCATTAGAACAGTTCAGAGCAATTTATGACAAAGATAATTCAGACTTATCTGCTCTGGCGAAATCAGCTGATTTGGCTGGAAAGATGGGAAATCTCAGAATTGCTTTTGACACCTATCAGATTTTAATTGAGCAAGAGCCTAAAAATCTAGGGTATTGGGAAAAATATAGTGAACTCGCTGTAATACTAAGAAAACTGGAACAAGCGATCAATGGGCTTGAGAATGTTATTTTTCTCACATCCAATGGTAATCCAGAGACATTGAGTGTGCTTGCGGTGCTATATTATGAAAATGCTGAGTATCAGAAAGCTGATTCAATTTTGACTGATCTTTATTTACAAGGTCATAGGGATTCTCAACTGCTTTATTATCTTGGTCTGTCGAAGCTTCAAAAAGAAGACTATCAGGCGATGGAAGCATTTTCTCAGGAGTTTAAGGAATCCTATCCAGAGGAAATGGCTGCTTATACAAACTTGGCATTGTCGTACATAAATCAAGAGAAACCGTTGGATGCTATCGGAATTCTCCTTCAAGCAAGAAAGCTATTCCCCAATGACTTCTCTGTGAATTATTTATTGGGTAGTAGCTACAGTATGGATAAAAACTATCTCCTGGCTAAGAATAGTTTACAGACTGCGCTAAATATTTCTCCAGATTCGCGATCAACCAAACATCTGTTGGCAACAGTTCTTAATCATTTAGAAGAATGGGAAAATCTGGAAAGACTTTACAAAGAGCTCTTAGCAGGTAATGCTGATGATAGTCAAGCACTTAACAATTTTGGCTATGCTCTGGCTGAAAGGGGAATTAGATTAGAAGAAGCTCACGATATGGCCAAACGTGCCATCGAGCTGGAACCCGATAATGCTGCCTATTTGGATACGATGGGGTGGATTTATTTCAGGATGGGATCCCTAGAAAGAGCCAAACACTACATTGGTCGCTCACTTGAGCTCGAAGGTGACAGCGAAGTCGTTCGTGAACATATGGATGAAATTCAAAAAGAATTAGATACGGAAGAACTTCAAAATACTATAAAAAATTAGGTAAATAATTAGATATGCAAAAACTCTCAATAATCGTTCCCATTTATAATGAACTTGAATCATTGCCAGAGTTATTAGATGAACTGTCATCAGTTCTCAGGAATAGTTACGAATATGAAATTATTTGTGTGGATGATGGAAGCACTGACGGCTCTGCACAGTTCATCAGAGATCAAGCCTTGCAGAATGAACATGTGGTCAGTCTTCGTTTTCTGAAAAACTCCGGGAAGTCAAATGCGCTGAATGCAGGATTCGATAAGGCTTCTGGTGACTACGTTATTACAATGGATGCTGATTTACAAGATGATCCATCAGAAATTCCCAACTTGATTACTGAACTGGAGAAAGGGTATGACCTTATTTCTGGTTGGAAGAAAAAACGGCACGATCCCATTTCTAAAAGATTCCCGTCAAAGATGTTCAATCTTGTAACAAGGTTGATAACTGGAGTAAAGATTCATGATTTTAACTGTGGATTGAAAATCTACAGAAAGGAAGTGGTTAAGTCTATAGAAGTATATGGTGGGCGGCATCGATATACTCCGGTTCTGGCGGCTCAGAGAAATTTTAAAATTGGAGAAGTGGTTGTAAATCATCGTTCAAGGAAATACGGAACAACTAAGTATGGGGGTTTCAGATTCTTCCACGGTTTTTTTGATCTGCTTTCTGTTCTTTTCCTGGACCAGTTTGATCAGAGACCTTTACATTTCTTTGGTCTATTTGGATTAGGAAGCATCTTAATTTCGTTTGCAATTGAAACATACGTATTGGTTCTCAAGATAGCTGTTGGACATTCCTTCCAGAAACATTTCACTTTGATACTCTTTGGAGCGATGTTGTTTTTCCTGGGATTGTGGTTCTTTTCTATTGGATTGATTGCAGAAATGATTGCCAGAACACAAAAGGTTAGAGAAGAACAGAGTTATCAGGTAATCGAAGATTAAGACGAGTGATTCCACGAACATATTTCTCGTCATGAGGAATTAATTTGGCACCCGATATTCCCACTATCAGCATTATTACACCCACCTTCAACCGAGCTGATGAACTAGAGCATCTTATCAATTCTATAGCCAACCAATCACTGAATCACTATATGTTTGAGCATATCATTGTTGATGACGGTTCTACAGACAACAGTGAGGAATTAATTAGTAATAAATCAAGTGAAGTAGATTTTGATCTAAGATATATATCTCAAGATAATAGAGGACCGGGAGCAGCAAGGAACGCTGGAATGGAGGAGGGGAGAGGTGAGCTATTTGTTTTTATAGATTCTGATTGTGAAGCGAGAGAGGATTGGTTAGCTACGATTTATGAAGAATACACTTTGACAGGATTTGATGCATGCGGCGGTCCCGATGCCTCCAAAGATGATTTCACACCTCTTCAGAAAGCGATTGATTTTTCCTTGACCTCATTTATTACTACAGGTGGAATGAGAGGTCATTCTGACAAGCCATTAGCGAAGTTCTATCCACGAAGCCACAATATGGGCATGACCAGAAAACTGTATAAAAAGGTGGGAGGATTTGGAGGGCTTAGACATGGTCAGGATATCGAGCTGAGCCACAGGATTATCAAAAGCGGAGCAAAGGTAGCTTATTTATCCGATGCAATCGTTTATCATCGTCGTAGAACTTCACTGTTACGATTTTTTAAACAGGTGTTTAACTGGGGAGTGGCGAGGGTGAACTTGAGTAAGATCGACAAGGAAATGCTGGAGCCAATTCATGTTATACCATCATTAGTAACAGTTTTAGGAATTGGGGTAATAATAGGAAGCACAGTATCACCAAATATTTTTCTCCCAATTTTGTTAGCTGGGTTTGGATTATTATTGTTCATTTCTGCATCAGTAGGAGTAAGGCAAAATAGCTTGTTTACTGCATGTCTGGTTTCACTTATTATTCCAATCCAAATTGTTGGGTACGGAATTGGCTTTCTTTTAGCTCTTATGAGAGGCTTAGTAAAAAAAGAGAGTTGGGTAGGTTTTTCCGGAAGTTATTATCGATGATCATACCTGTTGTGGGAATGCACCGGAGTGGAACTTCAACTGTGGCAGGCATACTGCATTTGAATGGAGTATTAATGGGATCTGAAAAGACATTTCGTCCGAAACCTCTGCCGCAGAACCCAAAGGGTTTTTACGAAAACTTAGATTTCAGAAAAGTGAATGATAGGATTTTATCACATCATAACTACGACGTTAAATCATATTCTATAGACATCCCGGACGTTAAGGCAACTGGAAGACTAAGAAGGAAGATGAAACAGCTGTTATCCAAATACTCAACCGAACATCAGAACTGGGGATGGAAAGATCCTAGAACTTGCCTGACGCTCAACCTCTGGCTAAATGAGTTGAAAGGACTAGGATTCTTGACAGAGACCAGGATCCTAGTGGTTGTTCGAAATGAGATCAGTGTTGCGCGATCCCTGTACCTGCGGAACGAGTTGCCACTTGAAATCGGTCTCAAGCTTTGGATGAGTTACTATATGCGTGCACTTGAAGCTATTGACAAATACGATGTTCAAGTTATGTATTATCGTTACGAGGATATTGTTAGCAATTCCATCGAATCCTGTCGTTCAATTTTCTCAAGTTTTAAATTACCGTTTGATGATAAGATCGTGTCGGGATTTGTTGATCCCAAACTTGACCGAAGTCGGGGAATACCAGAAGAGGATAATTTTCAAATATCTGTATTGGATGACGTAGTGCAATTTCGAAATAATCTGTATTCGAGATTCTCATAGGGAACTTAACGTCATAACTTTGAACTCCAGAAGAGAGATTCAGATCACCACGGTCAGTTGGTATTCAACGGCTTTGATCAGAGACTTGGTGCAGAATCTGTGTGATAAAGCCGCGAGACCAGAACTCTTAAGATTTCTGGTTATCGACAACTCAAATGGGAAGGATGATGAACTTCCTTCAGTCATATCTGAGGATGTTAATATTGAAATCCGCTCCTTCTCTGGCGAGGGATTACAGAGATCCGTCGCACATGCCTCCGCATTAAACATAGGGATGAAATATCTTGATGCCACTTACGTTCTAATAACTGATCCGGACATCCACGTTTTCCAGCCTGGTTGGGATGATATCTGCCGCAATGAATTATCAAAGGATTTCAGTGCATTAGGAGCACCCTATCCTCCGTGGAAGCTTGGTAAGATTCACGATTTCCCTAGCCCCGTTTTCTTTTTTACTGAAACTGAATCACTTCTAAACTTACATCCTGATTGGTATCCTTTTCCGGGAGCACTGAGGCGAAGTTATAATTTCTTTGCCAGAAAAATATTGCGCCTTGGTCCTGTTTGCAGCAAGGAAAGATTGAGGAAACACGCCAGATTAAGGTCACTTGCCCAGAAACTTGAACGGAAAGTTGGTATCTGCTCGCCGGACACGGGATCAAAAATTGTGGAATCCATGAGGGAAAAAAGTTATCTCCCACTTGTGTTTGAAGCAGTCTATGCTGACGATGATAGACTAATAATGAACGAAAGTTATTCTTCACTTCTCGACCTAGCCAAACATTTTGAACTCTATCTGTACGATGATAAACCGTTTATGACTCATTGCTACGGATCGGGAGTATTTCACTGGAAAACTGAGAGAAGCGATCAAACGGAGTTTTGGAAGGAAAGTATTATTGCGTACGAGGAATCTTTTGCAAAAGGCGCTTAATGTAACTGATGCCGATTAGAGAACCGATTAAGCAGTTAGGGAAGAGTACAGCCGTATACGGGCTTGGGAGCGTACTCAATAAAGTTGCTGCCGTACTCCTTATTCCAATTTACACGCACTATTTAACATTATCGGATGTTGGAATTTTGGCTCTTCTTGAGATGGTGGAGATTCTCATGTTGACAGTTGTTCCTCTCGGTATGAATAATGCCCTTTGGCGTAATCTCCCCTCAAAAGGTAAATTAGGAAAGCGGAGAATGATATTTACAGCCTTCGTTGGGACCTTAGTTGTCAATTTCATTTTGCTCGGATTAATTGGCTTTAACCACAGATTCCCTGCTCCCTTTCTTGGCCTGGAAGATAATCAGTCTTACTTACTCCTTCTTGTCTTAACGAATGTTTTCTTTACTTTCGGGTTCCGGTTCCTGCTCTCACTGCTCCAATACGAAGGTAAGGCAGGGAGTTATATTATTTTCTCATTGTCTCAGTTTGTTGGAGTACTTTTGGTAACAGTTTACTTGGTTGCACTACGGGGAACTGAACTTCAGGGAGTTCTCATGGCCAAAGTTATCGTATCTGCGCCAATTTTTCTTGTTGCTAGTATTGCGATTTTTATAAAATACATAAGTTGGCCGTCTCCAGCCGAATATGTCCGTCTGTTAAGATTTGGGCTGCCATTTGTCCTTTTTACTCTGGTGATGCCGGTATTATCCTTTTCCGATCGGTACTTCTTGAAGAGTTTTAACATTGAGTTAACTGATATTGGAATTTATTACATAGCCTATAAGTTTGGGATGATTATCAACATGATCCTTGTCATGCCTCTGCAGAGAGGATGGATACCAATGATGTACAAAATGGGAATTGGAGAAAAGTCAAGACAGTATTTAAGAGATATTATGTTTTATTTTTCTACAGTTGGGGTCTTTTTATTTATGGTAATTTCTTTCTTCTCTGAAGAGTTGATAGGAGTATTCGCTGGTCAAGAGTATTTAGTCGGAAGTCCTATCATTTCCGTGGTTGCCTTTGCTTACCTGATAAATGGATTCAGACAGTTTTTTATGGCTGGAACTGTTTTAACCGACAAAACGATTTGGCTCACCTTGTCTTCTGTTAGCGGGATGGTGATAAATCTGGTATTGAACTATTTTCTTATTAGGAAGTTTGGTATCTGGGGTGCTGCTTGGGCTACGCTGATCTCTTACACTTTGCTAAGTGGCTTAGTCTATATTATTTCCCAAAATTTTGTTCGTCTTGATTGGGCTTGGAAGAGAGTGTTTGCTCTTTTCTCTATTACAGCTATTATGTTCGCGGGTGTTATTTTTCTTCAGGCCGAGTTTACCGACGTACGCCAAATCATTAGTCTGAGTGGTTTAGTTACATTCGTAATTCTTCTTAGATTAACTGGAATTATCGGAAAGAAAGAAATTACTGGTGTAAAATCCCTCTTTCAGAGAGTCAGACTCCCATCATTACATCGCAATCTATGAAGTCAACTAACACTATAATAGCGATTGTAATGCTGTTTATTGTAGTGCTATTATTTTTACACGAAATGGTGTTTTATGACGAGATCCCTTTGCCAGGTGATATAGTTTCAAGGCACGCCATTAATAATTGGATTAGCGAATATTCACAGGTAAATGAGGATATTCCTCAGTGGTATCCTCATTTATTCTCGGGGATGCCCTCGTATGGTGGTTTTATCTATACGCCCTCAAATCCTATGAAACTGCTACTGGATCCTATCCTCTTTAACCAAGGTTTGTGGTATTTGTTCTATCTGTTTCTTGGTGGGATTGGTATGTTTCTTTTCCTCCGAAGGATAGATATCTCTATTTTACCAAGTCTGTTTGGTGGATTAGCTTTTTCACTATCACCTTACTACTTTGGATTGATTAATGCTGGTCATCCCGCCAAACTTTATGCCATTTGTTATATTCCTTGGATTATGTTGGCTTATCGTTATGTCACCAAATCAGCATCGTGGAGGGGTGTCCTTTTCTTGGGATTGGTAGGTGCCCTGCAGCTGTGGACAAAACATGTACAAATTGTCTATTACACTTGGATGGTAATTGTATTTTTATTTATGTGGGATCAGATACGAGCAGTGATCAATCGAAAATGGAAGACAAAAAAAGAAGGGAAAACGATATTAGTACTCTTCGCTAGTCTGTCTCTGATGGCACTTCTGGTTCTGGATCCTTATTTATCTATTTACGAGTTTCAAAGTCATTCTACTAGAGGCTCACCTTCAGTACTCGATGAGTCGGAGAAGGTAGACGAAGGTGCAAAGTGGGACTATGTGACGGCGTGGTCATTTCATCCAAAAGAGTCAGTCTCATTTCTCTACCCATATTTCTACGGTCTGCAGAATTTTTCGTCTAAGGGATTGAAATCTGCTGCCTATTGGGGACACATGTCATTTACTCAATCGACTCACTATCTTGGTGTTCTGATGATAATCCTTGTAATTCCTGGCTTGTGGTTTAGAAAGCATAAAATAATAATTCCTATGGGAGTTGTATCTATATTGATTATCATTACAGGTTTTGGGCATTATTTTCCTCTTATGTTCAAACCGTTGTACCAGCTGGCACCCATGTTTGATAAGTTCCGTGTACCCTCTATGATATATGCGCTCCTACCCGTTACACTAGGTGTTGTTTCTGCTCAAGGCATGGAAAATCTGATGAACTTACCTGAGAGGAGTCAGAACGGAGAATCAAGCAAGTTAGTGAAAACTATGCTGATCATATTAGGTATATTATCGGGAGTTTCTCTATTTTTGATACTAATTGGTGATGGACTTTTATCAACTGAAATGTTCAGCAAGGCTGGGCAGGAAATACCGAAATCTATCTTAGTCCGATTAAAAGCTACAAGATTAGATCTCTTCAACAAGGGACTGATGCTTTCCCTCCTCGCTATGGGTGGCGCACTCGCTGCTTTATTGTTGAAAAGGAATAAGGTAGTAAATGCTCGTCTTTTTGGAATGATCATCATCGTGTTATTTGTAATAGATTTAGGGATAGTAGATATGGAATTCCTCGATTTGAAATCTGCTACTTCACTCACAAGACAGTATAAAAAAAGTGATGAAATTCGTTTTTTGAAAAAGGACAAATCACTTTACCGTGTATTACCACTAGACAGTTACAACACCAATTGGTACGGTTTTTTTGGAATATCAAGTATCAGTGGTTATCGTCCTGTTAAGCTCAGAACCTATCAGGATCTAATGGATGGTAGTGGGTTGAATATTTTAAGTCAACCGAATTCAAAAGTACCCTTATCGAAAAAAAATGAGCTTTTGAAAGTTCGAAAACCGATTCTTGATATGCTAAATGTAAAGTATCTTATATCAGGACAATCCCTAGAACCTTTTTTTCATAAAACTGATAATAACTCAAATATTTATGAAAATCGACTTGTTTTACCTCGTGCATGGATAGTTCATAATATTATAAGTGTGGATAGTCGCAAAGAATCTTTTGCAGCTACTTTGAATCCAAGATTCAATCCTAGGAAAGAAGCGGTAGTGTTAGGTTTTGATGATAAAATATTGGAAATGGGAGGTCAGGACAAAGTAGAGATAATTCATTATTCAGAGAATGAAATTATACTTAAGACAGTAAGTGATAATGGAGGTTTACTAGTACTTTCAGAGAATTACTATGAACCGGGTTGGAAAGCTGTAGTCGATGATAAAGAAACTCAAATCTATCAGACGAACCATGTATTAAGATCTATTACTATTCCTAAAGGTGTACACGATGTGAAGTTTTATTACAATGACAAAACCTATTTGCTCTCTCGCACTATAAGCAGAACATTACTTACGATAATTGTTTTGTTAATTGGAATTACTTTTGGGGTTCCTTATCTGAGATCTGCTAAAGACTAGGATATTATGAGTTATATCTACTACTCTGGGTTATATGAAGGCAACTTTACACGCTTATAAATTAGTTAGTACTCCTTAATATTAACTTCAGGTTAGACTACTTTAATCCCAGTTAATGCTTATACCTGTTAGCTTTTCCAAATCTCTGTTAAAGGGACGGTAGAATTTGGTTAGAAGTTTCCTAGTGACAGCATCCATCTTATCGTAATTAACCTTATTTACTTTTTCTTGAGAGAGAGTGATATCTATTTGTGAGATACTAAGAAATTTATATAGTTTATTGAATACTGATTTAGGATTTTCAAACAGATCCTCGCTAAGGATTATATGTATTTTCTGCTTAGTGAATAATCTGTACCAGGCTCTCAACTGTTCAGCATATAGTCCTCTAGTTAAATAAGAGTGCATTTGGTGAAGGAAACTAAGATGGTGTGGATCATTCATCACTTTATCAGTTTCCTTTTTAAGCATTTCTTTTTCCTCTTTAATTGCTTGAAGAAATGGTCTAGACTCAGCTTGTTTTTCTACAGCGAAATGATAGTGTGAAAAAGCTCTATCAGTTGGATTTCTCAATAGAGCTATGAGTTTTACTTCTGGTAATAGATCTCGTATTCTTTCTGGTGCGTGAGGGTGAAACAGGTAGTAAGGAGACGCTTCTCCAGTTATTGTTCTGCAGCTATTAGTTGAGTTGTTAATAATTTTCTCAATAATGGTGGGGAAGTGGGCTTTATACCAAGCAAGACCTCTATGATAATTCTTGTCGAAAAAATGAACTTCCTTTCTGAAAGCGGGGAGAACTGAAGGATGAAATTTCAGTAAATTATACAGATATGTAGTGCCGCTACGCTGTGCTCCGATGATAATGAAATTAGGCAAAACTCTCATCGGCGAAGAGATGAATCGAGTGGCTTTTGACAATTGATGTATTATTTCTGACATTGGAAGTTGGAAATTACCTGTAGATATTTTTATTCGCAAGAGCAGTCAATGGTTTCGTAATTTCCTGAGCTTTATTATGTCTGTTCGCAAATAAAAACAGGAGCTTTGTAATATGATTAACCCCCATGGCGGTCCTTTGGTTGATAGGATGGTACCTCATCCGGAGGAACTGGATGCGACCTTGACAACCATTACTCTCAGCCGGAGAAGTCAGTCAGATTTGGAAATGATAGCTACCGGTGCCTGTAGTCCCCTAACGGGATTTATGAGTCAGCAGGATTACTCCTCAGTGGTGGAAGAGATGAGACTGGCAAACGGCAGTGTCTGGTCTATTCCGATTACACTTCCCATTTCTGCAGAACAAGTGTCTAATCTAAAAGGAGTGGAAGAAGCCACCCTATCTACTGAATCTGATGGCGTAATCGGAAAGATACAAATCAGTGATATTTATAAGCCGGATAAAGGAAGAGAAGCCGAAAAAGTTTATCTGACGACTGATGATAAACACCCGGGTGTTGCGGCTCTGCTATCCGGCGGCAAATACTATGTAGCCGGAGATATAGAAGTGTATCAGCTCCCAGAGCATAAGCATTTCGGCGAGTACCGCATGTCACCTCGTCAATTAAGAGCTGTCATCGAAGAGAAAGGGTGGAAGAGCGTTGTGGCATTTCAGACGAGGAATCCTATCCATCGTGCTCATGAATATATCACAAAGTGCGCTTTAGAAATGGTGGACGGTTTAATCATTCATCCCATTGTGGGAGAGACAAAGTCAGATGACATTCCTGCTGATGTTCGGATGGCTTGCTATGAAGCAATTATTGAGCACTATTACCCACATCGGCATACTATTTTGTCCGTCTATCCCGCATCCATGCGCTATGCTGGTCCTCGGGAAGCCATCTTCCACGCACTTACTCGAAAGAATTACGGCTGTACTCACTTTATAGTCGGACGTGATCATGCCGGTGTGGGGAGTTATTACGGTACGTATGACGCTCAGAAAATATTTGAGAATTTCAACCGTGAAGAGCTTGGAATCGAGTCCATGTTTTTTGAGCATGCATTTTACTGCAAGCGGACGAACTCTATGGCGACGACCAAAACATCTCGTGCTATGGACCACGAAAAAGTTTTTCTCTCCGGGACTAAAGTGAGGGAAATGCTCATAGCTGGAGTTGACCTTCCTGAAGAATTTACTCGACCTGAAGTATCCGATATTTTGAAAAAACATTATGGAGGCAGTAACTGAAATGGCATCAAAGAATCAAGATAATAATCGTGGAGTTTGTGTTTGGCTCACAGGACTTTCCGGATCCGGGAAGACAACAATTTCAATCCCCCTTGTAGAAAAGTTGAGGAAAATGGGCCTGCGTGTTCAGCGTTTGGATGGTGATGTTGTGCGTGAGAAACTGACACCTGATTTAGGATTTACTAAGGAAGATCGGGACAAGAATATCGAGCGGGTTACGTTTGTGGCAGAACTGCTTGTTCGGCATGGAGTCTTAACAGTGTGTGCTTTTATTTCCCCATATCGTGCTGAACGACAGTATGTCCGGAAGGAAACTGTAAACTTTGTAGAAGTTTTTGTAAAATGTCCGCTGGAGGTTTGTGAAAATCGCGACGTAAAAGGTATGTATGCCAAAGCTCGTGCTGGCGAAATTAAAAATTTTACAGGTATCAGCGATCCCTATGAAGAGCCGGAGAATGCCGAAATTGTGGTCGACACCTCTCAAATGA
>Ga0208879_1001792_pt1 | contig 19766 bp, 13 predicted proteins | sample Knorr_S15_td_Bot_FD_185605 | JGI IMG/M metagenome (GOLD analysis project Ga0208879, IMG submission 185605) | Marine microbial communities from Southern Atlantic Ocean transect - Knorr_S15_td_Bottom_ad_5009_LV_A (SPAdes) (version 2) | ecosystem: Environmental > Aquatic > Marine > Oceanic | place... | reverse complement strand
GAGCAGCAAAAGTAGTGAAAAATTGTCGTGCAGTTGGGAAAGGTAAATGGTAAATCGAGAATGGTAAAATGGGGAGTGAAAAGTCTTCGACAGGCTCAGGCTGATAATTAATAATTATTGATGACTAATGACTAATTAATGTAGGATTCTATCTGTTATTCTGAGCTTGGGGGAGGTAAATCGCTACGTCCCATCGTCTAACGTCCACCGACCATCGACCAACTTACCACCGACCAATTTACCCCTGAAAAGCATCGACAATATGATATACTTTCTCGTCTCTTTCATTTTTTACTATGGAGACAATATCAAAACGGACTTCGTTGTAGAGGTCTTTTTTTTCTAGGTAGATTTCGGCTGCTTCAATGAGCATTTTCTCTTTTCGGAAGTTTACCGCTTCGTCGGGGAAGCCGTATTTAAAAGTGGAGCGTGTTTTTACTTCTACAAAGACTAAAAAATCCTTGTCTAGCGCTATAATATCTACTTCGTAGCGAAGATGTCGCCAGTTGCAATCGAGGATTGTGAATCCTTTTTTTTGTAGGAATTGTTGGGCTATGTATTCGCCCTCTTTACCAAGGTCGTTGTGTGATGCCATTATTTTATTATTGGTCGGTAGTCGTTGGACTGTAGCCGATGGTTAGTATTAGTTGGGCTAGTATCTAGTCGCTGGTATCTAGTATATGTTATAATATACGAAGTATTTGTGAGGCAAAAGGTAAATGGTGAATGGTAAGTGGCAAAAGGGTTTTCCCCAAGCACTAACTAGTTGATACTCGTAAAGTCTCCTACTTCAAATTTCACTTTCTCACCAAAAGCTAATGGATTGTTATCGTCAATATGTCCAGCAGGGAAGCCAAAAGCAACAGGATAGTTATACTCTGAAACTAGATCGCGAATAATTTCTTCGGCAGTTCTCCCAAATGGGATGGTGTTGTCGTTCATGTCGCTCATACCACCAATAATTAATCCTGCCAGATTTTTCAGCATTCCCGATCTTTTTAGGGCTTGCATCATTCGATCGATATGGTAGAGGTATTCGTCTAAATCCTCTATAAATAGAATTTTTCCATCGGTGTTCATCTGACTTTCAGAAGCCAAAAGAGAGTAGAGGATAGACAAGTTACCACCTACAATTTCTGCTTTCGCTATTCCTTTTCTATTAAAAGGATGTGCCTCAATTTGATAAGATGCGCCTTCTCCAAAAAGCATCTTTTTTAGATTGTTTAAAGATGATTTAGAGTTTTTAGCGAAGGTGATTGGCATGGCAGCGTGTAAAGTAGGAATACCAAAATTCTGATGTATATGCGAATGAAAAACGGTGATGTCGCTAAAGCCAATGAGCCATTTTGGGTTTTTCTTAAATCTGCTCCAATCAATATGATCAACCACCTGAACCGAGCCATAACCACCTCTAACAAACAGAATGGCTTTTATATTTTCATCGTTGAGGGCTTCTTGTAAATCTTGGGCTCTTTGTTCTACAGAACCCGCAAATTGATGCTCTTCTTGGAAGAGGTTTTTTCCGAAAGAAACAATTAATCCCCAATCTTCGAGAAGGTTTACAGCAAAATTGAGTTCCTCCTTGCTCACTTTACGAGCAGTAGAAATTAAAGCGATCGTATCGCCTAGTTTTAAGTTGGGAATTTGAGTGTTTTTCAAAGAGTGCATTTTTTAATCGTTTAAAGATAGGAATAATGTTGAGTCTTGCAGTCACTGAGTCCTGCAGTCTTGCGTTCGGGAAATGTTAAATTAATAGGTTAGTGGTAAGTGGTAAATAGTAAATGGTGGGAAAAGGAATAATTGAAGTCAAGCACATTTTTTGCGTTTTTAAAAAAGAAAAGAAGTCGGGATATAAGACTTGAAACGAAATAATTGATTTGGAAATTAAATTAGTGAATGGTGAAACGTAATACGGAATAATTACTTTGCATCTAGTCCTCTTAATTGTCATTACTAATTACAAATCACTCACTATTTACTATTTACCATTTCCCACTCACAATTTCCGTCTTCTGACTCATCCAAAAGCTTATATTTGCAGGATATACAAAAGCATTTCTCGATGTCGCAAGAAGCAAAAAGATATACCATTACGGCAGCATTGCCATATACCAACGGACCCGTTCATATAGGTCACTTAGCTGGGGTTTATATCCCTAGTGATATTTACGCGCGTTTTTTGCGTTCCAATAAAAAAGACGTGGTCTTTGTTTGTGGTTCCGATGAGCATGGTGTTCCCATTACGATTACGGCTAAGAAAGAAGGGGTAAGTCCACAGCAAGTGGTGGATAAGTACCATAAAATTATAGGTGATTCTTTTAAGGATCTAGGTATTAGTTTCGATATGTATCACCGTACTTCTGATAAATTGCATCACGATACGGCATCAGAATTTTTCAAGCATCTACACAGCGAAGGCTTGTTAATTGAAAAGGTAAGCGCGCAGTATTACGACGAAATAGAAAACGAATTTTTAGCCGATAGATACATCACCGGAACTTGTCCTCATTGTAAAAGTGACGGTGCTTATGGAGATCAGTGCGAGAAATGTGGAACTTCTTTAAATGCTACAGATTTAATTAATCCGCAGTCTGCATTAAGCGGAAACAAGCCTGTGATGAAGGAAACCAAACACTGGTTTTTACCATTAGATAAATACGAGGCTTGGTTAAAAGAGTGGATTCTTGTAGGACATAAATCGGATTGGAAATCGAATGTTTACGGACAGTGTAAATCGTGGTTAGACCAAGGTTTACAGCCACGTGCGGTAACGAGAGATTTAGATTGGGGGATTCCTGTTCCTGCAGAGGGAGCCGAAGGAAAAGTATTGTACGTTTGGTTTGATGCACCTATCGGATATATTTCGGCTACTAAGCAATGGGCTAAGGATAATGGAAAGGATTGGGAGCCATACTGGAAGTCTGAGGATACTAAGATGGTTCAATTTATAGGAAAAGATAATATTGTTTTCCACTGCATCATTTTCCCTGCTATGTTAAAAGCACATGGCGATTATATCGTTCCAGAGAATGTGCCCGCCAATGAGTTTTTGAATTTAGAAGGCGATAAAATTTCCACTTCAAGAAATTGGGCTGTTTGGTTGCACGAATATTTAGAAGATTTCCCAGGGATGCAAGATGTGATGCGTTATGTATTATGTGCTACGGCTCCCGAAACAAAAGACAACGATTTTACTTGGAAGGATTTCCAAACACGTAATAACTCGGAGTTGGTAGGGATCTACGGAAACTTCATCAATAGAGTAGTGGTGCTTACCAATAAGTATTATGATGGGGCAGTACCCGAAAGAGCCGAATTGTCTGATTACGACAAAGAAGTTCTTGCCGAATTAAAAGCCTTCCCAGCTAAGATTGCTAAATCAATTGAACTGTATCGCTTTAGAGAAGCTTTAGCAGAAATGATGAATTTGGCGCGTTTAGGAAATAAATACCTAGCTGATGAAGAGCCTTGGAAATTGGTGAAAACGGATGAAGTCCGCACCAAAACCATCATGAATATCGCCCTTCAGATTGCTGCTAATTTAACGATCGTTTCGGAACCCTTTATTCCATTTACGGCAACTAAGTTAAGAACTATGTTGGGTCTTGAGCAAATGCCTTGGACTGTCGCAGGAGCTGATGACTTACTGGTTGCTGGAGTTCAAATTGCCAAGGCAGAGTTACTTTTCCGTAAGATTGAAGATGCCGAAATTGAAACTCAATTGGCAAAGTTGGAAGCAACTAAATTAGCTAATCAAGTGGTAGAGCCACAAAAGGAGAATGTAAGCTTTGATGATTTTTCTGGTATGGACATCCGTGTAGGAACCATTACCGAAGCAGAGAAAGTTAAGAAGACTAAAAAACTTTTGAAGTTAACAATAGATACGGGCATTGATATTCGCACTGTAGTTTCGGGAATTGCAGAACACTATAAGCCAGAAGATATTATTGGAGAGCAAGTTTCTGTTTTAGTAAATTTAGCTCCAAGAACGATTAAAGGCATTGAGTCGCAAGGAATGGTTCTGATGGCCGAAGATAAAGACGGCACATTAGGATTCGTAAAACCATCTAACGGAACTTCTAACGGTTCAATAATCGCATAGCTTGAGTATAAAGGACGACATAAAAGCAAAAGGCTTTCAATCGGAGCAAGAAAAGACATTTGTGAATTTGATTTTTACTGCGGCTCATTTTGAGTCTAAATTTATGTAGTTTATCAAAAACTACGATATAAGTCAACCGCAGTATAATGTCTTAAGAATTTTACGTGGGTATTATCCTGAAGCTATGTTGGGTGGGGAGTTGCAAAATCGCTTAATACACAATATGTCTAATTCAACGCGCCTGGTAGATAGGTTGATAGAAAAGGGTTTGGTAAGTCGCAAGAAAAATCCAGAAGATAAAAGGCAGATGTTCATTTCTATAAGCTCATCTGGCTTACAGTTTTTGTCCGAATTAGATATTTCGGTAATAGATTTTGATAAAAAGATGATGAATTTACCTGAACCTCAGTTGATGGTCTTAAATAAACTATTAGACGATTTACGCAATTCAGACTCAGTTATAGAAGGGTAATCGAATTTAATTCGCAGTTTTCCAGTCAATTATTTGTAGGCACAAATATAGTTTCTTACTTTAGTAGGTGAAATCACCCATTGGGTGTTTAAAAAAAAAGAAAATTCACCCCCCTCAATACATAAATAGTTTATTTATAGTATTAAAAAGCCTCCCGAGAAATCGGGAGGCTTTTATTATTACTTGGATATTATTAGTGGAGAGTTATAGTTGTCGTAATGGATAAAATAGAGTCCATTTACTAGGGTCATATTTAGGTGAAGATCTTTGTTTCGGGATTGTGTTTTAAAGACAATTTCACCTAAGGTATTCACAATTTCAATTGTTTTATTTTCTTGCAAGCCCGTAATGTATATATATCCTGAAGTTGGATTAGGGGACACAATTATTTTAGGATTATGACTTTCGTGTATTCCAATCAATTGGAAGTACCCAACAGATTCTGGGTTTGTATTCCCTAGTAAGTCGTTAATGTTAGATGCTGTAAGAACATAGTTTCCATTTAAGGCATTGAGTACTGTGAGGGTAACTCGTGCATTTTGAAAGGGGTGTCTGCTAGCATCTATAATTACAGCTCCATTGTCTAAAGCGTAGTTGGCAATAGTTTCTGCAGAGGTTATTTCCACATCTTCATTAAAATATACGGCAATTGTAGTTTCGTCTAAAACTGCAATTTCAGTAATTATGGGACCAGAAATATCGGCACCGGCTTGGACATCATCATCTATTCTCAGGTCAATTTTCCACTCGTCATAATTGTATGTACACACTCCGGTAATACTTCCTATTTGTTCGGACAGCTGGGCAGGATATTCAAAACCTTCTTCGGTATTATGGATAATGCATTCACCTGTACCATCATCTACTTTCCAAGCGCCATAGTCATCAAAATTGAATGTAGCATAGGTAACAGTAACATCATTTACTTGTACGAGCATCCCTTCATAATCCTCATTAGCTAGATCTCCGGTATTTATACTAATCGGTTCGGGAATGGGATTGTTTGAGGTAAGGATGTACACATTATCTGGAAAGGCAAATTCTGTAAGGGAGAAGTATTCTGACACTTCGCCCGTAACAATTACGCTATCGCCCAAAGCAGGAAATTCTGCTGAGGAATAAACATAAATTCCACTGCGAATCTCATTTCCATTTTGAATAAAGAAATCGTTTCCAAAGGTGGCGGTAACAATACCCGTTGTAGAAACCGTTTGTCCGGCATAGGGGGAGTCATCTACCGTTCCTTGAATGGCCTGAATAGAAGTTATAATACCTTCAAAAGGATTTAGCATTACATTATAATTTCCATAAAAGGTATTTACATAGCTTCCTGCATTTGCAACAATTTTATATTTCACATCGGCTCCAGCAGCTTGTGCTGGGATGATTGCTGACCAAATATCATCTATGGAACTCATGGTAATTGTATTGTTTAGTTCATACCAAGAAGTTCCCCACACCAGTGTTGCATTTGTTACAGTTGCACTTATATTAGTTGTAATTTCTGCATTGATTGTTTGAATATCATCTTCATTAGGGGCATTATTTCCAAGGATGACATCAACAAATTGAATCGTATTTAAAGCTGATTCATTCCAAATCAGATTGGCAAGTTCTGGGTAGTCAATAAAAGGATTTCTATTATTTTGCCAGTTAAAGATTACATCATTACGTCTTCTCTCGAAGGCATCAACAGGGTCTTGCTCATTCCATTCTAGCAGAGTCGAAAGTTTCCCCATTTGGGCATTCGGAAAGGTATTGGTAAAGTCTACTATATTCAAGTTAGGCTCACCAGCATCGCCGCTATATCGGGTATGCATATAAAAAATAATACGGGCAATATCGCCTTTAGATTCGTCTCTGGGCTCCCATGTAGTTGTGGTGTAATAACATTCTGTAGCTTCAGCATGCTGCACTCCACCATTATCAAAATCCTTATAACCACGAGAGCTATTTACACTAGCATCGCAGGGTTTGAGGTTATGCGCATCGCTATAGGCTCCTAAATCCCCAAAATTACTAAAGCTTCCATGAGATTTCGCCCATACGTGTTCTCTATTCCAGAAGTCGGGTTCCATATTACTAGCGAAGTCATTTTTAGGAATAGAAATCCCTTTATAAACGAGTATAATATTGGCGTTGTTTGTAGGGTCTTGATCGCTGTCTTTCAGAATTTGTTTTGCCGAGCTGTAAGAAAACTCATTGTGATCTTTAATGATATCGTGAAGGGCATCTTCAAGGTTCTCGCCCGTTAATAGGCTAATGCTATCATAGTAGTCTGTACTCTGCGCTAGTAGAGATGCCGAAGCAAGAAACAAAAGGTATAGTGTGTTTTTCATTGTATAAATTTAGAAAGAAAGTTTTAGTGAGCTAGTAATTCTGCGTCCCATCCCAAAGAATACGGATGCTGAGGCAGCATCAAAATTAAATTGGTTTCCGGAGATGTACGTATCGTTGTTTAGGGCATCAGAAATATAAGTGGCATTGAGTATGTTGAGCACATTAACTTTAAAGTCGAGGTACATTTTGTCGTATCGAAAACGGTATCCGGCGTGTAAGTCGAATAAGTTATAAGCGGGAATTTTCCAAGAATCTCTACCGGAATTCTCCCCTTTTAAGTCGAATGGATTAAAGTCGGCATAGTGATTATCAAACCGCATGGCTTTAATTTTTATATAGCTATTTTTTATAGGGCTATAACGGATGCTCGAACCAATTTGAAGTTGTGCAGCATCGCCTACATGTACTCCAGTAGCATCGAAGTAATCGACTCCTAATAGATTATTATTATCGTCGTAGCTACGAATGGTATCTGCTGAAGTCCATTTCCAATCTCCAATAGAGGTGAGGAATTCTAGGGACAACTTTTGCGATATTTTGAAAGAAAGATCTAGTTCCACACCTCTGTGTAGGGCATCAATCCCATTGATATTGTATTTTATGGGTTCGCCATCTACAACGGTACTTCCGGATTGGGGTTTATTTTTCCACTGGGTATTATATACGTTTAGGTTAGAAGAGAATTTAGGGCTGTGGAAGCTATGGCCAAGTTCTACAGCGGCAACTTTTTCATTTCTAATATTGGCATATAACAGATTGTCGTAGTCGAAAATATTATTGAATTTCGGAGCTTTCTCTAGGTATCCTAAATTCATAAAAACGTTGTTATACTCATCAATATTATAGTTTAAGCCTGTTTTAAGGGTATAACCAGGAATCCATTTCCAATTGCTTTCGGTATTTCTAGCTTGGCTAGAATTTACGGTATAATTAATTCCATCGTAGTTTAGTGTATCGCCATAAGAAAGTACCTGAACTAAAGTTGTATCAAGGAGGACTAAATCTAGGGATTTAAAATAATCGATGCGTTTATATCCTGTAGAAGAAAGGGATACATTTACAAATGCAGACCAGTTTCCAGCTTTATATTCCATTTGTTGAAAGAGCCCAGCCCATTTTACGAGCCCCTTATTATGATAAGAGAATTTATCTCCTTTACGTATTACTGAAGTGCTATCGCTAGCTGCAACATTCTCGTTAGCAACGTAATAATCGCCACCCAATAAGTCATACACTTCTCTGTAATGTTCTCCGGTATAGTGTCGTAAATCTATTCCACCCGAAAAGGTATAGTCATTATTATACTGATAATTATAGGTAGACAGTAGGCCAAACCATCTGTGGTTATTGATGGAAGAGCGTAGGAATTGGGATGACTTATGCTCGGAAGTACTATAGTTTGGGTCGATAGAAAGATCCCCTAAAAAGGGGTGTCTGGTATTTCCGCTATTATTATCGTAAATACTTTGGAAGTTTATTTGTCTGTTGTCATCGAAACCAGAGGAGACTACACTTGGCGTTACCCCTGTGCCACCACCATTCCCCAAAGAGGCATAGAGGATGTTAGAAACTACAAATTTATTTGATGCTGCCCACAAGTGGTTAAAGCTCAGTTGAGGCTTATGGTAATAGTTCATTTTAGAGTTCAGGGCTTCATTTTTAGCAAAAACGGTATCGATAGGATTCCCATTACCATCAAAATTAACGGTATACCTATTGAGTTTCCCCCAATGTTCGTTGTATCGCAGGCCATAATCACCATCTACACCAGTGGTGTCGATTCCTAAATTGGCGGCAAAAGTTTTATCGTACAAAGCAATAGACTTTTTGTAGGACCGTTGTCCGTGACTTTGTGGAGCTCCGAAGGCAGTAAATGAGAAGTTATGGTCTTTAATTTTTTTCTGAACTTTAAGGTAGTAGAACAGCCCTTTAGACCAGGTTTGATCTACCCATCCATTACTTTTTTTGTAGGAAGCGGCAAGCGAGTATCCCCAGCCATTTTTAAGTTTCCCACTGTTGTAACCCAGGGTAGATTTCAGGTATCCGTTACTCCCTAAATTTTGGGAGAATTTCAAACCTTCTTTACTATCAATTCCTTTTGTCAGGATATTCATTGTCCCACCAACAGCTGGTATAGCGAGCTTTGAGGCTCCTAGTCCGCGCTGCACCTGAATGGTTTTGGTCATTATGTCTAAACCAAACCAGTTAGACCAATAAACCCATCCATTTTCCATATCGTTCATTGGGATTCCATCTACCATCACGGCAACGTTACGTTGATTAAAACCACGAATTGAAATCCGCGCATCTCCATCGCCACCCCCACTTTGAGTAGCATATACGCCAGGGGTACTATTTAGGATTAAAGGGAGGTCTTGTCCCGCCAATTCCTCTTCTAACTGTTTAGGGCTTATATTAGAGAAGGCGACAGGAGTTTCTCTAGACCGAGCAATGTCGGAAACCACGTCTACTTCATCTAGTATTTGGGTGTGTAGATAGACGTGATGTTGGGTATTTTGTGTAAGATTAAACTTCTTTTTCAGCTCTTGGTACCCCACATAAGAAACAGATATTTCAATTTCTCCCATCGGTAAATTTAGCTCGTAGTATCCGTTATAGTCAGTTACGGTACCGGCTCCGTTGGTTGCTATGATATTAGCGCCAATTAAGGTTTCAGAAGTATTATCGTCGTAAACAAAACCCTGAAGCAATATTTGTGCATTGGTGTTTACGCTATAGATAAGGCTGAAAAAAAGAAAGAGTTTTCTCATATAAAATAAGGCTGAAAAAAAATCCCCTCGTTATCGAGAGGAATTTTGATTATTTAATTAAAAGTTTTTTGATCAGACTCTGATTGCCTTCAAGCATTATTTCTACAAGGAATAGCCCTTTAAGGTTTAGGGGGATAGAAATACTGTAGTTTAGTGTAGAGCTTACATTGTGTTTAGTAAAAACTGATTGCCCAAGAATATTATATATGTTAATTGTCTTTATGGCTATATGAGCATTAACATTTAGCACTCCGCTTGTGTTTGGATTGGGGAATATATTTACGAAAGATCCATTTTCTTCTATTCCTACTTGGCAGCCACAGTCGTGGGTTCCCAAATTCACAAAAGTGTTTGCAGGCAGAGAGTCCCATTCTAGGGTAGGATCGAAAGAATACTCTGCTGTGGGGTCGTACACGAAACCAGCATTTACAGTAGATTTACGAACAAGAGTTTGATCTTTCGTCCAGTAGGCACCTGTTTCATCTGCCCAGGCTTCACCTGGATCCTCACCAATTTTACCAATAATATCAAGAATATCTCCGGTTATAGTTTCTAGTGTTACAGCATCGTTCCCATTAAAATACATTGTACCATCTTCGTAATTCGGGCAGATAAAAAGATCAATTCTACCCATTAAATCCGACTCTTCGTAATAAACACTGTCTGGAAGCATTGTTACGGAATCAGTAAAATGATACCAGCCATTCCACAAAGGAGCTTCATATCCTTCACCGTTAGGGTCTCTTTTATCGAGCCCGATAACAAAAGCACTGTTCGCGGCAATAGTACCCTCTAAAATTGTTGGCAAGGGTGTAGTACTACCATTGCTCCATCTAGAAAGAGAGTAGTTTGATAGATCGATATCTTGATTGGTAGGGTTAAAAAGCTCAATGGCTTTGTTGTTACTCCAACCTTCCACATATTCTGAGATAAAAAGTTCAGAGCAATTTTGTGCTTGAAGACCCATAATGCTTAGTAGGGCGATACTAAAGAAGTAATTTTTTTTCATGGTTCTAATCTTTCGTTGAACAAATTTAACAATTCTGCGAAGATGCACGTTAAAAACAGTTGACAGTTTTCAATTGACAGTTTTAGTATTTAAGCGACTGCAGGACTATTTTGAGCATTTTTGTCACATTGAGCCTGTCGAAATGTTCTTTAAACAATTGCATCTGTTCGCATCAAATTATCTCCTTCGACAAGCTCAGGATGACAATTGGGCTTTTTTAAAGCTTTCAGCAATCAGCTTTTAAAATAAACACCTACCGTCTAGATACCAGATACCAGAGACTATTTTTTTAAAAAAGCTTTCAGTGGTCAGGTATGAGCAATCAGCTTTTAGGTATTAGCTTTTTTATTTGTCAAATTAGTCTTGCGGTTAATTGGTCGTTTAAAGACTGTGATAGAGAAATATGCTTCGACAAAAGCTCAGCATGATAGTTTGAAGTTAGGTAAATTAAGAACTACCGACCAGATACCAGATACTAGCGACAATTTTTAACTTCTACAAGAAAAATTCTGTTACATTTGCTTTTCAATTTCACTTAGATGTCTGATTCTATAATTATTATTCCTACCTACAACGAGAAGGAGAATGTTGCGAAAATGATTCGCAAAGTTTTTTCTTTGGAGAAGCTATATCATGTACTTATTGTAGATGATGGCTCACCTGATGGCACTGCATCAATCGTGAAGGGTTTGCAGTCAGAATTTTCCGATCGTCTTTTTATTGAAGAGCGTTCGGGTAAACTCGGTTTAGGAACCGCTTATATTCATGGTTTTAACTGGGGATTGAAACGAGACTATAGTTATTTCTTCGAGATGGATTGCGATTTTTCACACAATCCAGACGATTTAATTCGCTTATATAATACCTGCGAAGAAGAGGGTAATGATTTGGCTATTGGCTCGCGTTATGTAGGTGGTTTGGTAAATGTTATCAACTGGCCTATCGGAAGGGTGATGATGTCTTATTTTGCATCGCGTTATGTGAAAATTGTTACCGGACTTCCTGTAGATGATGCGACGGCTGGGTTTAAATGTTATCGCAAAAAAGTAATTGAGAATGTACTTCGTTCCAATGTTACTTTTGTGGGGTATGCTTTCCAAATTGAAATGAAGTTTAAATCTTGGAAATTCGGATATAAGATTAAAGAAGTTCCTGTTATCTTTACCGACAGAACGGAAGGAGAGTCGAAAATGAGTTCATCCATTTTTTATGAAGCCTTTTTCGGGGTAATTCAGATGAAGTTGAAAAGTTTCTTTGTAAAATACAAACAAGAATAGTTTAGAAAATAGCATGAAAAAGCTACTTAAAAATGCACAAGTAATCAACGAAGGTTCAATTATTACAACCGATGTATTGATTCAGGGCGATCGTATTGCTAAAATTGCAACAGACATTAATGATGTTGAGGCAGAAGTAATTGATCTGAAGGGTAAATTTTTAATGCCCGGGCTTGTTGATGATCAGGTTCATTTTAGAGAACCAGGCTTAACACATAAAGGTAGGATTTATACTGAGGCACGTGCTGCAGTTGCCGGAGGGATTACTTCTTTTATGGAGATGCCTAATACAAACCCTCAAGCTTTAACACAGGAGCTTTTGGAGGATAAATATAAGATTGGAGCCAAAGATTCTTTAGCGAACTATTCTTTCTTTATGGGGGCTTCTAACGAGAATTTAGACGAGGTATTAAAGACTGATCCAAAGCGTGTTGCTGGGGTGAAAATCTTCATGGGATCTTCTACTGGGAATATGTTGGTTGACGATAAGGAAGTGTTGAATTCTATTTTCTCAAAATGTGATATGCTTATTGCCGTTCACTGCGAAGATGAGGGAACGATTCGAAAGAATTCTGCTAAAATGAAAGCTGAATATGGAGAGGATTTACCAATACGTTTTCATCCGATCATCAGAAATGAAGAGGCTTGTTACAAATCGTCTTCTATGGCGGTTGAATTAGCTAAAAAACACGATACGCGTTTACATATTTTACACATTTCTACCGCAAAGGAAACGTCTTTGTTTAGAAATGACATTCCTTTAAAAGAGAAGCGAATTACTGCTGAGGCTTGTATTCATCATTTATGGTTTGATGAATCTAGTTATGAAGAAAAGGGAACTTTAATAAAGTGGAATCCCGCCGTAAAATCGTTAAAAGATAAGGAAGGTGTTTGGGCGGCTTTATTAGATGATCGAATCGATATTATCGCTACCGATCACGCTCCACACACACTAGAGGAAAAAGAAAACACCTATTTTAAAGCACCTTCTGGAGGCCCTTTGGTGCAGCATGCTTTAGTGGCAATGTTGGAGTTTTATCATCAGGGGAAAGTTAGTCTGGAGTGGATTGTAAATAAAATGTGTCATGCACCTGCGGACTGTTTCCAGTTAAAGGAAAGAGGATTTATCCGCGAAGGGTATTACGCAGATTTAGTGGTGGTGGACATCGATAAATCGTGGACTGTTGCAAAAGACAATATTTTATACCACTGTGGATGGTCGCCATTTGAAGGAACGACATTTAAATCTGCTGTAAGCAAGACGTTCGTAAACGGAAATTTGGTGTACGATAATGGGACTTTCGACGAGAGTACTAGGGGTATGCGTTTAGAGTTTGATAGATAATGAATAAGTTTTTTTCTCTAATTTGTTTTAGTTTACTTTTTTCTTGTTCAGAGCAAGGGGGAAGTAAAGGAGTGGACTTGATGACTGAAGCTCAAATGATAGATGCCTTAGTAGAGGTGCATTTGTTGGAGTCGGCTTCGCAGCTGAATATGTTAGAAGGGATCGGTGTTGACAGTTTAAATCTCAAAGATTATTACTTTGCTTTGTTTGAGTCAAAGCCTTATAGCTTAGAAGAGTTTCGAGCTAGTTTCACATTTTATTCGCAAGACCCTAAAACGATGGAGGTTTTGTTGGATTCAGTACTTACTCGGATTCAGATGATGGAATAGGATGATTGTTTAATGACCAATTAAAAAATAATCAATTTATACTTAAATTTGAAAGTTTAAGATTGTCAAACGGTCAACGAGTCTTGTAGTCAACGCAAGTTGAAAAGTTGAAGATTAAAAGTCAAAAGGTCAAAATGGTCTTGCAGTCTTTAAAGACTAGGACTGATAAACAAGTTTTGAGTTCCAATCTTTGAATTATTTAAACCAACAACTATTCCCGTCTTTAAAACCACCTTTTGAAGCTAAAGTTATTTTATAAATCTCGTTTATACATATTTGAAAAATCTTTACAGCTTTGTTCTACGGGTATAAACTCTAAGTTCAAAGCTTTTTTGATTTTATGGTTTTCGTAAATTGAAGTATTGTTTCCAGCTTGTGCTGTTTCTTTGGTAAGCATGGGTGCTTTACGCGTAAAGAATGAAATGACTTTTGCTATTCGCCATCCAATTGCATTTAGGAGAGGTCCGGCTTTAAGGCTAGCTTTTTTCTTTCCAAGAGCATCGGCTATATAGTCGAAGGTTTGTTTAAAAGCAATACTCTCTGAGCAAAGAATAAAACGCTTAGCATTCAAATTACTTTCCATTAGCTGAATCATCACATTCGCCACATCTCTTACGTCAACAAAACCATTAGTTCCGGTGGTATAAAAGGGCATTCCTTTCCACACTTGGTGGAATATAACCGAGCTTCCATTAGTCCATTCTCCAGGGCCTAAAATGATGGTTGGGTTTACGATAACAGAATTTAAACCTTCTTCAATTCCACGCCAAACTTCCAATTCAGAATTGTATTTACTGATGGCGTAATTACTGTTTTCAGGCCCATCGAACCAAGGGGTGTCTTCGTTTATGACAGTGCTATTTCCTGCTCTACCAATGGCGGCAACAGAAGATACATGACATAGTTTTTGTACTTGATGGCTTAAACACAGATTCACAATATTGGCAGTACTGTCTACATTGTTTTGAATCATTTGACGTTTGTGCTTGGGATTGAAACTCAGCCAAGCGGCACAGTGATATACTTTAGTTACCCCCTTAAAAGCCTCTTCTAATTCTGTAATGTTTAAGAGGTCGGCCTCTACCCATTCAATTTTAGCGAATAGCTTTTCGGTCTCATCGGTATAATAGGAAAAGACTTTTTTCACCAAATCGAGGTTTGAATGCGCTCTTTTGGTGGCTCGAACATTATCTTCTGTTCTGCAGATTTGATAAAGCAGGTGTGAACCTACTAATCCTGTTGCTCCGGTAACTAATATCATGGCAGAAAGATAAGTAAATGCGGTGTTTTATATACAGAATAAAACGCCTATTTTTACGCGTCTATAAATGCACCTATATGAACTTTGTTGAAGAAATGAAATGGAGAGGTATGATTCACGATATCATGCCTGGAACGGAAGAGCAACTGCAGAAAGAAATGACTGCTGCTTATATTGGATTTGATCCAACAGCAGATTCATTGCACATCGGTAGTTTGGTGCAAATTATGACTTTAGTTCATCTGCAGCGCTCGGGGCATAAGCCTTTTGCTTTGGTAGGAGGTGCTACCGGAATGGTAGGCGATCCTTCGGGAAAGTCTAAAGAACGAAACTTACTTTCTCCAGATATTTTAGATCACAATTTGAAATGTGTTCAAGAGCAATTGGCACGTTTCTTAGATTTTGATTGTGGAGCAAATTCTGCTGAGATTGTAAATAACTACGATTGGTTTAAAGAGATTAATTTCCTCGATTTTATTCGTGATGTTGGCAAGCACATCAGCATCAATTATATGCTGGCAAAGGATTCTGTGAAATCGCGTTTAGAAACGGGAATGTCTTTTACAGAGTTTACATATCAGTTAGTTCAGGGTTACGATTTCCTTCACTTGTATACCGAGAAGAACTGTAAACTTCAGTTAGGAGGTTCGGATCAATGGGGGAATATTGTTACCGGAACAGAATTGATCAGACGAAAGGCTAGAGGTGAAGCTTTTGCCATTACAACTCCTTTAATTAAGAAGGCTGACGGGACTAAATTCGGTAAAACCGAAGGAGGGAATGTATGGTTAGATTCAGCTCGTACCTCTCCCTATCAGTTTTACCAATATTGGTTGAATTCTTCTGATGATGATGCGAAGACCTACATCAAAATTTTCACTTTGATGCCTAAGGAAGAGATTAATACTTTGATTTCAGAGCATGATGCATCGCCACATTTAAGAGTTTTACAAAAGGCTTTAGGTAGAGATGTAACGATTAGAGTTCACGGAGATGAAGCTTATAATAGAGCGATTGAAGCATCAGAAATTTTATTCGGAAAAAATACAGCCGAGCAATTGAAGAATATTGAAGAGCGTGATTTGTTAGCTATTTTTGAGGGAGTGCCTCAGTTTGAGATTTCCAAATCTGAGCTTAGTACTGGAATTCAAATCATCGACTTATTGGCTCAAAAATCTGAAGTATTTGCCTCAAATGGCGAGGCTAGAAGAATGTTGCAGTCGAATGCAGTGAGTGTAAATAAACTTAAGGTTGGTGAGGATAAAGTAGTCAGCTCTGAGGATTTACTAAACGAGAAGTATATTTTAGTTCAGAAAGGAAAGAAGAATTATTTCTTGTTGAAGATGGTTTAGTTGTTGTCCTTCGACAGGCTCACATTGATTAAAAGCGAATATTTTTCGAAAATGAGAAGTAGGGGGCTCGTAATGAGTTTTAAGTGTTGAGTTCTAAGTTTTGGCTCAACAACTAAAAACCAAAAACCAAAAATCTAAATAACCATAAGGTTACATCCTCGTATATCGCTGGCATCGAATCTTCCTAAGACTTCAAAGCTGTTATTCGGGTGTGTTTTCCCTAGATCTTGTGTTGCTATAAAAGAACAGGAATAGACGTTTGCTAGATCAATGATGTTAATCCCCCCTTTTTGTTTGTTTGTTGATAGAGGGTCGTTGGTATCTCTACAGCTTACTTTCATCCATGGTGGGCATTCAAAAATACTATTCCCTTTAGAGTAGGCTTGAGATAAAAGTTCTGTCATTCCGTATTCGGAGTGAATTTTTTTCAAACCAAACCCTTCACCTAGAATTTGGTGGAGTTCTTCTCGAATCATCTCTTTGCGTCTTCCTTTCATACCTCCCGTTTCCATTACTAGGGTATTTTTAAGTGGTATGGGGAAGTTTTCTACAAAGTCTAAAAGTCCAAAGCTCACCCCTATGAGTAGGGTCTTTTTATTTTCACTTTCCAGTTTTTTTAAAGTTTCAAAAAGCAGTTCATGCTCGTTAAGGTAGAATCCACTTTCATTTTTTCCGGACATTTGAATAAGTTTTTCGCACATATATATAAGAGAAGACCCGGTTCGCTCCATATATGAAGGCAGAAGAGCGAGGATGGTATAGTCTTTTATGTCGCCATAAAAATGTTCGAAACCTTTGATAAAGCTTTCTTCGTACACACTAATATCGTGTACTATATGTTGGCTTTGCAGACCTCCAGTTCCACTACTGGTGTAAATTACAGACTTGTTGTTCGGCTCACAGATTACCTCATGTGTTTTAAATAAATCTATGGGGATATAGGGAATACTGTTTAACTCTTTTACTTCAGAGGGATTTACTCCAATGTGCTGAAGGTATGTTTTATAAACAGTGTTGTTTTTTGCTTGAAATTGGAATATTTCTAGAGCTAAATCTTCAAAAGATTTTCGCTTATGTTTTTTAAAGATTTTCGAATTCCAATGCATTTAGCTAATTGTTTGGGAGCTAATCTAAAAGTCTAAGTGACTTAAGAGCAAATTTAACTTAAATATATCTTTTGGCCTTTTTGCTTGATCAAAAAGACAGAAAAAATCAATACTGACAAAACCTCATTCTCCTTTTTTTGTATTCGCTAAGCGCGGTTGGGTGATCTCCTCATAAAATCGGAGCTTCCCAATCTTACTAAGCATCTACTTCAATAAGAAAAATGTCCTTTTGAAGGCCATCAAAAAATATTGGATTATAAAAAAGGATATTACAGAGCTCTATATTTAAGTTCAAACACTCCAAATTAAACCCCTATTGTGTGTGCTTAGACTCTTTTTCAGTAAAGCTTTTAAATACATATATCTTTTTAACTATGTTTGACTTACTAGTTTAGGTGCTCATTGGCAAGGTTCTTGTAAGAAACAAGATATCTATAAACTTAAATTATTCAAGAATATGAGACACTTAGACCTCCTTAGGAAAAACACTATTGCTGTGTTGTCGCTCGTTTTATTTTTATTTGCGAGCACTTCTTTTTCTGCATTTGCCCAACAAAAAGTTGTGGGTGGTGTAGACGTAGACATTAAAGATTATCCCTGGCAAGTAGCCTTAACTTCAAGTCCCTCTGGTGGTGGATTTTGCGGTGGATCTATTATTGGCGACTCGTGGGTGCTTACGGCAGCACACTGTGTAAATGGAACTAGTTCAAGTGGTCTATATATACGAGTAGGATCTTCGGACCCTTTTGCAGCAGGTGGAGATTCTTATTCAGTAAATCAAATTATTGTACACCCAAATTATTCTGGAAATTCTTATGACTTTGCTTTAGTTGAAATTGAAGGGTCTTTTAATTATTCAGAAAATGTAGCTGCGATTGATTTAGTAAGTCAAGCAGATATTGATGCTGGTGTACAAGATGGTGGCGTTATGTCAACTATAACAGGTTGGGGTACTACTTCTTCAGGAGGTTCACTTTCTTCTACTTTACAAATGGTAGAAGCTCCAATTGTAGAAAATAATGTTGCTTGTGGTTCAACGACAGATGTAAATGGAAATTCTGGAGATTATGGTTGTTCTCAATTAGATGAGACTATGATATGCGCTGGAGATCTTATTGATGGAGGAGAAGACGCTTGTCAAGGTGATTCAGGCGGACCATTAGCGGTTCGTAATGCAAATAACACCAAATGGCTACTTATTGGAGCTACTTCTTGGGGTTACGGATGTGCCGATGTAAATTATCCGGGTGTATGGTCTAAGGTATCTTATGTATTAGATTGGATTGATGCGAATGCAGATACCAATTCTGAAAATGGTTGTATGGACGAAAGTGCGTGTAACTATGATGCAGAAGCAATATACGACGATGGTTCTTGTGCTGAAATAGATGAATGTGGAGATTGCGGAGGTAACGGACCTGCAGCGGGTTACGACTGTGACGGTAATTGTACTACAGGTGAAACATTATTTGTTGAAATGTCCGATTCTTATGGAGATGGTTGGAATGGGAATAATTTAGTCGTTAACGGAGTTGCTTCAACTTTAAGTTCAGGCAGTTCTGGATCTACAACTTTATGTTATGATTCTTCCGCTGGGTGTGTTGATGTTACTTGTGATGGCGGTTCTTGGCAATCAGAAGTTTCATGGACGATATCTGATCAAAATGAAAATATTTTACTTGCTGGGGGAGCTCCTTTTTCAGGAGCGTTTGGTGGAGCCGATTGCGGTCCTGCAGTTCCGGGATGTACCGATGAAACAGCCTTGAATTATAATGCTGCTGCAACAGAAGATGATGGTTCATGTGAATACCCAATCGATTGTGAAGGATTAACAGCTGTAATGATTGAAGTAGGTGGTGGATCATGGGCATCAGAAGTTTCATGGACCTTAGGTTCATTTGCCGGTGGCGAAGGATCAGTAGACGCATGTTTAGAAGATGGTTGTCATACATTTAATATGGCAGATTCTTACGGCGACGGATGGAATGGTAACACAGTTACTATTACCGCAGCTGGTGGAGATGTATTGTTAACAGGAACATTAGAGGGTGGTTCAGAAGGATTATTAGGATTCGGGTTAAATACGGAAGAAGATTGTGGTGAAGTTATTATCATAATCGATGTATTCGGTTGTACTGATTCTGTAGCAACTAATTATAATGAATTAGCAAATATCGATGATGGTTCATGCGAATATGCAATTGACTGCGAAGGATTAACATCTGTTGTAGTTGAAGTAGGTGGTGGCTCATGGGCGTATGAAGTTACATGGACTGTTGGTGATTTCACTGGTGGTGAAGGCTCAACAGAAATTTGTTTAGAAGACGGTTGTCACACATTTAACATGGCAGATTCTTATGGCGACGGATGGAATGGCAATTTAGCTACATTAACTTCTAATG
>Ga0208879_1001786_pt1 | contig 19812 bp, 21 predicted proteins | sample Knorr_S15_td_Bot_FD_185605 | JGI IMG/M metagenome (GOLD analysis project Ga0208879, IMG submission 185605) | Marine microbial communities from Southern Atlantic Ocean transect - Knorr_S15_td_Bottom_ad_5009_LV_A (SPAdes) (version 2) | ecosystem: Environmental > Aquatic > Marine > Oceanic | place... | reverse complement strand
CCATTAGAATTAATAAATTCAATTAAATGGTCGATAAATTATTTTAATAATATTTGCACACTCACACTTGGTGATTGCATGAGTTCATTAAGTCTTCCATCTAGTTATTATTTTATTTGGCTTTTCTTTAAATTACCGATTTTAATTTTGCTAGGAATAACTTTATTGCCATTTGTTGAGAAAAATATATTTGCTAAAAAAGTTACTTCTATTTATTACGGCACACTTCTTTTCTCTTCTATTTCTATTATTTTTATTTTTATTCTTTTAAGAATTAATATTTACGACGAAATTAGACATGTTATGTTTTTGCTACCAATGATTTTTCTAGTTTCTTTAGTTAATATTTTTTATTTTAACAAAAAATTTTTTTACAGCTTGGCACCAATTGTAATTATATTTTTTGTTTTAGAGAATGCTTCTTTAAAACCTTATCAATACACTTGGCTTAATTCTTTTGCAAAATTCACTGATATAAAAAAAAATTTTGAAATTGATTATTGGGGCGTTAGCGGTATGAATTTACAAAAAAAAGTTAATGAATATGTTAATAAAAATTCTATTTCTAAAGACATATGTATATATGGAGATGAATTTGCTAAAGATTATTTAATTACCAAAGGTTTTACATGTTTTAAAAGATACCAACAGCTTGATTCAGCTAAAATTAGACCTGTAATAGCATATAAAAATTTAAGAAACGCAAAGAGATCTGATCCAAGAGATTGTAGGCTTATATGGGACGAAATCTATCGTTATACTTTTTACAATAAAGATATTAGTGTTGGAACTTTATGGTGGTGCTATTAATTTTCAGCTTCTTTTAGTTCTTTTTTAATTTTATTTATAAATTTATTAAGAAGTATTGCATCCTCTTTTGATAGGTATCTTTCCTTGTTAACTGCTTTCGTTATCTCATTTCTAAGTTTTTGAACACCTTCTCTTCTACCTTCTTTGGAAATTAGAACATCTGCTCTATCTTTAAATAAAGCTATTTGTTTACCTATTGTAAATTCATAAATTAAAAATACAGTTATCCCAATAACCACCATTTTATATATGAATTGTCTCATTAACTAATCTTTAAATGATAAATTTTTATCTTTTAATATTTTTTTTAATTCACCATTTTCATACATCTCTTTAACTATATCGCAACCTCCTACGAATTCTTTTTTTATATAAAGTTGAGGTATTGTTGGCCACTCACTATATTCTTTAATTCCTTGTCTCAGTTCGTTATTTTCTAAAACATTAATTCCTTTAAATTTAACTTCTAAAATTTTTAATATATTTAAAACAGCCATTGAAAAACCACATTCTGGAGCATCGGGTGTGCCTTTCATAAAAAGACATACCTCATTATTACCAACTTCATTTTCAATTAATTCTTTAGTTTTCTGATCCATTTTTCTCCTTTGTTTTGATTGATAATGCGTGTAATTCATTTCCCATTTTACCTTTTAAAGCAGCATAAACAATTTTATGTTGCTCAATTTTACTTTTGCCATTAAATGCTGATGAAGTGATTGTTGCAGAATAATGATTCCCATCTCCTGCAAGATCTTGAATTTCAATTAAGGAATCTGGTAGCGATTCTTTAATTAATTTTTCTATTTCTTTTAAATCCATTGTCATTAGTTGCTCATGTATTTATTTAACCAAGTTTTATTTGTTTTAATTAATTCGTCAACTGTAACATTTAATTTATCTTTAAGAACAAAATTTTTATCTTGAATTACACCAAATTCATCAAAATAAACTAAATTTTTTCTCAAAATAGATTTTACTTTTTCTAAGTCATTTTTTTCTATTTCAATTAGATACCTACCTTGGTCTTCACCAAAAAAATATTCAAAATAATTTATTAAACTTTTAGGTTTATTGAGATTAATACCTTTTTTTCCTGATATACACATTTTAACAGCTGCAATTAATATACCTCCTGCAGAAATATCATGCGCAGATTTAATATATCCGTCATTAATTAATTTTAATACTGTTTCTCCATTATTCTTTTCATTAAACAAGTTAATTTTAGGAGGAGGGCCTTTTTTTTGGTTGAGTATTTCTTTTGCAAAAATACTTTGATCAATATGTCCTTCAGTTTTTCCAATCAATAAAACTATATTGTCGACTTTTTTTAATCCCATTGAAACCATTTTTTTGTGATCTTCGATAAGACCAACGCCACCAATTGAGGGAGTTGGCTTAATTCCTTTATCTTTAGTTTCATTATAGAAAGAAACATTTCCTGAAACGACAGGATAATCTAAATATTTGCATGCGTCACCAATACCTTGAAGGCACTCAACAAATTCACCCATGTTTTTCTCTTTCTCTGGATTACCAAAATTTAAACAATTTGTAATAGCTATTGGTTTAGCACCAACCGAAATTATATTTCTCCAACTTTCACAAACAACTTGTTTTCCACCAGTTAATGGATGTGCAAAACAATAGTTTGCTGAAGAATCAACTGATGCAGCTACAGCTTTGTTTGTGCCATGCACTCTAACAACACCAGCGTCTCCGCCTGGCTTTTGTATAGTATCACCCATTACAGTATGATCATATTGTTCCCAAATCCACTCTTTGTTACACATATTAGGATTGGATAAAACTTTTTTTAAAACATCTGAAATTTTTAGATTTTTATATAAATCTTTATTAAGTTTATTTTTAACTGGGAGCTTAGTTTTTTTCCATTTTCTATCATACTCTGGAGCTTTATCGGCCAACAACTCTACTGAAACATCAGCAACTTTCTTTGCATCAAAATAAATCTCTATTTTTTTTGAATTTGTTGTTTTTCCAATTATAGCGAAGTCCAAATTCCATTTGTTGAAAATTTTTTTAGCTTTATTCTCTTTACCATTTTCTAAAACTATAAGCATTCGTTCTTGACTTTCTGAGAGCATTATTTCGTATGGAGTCATATTAGATTCTCTGCATGGGACTTTGTTTAAATTTAATTCTATTCCAAGTTTACCTTTAGAAGCCATTTCTATACTTGAAGAAGTAAGTCCTGCCGCACCCATGTCTTGAATAGAAATAATTGAATCATCAGCCATTAGTTCTAAACAAGCTTCTAATAAAAGCTTTTCTGTAAATGGATCGCCAACTTGAACTGTTGGTTTTTTTTCTTCAATTTGATCATCAAAGATTGCTGACGCCATACTTGCACCATGAATTCCATCCCTTCCAGTTTTTGATCCCACATAAATGACTGGTTTATTTATCCCAGCAGCTTTTGAGTAAAATATTTTATTTTTTTTAACCAAACCCAAGGTCATTGCGTTAACTAATATATTTCCATTATATGATTCATCAAAACAAGTTTGACCTCCAATAGTTGGTATTCCCATGCAATTTCCATAACCTCCAATTCCATGAACAACGCCTCTTAATAAATTTTTTGTTTTTTTATGTTGAGTTGAACCAAAATGTAATGAGTTTAAATTTGCTATTGGTCGTGCTCCCATTGTAAAAACATCTCTCATTATTCCTCCAACCCCAGTAGCTGCACCCTGATAAGGTTCAATAAAAGATGGATGATTGTGACTTTCCATTTTAAAAACTATAGCGTCATTATCCCCTATATCAATTACACCTGCATTTTCTCCTGGGCCTTGAATCACTTTTTTTCCAGTAGTCGGAAGTTTTTTTAAATGAATTTTTGAAGATTTATATGAACAATGTTCATTCCACATTGCAGAAAACAAACCTAATTCTGTAATATTAGGAACTCTTTTTAGGAGATTGCATATTTCTTTAAATTCATTTTTTTTTAAACCATGACCTACTGCAATGTTTTCATTAACTATCATTATTTCAAATTATTTAATAAAGTTTCAAAAAAAATTATACCATCGTCTCCAGATAAATATTTATCTATCATTCTTTCGGGGTGCGGCATCATACCTAGTATATTTTTTTCTTTGTTCAAAATACCCGCAATATTTTTGCTTGATCCATTTGGATTAAATTTTTCATCTATTTCACCATTTTCCCCGCAATAAAATAAAGCAATTTGATCATTGTCTTGTATTTCTTTCATTTGACTGTTGGAACAAAAATAGTTTCCTTCGTTATGAGCGATGTGCAGCTCTAGAGTATTTTTTTTAATATTTTTAAAATAAATATTTTCAACATTATTGATTTTTACAAATACATTTTTGCAAATGAATTCTGAAAATTTATTTCTTAAAAGTACACCTGGTAATAATTCTGTTTCGGTTAAAATTTGAAACCCATTACATATTCCAATTAGCAGACCACCTGATTTAGCGAAATTAATTACTGATTGAATAATCTTTGATTTAGAAGCCATGCTACCACATCTTAGGTAGTCGCCGTAAGAAAAACCTCCTGGCAATACGACTAAGTCACTTTTTGGCAACTTCGTATCATCATGCCAAATCATTTTATTTTTAAAACCAAATTTTTTTAAAGCTACATCCATATCTCTATCACAATTAGAGCCTGGAAAGATAATTACAGATGAATTCATCGTTAATTATTGCAAACCAATAATTTTATAATCTTCGATAACAAGATTTACTAAAAGTTTTTTACACATTTGCTCAATTTTTTCTTCAGCTTTTTTTTGATTTTTTTCATCAATATCTATTTCAAAATACTTTCCTTGTCTTACGTCATTTACATTTTTAAAACTCATACTTTCCAATGCTTTTTTTATGGTTTTTCCTTGTGGATCTAAAACATCTTTTTTTAAAGTTACAATGACTGAAATTTTCAATGTATTACTTTTTGTTTTTTATAGATCTTAATTTGCCAAATTCTACAGATCTAATATTTGTTTCTTCATGAAGAATATTTAATCTTCTAGCAACTTCTTGATATGCTTCTAATAAATTTCCTAAATCTTTTCTAAATCTATCTTTATCTAATTTTTCTTCACTTATAGCATCCCACAATCTACAGGTATCAGGACTAATTTCATCTGCTAATACTATTCTTTTTTTTCCGTCTTGATTTAATCTTCCAAATTCTAGTTTAAAATCAACCAATTTTATACCTACACTTTTAAACATTCCTTGCATAAAATCGTTAACTCTTAAACATTGGTCCATAATCCAATTCACTTCTACATGATTGGCCCATCCGAAAGCATAAATATGTTCCCTTGCAACTAATGGATCGTTTAATTCATCATTTTTGTAATAAAATTCAATCAAAGGTTTTTCCAAGACAGTCCCATCTTCAATTCCTAATCTTTTTGTTAAAGAGCCAGTAGCAATATTTCTAATAATAAACTCGATAGGAATGATTTCAACTAACTTAACTAATTGTTCTCTCATATTAATTCTTTTAATTAAATGAGTTTCAATTCCAATTTGATTGAGACTGGATAAGATGTATTCTGAAATTCTATTATTCAAAATGCCTTTTCCTTCAATTATTGATTTTTTTTGGTTATTAAAAGCTGTTGTGTGATCTTTAAAATGCTGTATTGCAGTTCCTTTTTCAGGAGTAGCATAAAGAATTTTTGCTTTACCTTCGTATAATTTTTTGCCTTTTTTCATTATTTAAATACTCTATTATAAATCAAATTAATATTCTTAAAGTGTGATGAATAATTAAATATTTTTTTTAGTTTATTCAAAGGAATTATATCAGTTATTAGCTTATCTTTTTTTACAACTTCAAATAGATTTAAATTTTGAGCTAGGCATTTGTTTGCGTGTGATTGAATTATTCTGTATGATTTTTCTCTGCTTATTCCTGTTTTTGTAAGCTCTAACATTATTTCTTGAGAAAAAATAATACCTTTTGTTATGTTAAGATTTGAAATCATTTTCTTAGGATAAATGATCATATCTTTTAAAACGTTAGATAACCTAATCAGTGCAAAATCGAGTGTTATATTTGCATCAGGACCAATGTTTCTCTCAACACTTGAATGAGAAATGTCTCTTTCGTGCCAGAGAGCTATATTTTCCAATGCAGGAACTACATAACTTCTAACCATTCTTGAAAGGCCAGTTAAATTTTCACTTAATATTGGATTCTTTTTATGTGGCATAGCAGAAGATCCTTTTTGTTTTTTTGAAAAATATTCCTGCAATTCATAAACTTCTGTTCTTTGTAGATGTCTTATTTCAGTTGCAACTCTTTCTACAGAACCAGCTATAATCGCCAGAACAGAAAAATAAAAAGCATGTCTATCTCTTGGTATTATTTGTGTAGAAATAGGTTCAACTTTAAGTCCAAGTTTTTTTGCAACGTATTTTTCAACTTTTGGATTTATGTTTGCAAATGTTCCTACAGCTCCAGAAATTGCACAAGTTGAAACTTCATCAATTGCGCTTGTTAATCTTTTTTTGTTTCTTTTAAATTCTTCATAAAAAGAAGCTAATTTTAAACCAAAAGTTAAAGGTTCTGCATGAATACCGTGACTTCTTCCAATGCAAGGGGTTAATTTATATTTTTTTGCCTGCTTTTTTAAAACTTTTAATATTTGGTCTATGTCTTTTAAAAGTATTTTTCCTGATTGAACCAGTTGAATATTAAAACTTGTATCTAGCACGTCAGATGATGTCATGCCTTGATGAAGATACCTGGCTTTAATTCCAACTTTTTCAGTAATGGAGGTTAAAAAAGCGATAACCTCATGTTTTACCTTAGATTCAATAGCATGAATTCTTTTAACATTAATTTTGCCTTTTTTTTTAACTAACGAAGATACTCCTTTAGGAATATATCCCAACTTTTCCATTGCTTGAGCAGCAGCTATTTCCACATCAAGCCAAATTTTATATTTTTTTTCTTCTGACCAAATGTTCGTAAGTTCTTTTCTAGAATATCTTGATATCATTATTTGTACGAGGGTCTTAAATAATCCTTAACAGATTTTGTAAAAATTTCATAACCATTTTCTGTAATTCCAACAGTATGCTCAAATTGCGCTGATAAAGATTTGTCTTTTGTAACAGCAGTCCAGCCATCATCTAAAACTTTTACATCATATTTTCCACTATTAATCATTGGCTCTATTGTAAAAGTCATACCAGATTTTAATTCAATTCCTGTGTTTTTTTTCCCATAATGAAGAATATTAGGGTGTTCATGAAAAACATTGCTAATTCCATGACCGCAAAAATCTTTTACCACTGAAAATCCTTTATCTTCAACATAAGATTGTATTTCATGACCTATATCTCCTAATTTAATACCTGGCTTCAAAATATTAATTGCTTTCATCATTGCTTCGTATGTAGCAATGATTAAATTATTTGCCTTTACTGAAGTTTTTCCTACACAAAACATTCTACTAGTATCGCCATAATAATTTTCAACAATTGCAGTTACATCTACATTTAATATATCTCCATCATCTAAAATTCGATCTGAAGGTATACCATGACACACAACATGGTTTAATGAAGTGCATAAAGATTTTTTAAATCCTCTGTAAAATAGAGGGGCAGAGTAACCTCTGTTGTCTCTTATAAATTCATAGCAAAGTTGATCTATTTTATCAGTTGATATACCTGGCTTAATATATTCCGTGATCATGTCTAATGTTTGTGCTGCTAACTTTCCAGTAACATGCATTTTTTCAAACTTTTCAGAATAATTATTATTCATCAATAATTTTTATTTTTTTTTCAATTTTAATTTCCTTAGAGTTTAGATCACATCTATAGGCTAAAAAATTAACACCAGCTTTTTTTGCAAGAAGATAATTTTCATAATAATTACAATCTATATCTTTAGCTATTCTAAAGTATTCTATACCCTGAATTTGAGTTAAAAATAAGACATAAGGATCATATTTTTTCTTAATTGAATCAACTAATTTTATCAAATGTTTCGTGCCTCTTGATGTTATGGCATCAGGAAATTCAGCTATTTTATTTTCACGTGTTAACGTAACATTTTTTACTTCAATTATTTTTTTATCGCACAAAAAATCAAATCTAGTATCTTTTGAAAATTTAAATTCTGGTTTAATTAATTTTATTTTTTTTAATTCATTAATAAGTTTATTCTTTAAACCATGTTCTACTATTCTGTTAGCTCTATGAGTATTTACACCAATTAAACTTTTCTTAACCTTAATAATTTCCAAAGTGTATTTTAATTTCCTATTTGGATCGTCATTTTTTGTAACCCAAACTTCATTGTCTTCATCTAACAAGCCCATCATTGAACCTGTATTTGGACAATGTGCAGTTATTATTTTATTATTTACTTTGATATCTGCAAAAAACCTCTTATATCGCTTGATAAATTTGCCTTTAATCAAAGTACTGGTAAATTTCATAATAATTTATTTATATTTGTAAATGACAAATAAAAAAGAAATAATTGCAGGCATTATAATTATAGGCAATGAAATATTGTCAGGTAGAACAAAAGATTTAAATACAAGCGTACTCTCTAAATGGCTTAATTCAATTGGTATTAAAGTAGCAGAGGTTAGAACTATACCAGATATTGAAGAAATAATTATAAATACAGTAAATGAATTAAAACAAAAGTTTGATTATGTTTTTACTTCTGGAGGAATTGGACCAACTCATGATGACATAACTTCAGAATCTGTATCAAAAGCTTTTAGTTTAAAATACGAAATTCACAAAGAAGCATATAAAATATTAGAAAAATATTATGGGGCCAATGAGTTTAACGAAGGTAGACAAAGGATGTCATGGATGCCATCAAACTCAAGTTTAATACTAAATCCTGCTAGTGGGGCACCAGGTTTTTATGTTGAAAATGTATTTTGTTTACCTGGAGTTCCTTCAATATTAGAGTCGATGCTTCCTAATTTGACTAATAAACTTGTTGGCGGCGAACCAATATTAAGTAAAACTATTAGCTTAATAACACTAGAAAGTGAAATTGCCAAACCTTTAAAACAAGTTCAAGAAAAAAATCAAGATGTTGACATTGGAAGCTATCCTTTTTTTAGAAAAGGCAAAATTGGTATTTCTATTGTTATTAGATCTAAAGACCAATCTAAAATTGATAATTGTAGCTCACAAATATTAGATTTTGTAAAAGAAAAAAACATAGAAATAGTTGAAAGGGAATAAATGTTATATTTTGCTTATGGAAGCAACCTAAACCATTATCAAATGAAAAATATTAGATGTTTCGGATCAAAATATTCAAAAACTTTTTTTCTTAAAGATTACAAACTAATATTCTGCCATCCAAATAAATTAAATAAATTTGGTTATGCAAACATAATAAAAAAAAAAGGATCTAAAGTAGCAGGAGCGATCTGGGAAATTACAAAAGAACATGAAAAAATATTAGATTCATATGAGCAATTTCCTAATATTTATAAAAAGCAATATTTTTATTTGGTTGGAAAAAAGATTATGTATTATATTATGAATAAATATTTTATTAAGGATCCGCCTAAGAGTTATATCGATATGATTAACGAAGGTTACAAAGATTGTAATATTGATTTGAGAATTAACTATAGATTTTAAATGATTGCACCGGATTTACAAAGCAAAGAAATCTTTATAACAAGTCAAAAAATTTTGAATATGTTTTAAAAAATTTAAAGGAGCAATTCTATAAATAATTTTTTTTAATTGATATGTTTAATCAAATCTTCAATTTTAATTTTTGACATATCATTTGTTTTATATAACTTATTACTATCTAAAATAACTGCGTTATCATGATTTGGTGCAAATTTTTCAGAATTAGTTGGACCAAATAAAACTATCATTGGCACTTTAGCTAAGCTCATCATGTGCATTACTCCATTATCTATTGAGATTCCTTTTTCAAGTCGAGAACTTAATGCTGTAACTAGAGCAGGGCATGCTAAATCAGAATCATGTTCTGGAAATAGTGAATTCGGCACTTTTGATTTAATTTGGTTAATTATTTCAATATTTTCTTTTTCTACAAAAAAAACTGGAATTTTATTCATTTCTTCAATTTTTTTAGCCAAAATAATAAAATTTTCTAATGGCCAACTTTTTTTTCTATATTCATTTCCTTGTGTAATTGAAAATCCAATATAATTACTGCCAGGCAACAATTTTTTTGCTTCATTTATATATATTTGATTTAGATTATCTAAACTAAAATCAACTTTTTGAATACTTACATCTAATAATTTTTCTAAATTTAAAATAGTTTTTTGACTTATGTTATTATTTGATAAATAGTCTTTTTTTAATGAACAGAAATTATAATTAAATGTAGATGAATAAAAATTTACTGAAGGAATTCTTTTTAGTATCAATGTGTTTCTTAACTTTGATTGCAAATCAATAATTAAATCAAATTTTTCTAAATTTAGTTCTAAAAACCTACTCTTAGCTTTTAATAGATGCCACCATCTAAAGCCAAAGTATTTTAAACCTAAATCTAAAGTTTTTATATCTATATTGTATTTTTTTAATTTTCCAAGAAAGTGATTTTTGTGAGCTCCTAAATAATAAAAATCTGATGATTTAAAATGATTTTTTAGACTTAAAATCAATGGAAATAGTTGAATAGTATCGCCAAGTCCTCCTCCCGAATTATAAATCAATATTTTTTTAAGCATATATGACTATAAACTATAATTTATCCTTGTTAATTAATCCTTGATTTTTTTTATATATATGGGCAAAATATGTAAAATATATGTCAGACAAAACTAAATTTTTCTTAGAAGAAAGCAAAATGCCAAAGGCTTGGTATAATATTTCTGCTGACTTGCCAAAACCTTTAAGTCCAGTACTTCATCCAGGAACACTTAAACCTATTGGACCAGATGATTTGGCACCATTGTTTCCAATGGCATTAATTGGTCAAGAAGTTTCACAAGAAAGAGATATAGAAATTCCAGAACCAGTTAGAGAAATTTACAAGCAGTGGAGACCTTCTCCTTTGTATAGAGCGAGAAGACTTGAAAAAGCTTTAGATACTCCAGCAAAGATTTATTACAAATACGAAGGTGTAAGCCCTACAGGAAGTCACAAACCAAATACAGCAGTAGCTCAAGCATTCTATAATAAAGAAGAAGGAACTAAAAAGATTATAACCGAAACAGGAGCTGGCCAATGGGGTAGCGCGCTTGCTTTTGCATGTTCAATTTTTAAAATTGAACTAGATGTTTATATGGTGAAAGTAAGTTTTGAACAAAAACCTTACAGAAAAATATTAATGCAAACATTTGGTGCAAGATGTGTTGCAAGCCCTTCAAATGAAACTAAAACTGGAAAAGCAATTTTAGAAAAAGACCCAAACAACTCTGGTAGTCTAGGTATAGCTATATCAGAAGCTGTAGAAATGGCTGCGCAAAGCGATACTACAAAATACTCTTTAGGAAGTGTTTTAAATCATGTTTTAATGCATCAAACCATAGTTGGTAATGAAGCAATAATGCAAATGGAAATGGCTGGTGATTATCCTGATATATTAGTTGGATGTACTGGTGGAGGAAGTAATTTTTCTGGATTAGCATTTCCTTTCCTTGGAAAAAAATTTAGAGAAAAAAAAGATATAAAAGTTATTGCATGTGAACCAAAATCTTGTCCTTCATTAACAAAAGGTAAATTTGCTTATGATTTTGGAGATACTGGTAATTTTACACCTTTGGTTAAAATGCACACTTTAGGATCTTCCTTTATGCCACCAGCAACCCATTCAGGAGGTTTAAGATATCACGGTATGGCTCCGTTGGTTAGCCACTTAACAGATATAGGAGCAATTGAAGCTAAAGCTTTCGGTCAAAAAGAATGTTTTGAAGCTGGAGTAAAATTTGCTAACTCAGAAGGCATAGTCTCAGCACCAGAAGCAACTCATGCAGTTAAGGGAGCAATAGATGCTGCTATTGAATGTAAAAAGAATGGTAAAGGAAAAACTATACTTTTCAATTTATGTGGTCATGGTCATTTTGATATGCAAGCTTACGGAGATTATTTTGCTAACAAGCTTTCCGATGATAGCTATAACGAAGCTGCAGTAAATAAAGCTCTTGAAAAACTACCTAAAATTGCATAGAAAAAACACAATCAATATTAGTAATAATTATATCTATAAAATAGAATTGTTCCAATTATTGTAATCAATTAAATATCATCATGTATTTTATAAATCCATTTAAAGGGTTGAGACCAACAGAAAAAAATGCTTCTTCTGTAGCTATTACTAGTACAGATCATTTATCTAAAGAATTAATAGTCGATCACAAAAAAAATAATCGATGGAGCTATTTAAATGTTTTTAGTGCAGAAAATAATTTAAAATCAAAAGAACAATTTGAATTAATGAAAAAAAATTCAATATTAACAAAAGATAATAGTAACTCATTTTATATATACAAAATTTCTACTAAAGGTCATACCCAGGTTGGAATAGTTGGTACTGCTAAGTTGTCAGCGTATGACAATTTACATATTCGTGGCCATGAAGAGATTTTTTTAGAAAGAGCTCAAAAAAGATTTAAACAAATGAATAGTTTAAATGCGCAGATTGGACCAATATATGTAATTCACCCAGACAATAAAGAATTAAATGAATTAATAATAAAAGAAATTGTTTTGAAACCAACATATTCATTTGATGCATTAGATGGCTGCAAACATGAAATGTGGATCGTAAAAGAAGAAGACAAAGTATTGAAAATATGTGATTTATTTAACACAATTAATCGAATTTATATTGCTGATGGACATCATAGAGTTGAAGCTTTGTCAAAATATGCAGAATTTAAAAAGCACCAAAATCCAAACCACACAGGAAAAGAACCTTATAATTATTTTATGGTAGCTATATTTCCTAAAAGCCAGGCGCGTATACTTGACTATAATAGATTAATAAAAGATTTATATGGTTATTCTTCCAGTGATTTTATTCAGCAAATCAAAAAAAATTTTTCTGTGCAAAAGCAAGATTCTTCATACAAACCAAAAGAATCCAGATCATTTGGAATGTATTTAGATAAAAATTGGTATTCAATTAAATTGAAAAAAAATCATGAAAAAAATTTATTTCGCATTATTAATTTAGATATCAATATATTACATAAGTATTTACTTGAGCCAATTTTAGGCGTTGGAGATTCAAGATATGATCAAAGGATTGATTTTATTGCTGGTTTTCATGGGTTAGATTCAATTAAAAGGAAAGTAGATTCGGGTGAAGCTAAAGTTGGTTTTTCTTTATTAGCAACACGAATAGAAGATGTGATTGATTTTGCAGATCAAAAATTAACTATGCCACCTAAATCAACTTGGTTTGATCCAAAACCTTTAGACGGTTTAGTTGCTTATGATTTTGAGTAATAAAGTTTTTTTTATTTGAATTGCAACATTCTAAAATTAATCTTTTATAGTTCTAAAAAATATATATAAAAAAAATAGTCATAAATTTTTTTAAAAAGAATTATACCTTTAGAAAAAAATTTATATCTATGGAAAAACCAAATATTAAACCAAAGAATCCTAATTTTTCTAGTGGTCCGTGCGCTAAACGACCAGGTTGGAGCATCGATGTTTTAAAAAACACACCAACTGGCAGATCGCACAGATCAAAAGAATGTAAAGACAAACTTAATGAAGCAATAATTAAATCCAAACAAGTTTTAAAATTACCAGATTCATATGTTTTATGTATAATGACAGGATCAAACACCGGCGCTTTGGAAGCTGCCATGTGGTCTCTTTTAGGCTGTAGAGGAGTTGATGTGTTGGCTTGGGAAAATTTTGGAAAAGATTGGCTTATTGATATTCTTGAGCAATTAAAAATAGAAAATGTAAACAGTTATATTACTGATTACGGCATACTTCCTGATTTAACTAAAGTGAATTTTAAAAATGATGTAATTTTTACTTGGAATGGAACAACTTCAGGCGTTAGAATTCCTGATGGAAATTGGATACCAGATGATAGAGAAGGTTTAACTATATGTGACGCAACATCAGGCATTTTTGCAATGGATATAGATTATAGCAAACTTGATGTAATTACTTGGTCTTGGCAAAAAGTTTTAGGAGGAGAAGCTGCTCATGGGATGCTGGCATTATCTCCTCGTGCAGTTCAAAGATTAGAAACATATGTTCCTTCATGGCCAATTCCTAAATTATTTAGATTAGCTAGTAAGAAAAAATTAATTAAAGGTATTTTTGAAGGCGCAACTATTAATACTCCTTCAATGATTTGTGTTGAAGATGTATTAGATTCATTAAAATGGGTCGAATCTGTTGGTGGCACAAAAGAACTAATAAAAATTTCAAACGAAAATCTAAAAATTGTTGAAGACTGGATTGGCAAAAGTGATTGGTTAAAATTTATGTGTGAAGATAAAAGCATAAGGTCTTCAACAAGTATTACACTTTTAATTAAAGACGAGTGGTTTAAAAAATTCAATGAAGAAGAACAAAGAGGTGTAATTAAAAAAGTTGTATCAATATTAGATAAAGAAGGTGTGGCCAATGATATTATTGGTTATCCTAAAGCGCCACCTAGTTTTAGATTATGGGGTGGTTCAACTGTACAGAACAGTGACATGAAGACACTATTGCCTTGGATAGACTGGGCTTATCACTCTGTTAAAAATAATGCCTAAAGTTTTAATTTCAGATTCAATGAGCAATGTTGCTCAGAAAATATTTGAGAAAAATAATATTTCTGTAGATGTAAAAACTGGTTTATCAGAAGAAGAAATTATTAAAATCATTCCAGAATATGATGGTATGGTTGTTAGATCAGCAACCAAAGTAACAAAAAATATAATTTTAGCTGCTAAAAAATTAAAGGTTATAGGTAGAGCGGGCGCTGGTGTTGATAATATTGATGTACCCACAGCGAAAGAAAACAATATGATTGTTATGAATACACCAGGAGGAAATGCTAATGCTACAGCAGAACATACTTTTGCTTTAATCATGTCAGTTTTAAGAAGAGTTCCTTTTGCAAATGAAACTACGCACAAAGGGCAGTGGAATAAAAAAAATATTAAAGGTGCAGAGCTTTCCAAAAAAACACTTGGGATAATTGGTTTTGGAAATGTAGGAGTTAGATTAAGCAATTTAGTTAAAGGATTTGATATGGAAATATTAGTAAATTCTAAATCATTAGAATCTAGAAAAAAAGATTATCCACATGTTAAAAATGCTAGCTTTGAAGAATTAATTAGTAAAAGTGATATTATAAGTTTTCACTGTAAGGCAGCTAAAGATGGGAGACCATTAATAACCAAAGAACATTACAAAAAAATGAAACCAACATCTTATATAATCAATGCTGCAAGAGGTAATATTGTTGATGAAAAAGATTTAAACGAAGCACTCAATGAAAATCTAATTGCAGGTGCTGCAGTTGACGTTTTTTCTAAAGAGCCAGCAAAAGAAAATGTTTTATTTAACAATCCAAAAGCAATATTAACACCTCATATTGCAGCATCTACAACAGAAGCTTCAATTGTTGTTGCAGAAATGGTTGCAAATCAGATTTCTGATTTTTTATTAAAGGGCATTAAAATTAATACAGTATAATTTTGTATTGTTTATTTTTTAACTCGATAAGAAAGGTTTTTCAGAACAAGGAAATAAATCAATAGCTATTAAAAATTTGTGATGTTAAAAAATAAATTATAAGTTTATTTATGTTTAAGATTAGATCTATATTTATTAGCTTGTTTTTTATATATATTTGCTTTTTTTTCATCCAATTATAAAAGTTAGTATATTCATGCAAAAAAATATAAAGTCAAAGTTTAAAATGAAAAAAATACAAATTAAATAATATTCAAGTCTTATGGCTGGTGGTATGATAAATTAAAAAAAAAAGGAAAAGATTATGTTACGTACAGGTGATCAATATCGAAATTCTCTTCGTGATGGAAGAAAAGTTTGGATAGATGGAAAAAGAGTTGAAGATGTTCCTAATCATCCGGTTTTTAAACCAATTGTGGATATACGTGCACGAATTTATGATATGGCTCATGAAGAAAAGTTTAGTGACAAGTTAACCTACACGGATGAAAAAACTGAAGAAAAAAATTGTGTAGGTTCTAAACTTCCAAAAAGCAAAAAAGATTGGCTAATTAAAAGAGAGGCTATTAAAATTATTACGTATGAGGTTGGAGCAGTTGTAACACGAGTGGGAGATGAAACCGCGGGTGAGATGTGGTCTCTTTATGATGGAACAGATATTTTAAATGAAGTGGACCCAAGATTTGGTGACAACATCGCTAATCATATTCAGAAAGTTTTAAAATCAGATACTTTTCATGTATCAGCTAACACTGATCCAAAAGGAGACCGATCAAAACTTCCAAAAGATCAAGATCCGGATATGCTTTTGCATGCAGTTAAAGAAACTGACAAGGGTATTGTGGTTCGTGGTGCTAAATATGAAACTGCTGCAGCGTATGCAAATCAGGCCTTTGTTAAACCAACAATTGCAAATTGGGGAGAGCAAAAGCTTTCAAATTATGCTTTAGGATTTATCTGTCCCATGAATGCTCCTGGCTTAAAACATATTTGTCGTAGTGGTTTTGCAGGACGATCGAATCCTGAGGATTACCCACTAAGTAACAGGGCAGATGAGATCGATACTTTGCTAGTATTTGATAATGTATTGATTCCTTGGGAAGATGTGCTGTTTTATCAGCACACTAAAGCAGCAACCTTTATTCGTGCAACATTGCACCGTTACAGCGCTCTTGCTTTTGTTGAACGGATTTTGCATATGGCTGATCTTATGATCGGTACAGCATTGCATAATGTTCGCCAAACGGGCTTAGAGCATCAACAAGCGGTTCGCGAAAAAATTGCCACATTGATTTGTTATCGCGAAGGTATTGATGCTCATTTGACTGCAGCAATAGCAAATGCAGAAGAAAGTCCAGCTGGTTTACTAATGCCTAATCAGTCTTTTCTTTACACAGGGAGAGTTCATGCTTGTAGTCAATTACATAAAATGATGCATATTGCACGAGAGCTTTGTGGTGGGCAAATATGTGTTACGCCTGATCATGCTGATTTTAATAATACAGATACGCAACCTTGGCTTAAAAAATTTTATTCGATTAATGAAAAATGGTCATCCGAGGATCGCCGCCGCTTATTAGCATTTGGACGAGACTTATTAAATTCAAGTTATGCAGGACACAAGTTAACTTTTTATCTATTTGCTCAGTCCCCACCTTTTGCTCATCTTAACGCAGTATATAATAATTTTGATTTTAATGGACCATTGGATTTTGTTAAACGTTCGGCAGGTTTATCTGATAAAGTTATGAAATAATGTGAAAATTAGATGTTGGAACTATTATGACACATCAAAGAATAAGAAAATTTAATACTGCACAAATGTATCCTGGAAAAAAAATGGATAATGATCTATCTATGGCAGTAAGAGCAGGCAATAGAATTTTTTTGCGCGGACAGACTGGTTTCGATTTAGACGGTAATATGACAGGAATAGGAGATCCAGCTACACAAGCAGAAACGGCGATGCAATGTGTTAAAACTCTACTTGAAGAGGCAGGCTCAAAACTAGAACATATTTGCAAGACGACAATCTATATCACTGATAGAACCTATCGTGAGGAGGTCTACAATGTAATAGGTAAACATTTGAAAGGTATTCATGTCTGTTCAACAGGTTTGATTGTTAAAGGATTAGCAAGACCAGAGATGGTGATGGAAATTGACGTTGAAGCTGTAATTCCGGATAACAAAAAGTGATAATGTATTAAGGATTTTTATGTTAACAAAAGCACAAGTAGAAACCTATGCACGCGATGGATTTATAATTATACCAAAAATTATTTCTAGTGATAAATTGCAAGCGATGCGAGATGAACTAGATAAATGGATTGAGGAGAGTAAAAGTTACAAAGAAAACTATGGTGAAACACCTAATGGCAAAGCACGCTTTGATCTGGAAAGAGGGCATTGTGCAGAAAATCCAAAACTTCGGCGAGTTGCTAATCCTGCGGATATCTCTCAAGCTTATCAAGATGTATTATTTGAGGGGCCAGCTGTTAAAGCAGTTGTGGATTTAATTGGACCTAATGTGAAGTTCCATCATTGTAAGCTTAATATCAAACTACCAGGTATGAAGACTCGAGTTGATTACCACCAAGATCAACCCTTTGACGTGCATACTAATGACGATCACCTAGCTTTGTTAGTTCTTATAGATGATATGAACGAAGAAAATGGTTGCCTGAGAATTCTTAAAGGCTCACATAAAGGACCACGATATAGCCATTATGAAGGAGACGAATTTGTAGGCAAGGTAGATGAAAAGGCTCAGAAAAAATGTCGTCATCATGCAAGCAAGATCGAAGGAAAGGCTGGAGATATTTGCTTAATGAATACTTGGTGCTTACATGGTGGTACAGCAAATTTATCCCAAAAACTTCGTAGAATGTTAATTTGCGACTATACTGCCGCTGATAATTATCCATTAATGCAGCCAATTGTGCCTTCAGAACACACAGGTAGAATTGTTGCTGGCAAGGCTACACGTCAAGTAAGGTTTCGTGAGGGAGTACTTGAACTACCTAAACATTATGAATCTGATTCCTTTTTCGGTGCCCAAGGTCAAAAAGGTGTTAAGAGGGAGACTATGTAATGACCTTTTCTGTTTCAGGTTATTGTAAAAAAACTGGCATGGTAGGTGTTGCTATAACAACATCAAGTATTTGTGTTGCTAGTAGATGCCCTTGGGTTAGAGCTGGCGTAGGTGCTGCAGCCACTCAAAATGTAACAGATCCCAGCTTAGGAAATTTAATGCTTGACTATTTAGAAGAAGGCTTAAGCGTCCAACAAACTATCCATAAGGTTGTTAAAGAACATAAATTTATCAATTATAGACAACTAGCATTAGTAGATTCTAAAGGTAATTGTGTGAGTTATACTGGCTCAAAAACACTTGGAACTAATGCAGTATCTGAAGGTGATTGTTGTGTTGCGGCTGGTAATTTATTAAGCTCAATCGAAGTTGTTCAGGCAATGACTAATAATTTTTCTCGAAATAGTAATCTTCATCTTGCTGAGCGACTTTTATTAGCTCTTCAAGCAGGAGTCGATGCTGGTGGCGAAGAAGGTCTTGTACATTCTGCTGGTCTAAAAGTAGCGCACCAGCATTCATGGCCATTAGTTGACTTAAGAATAGACTGGGTTGAAGATAACCCTATAACAGAACTTATGAAATTATGGCGTGCGTATGAACCACAAATGATGGATTATAACTCACGGGCAATTGATCCTGCTCAAGCACCAAGCTATGGTGTGCCAGGTGATTTGTAATACTCTTTTCGTGAATATCTAATTCATATGAAATAATTTAATGACTGAAAAAAATGCAATCGATATATTAAAATCTTTAGTTGGCTTTGATACGACAAGTTATAAATCTAATCTTGATTTAATTGCATTTATTGAAAGTTATTTAAACACCCACAACATTAAATCCACTTTAGTTCACGATTCTTCAGGAAAGAAAGCCAATCTTTACGCAACAATTGGTTCAGGTAATGAAGGAGGTATAATGCTTTCAGGTCATACTGATGTAGTACCTGTTACTGGGCAGACTTGGACAGATGATCCTTTTCATCTAACACAAAAAAAAAATAAATTATATGGTCGTGGTACTGCGGATATGAAAGGATTTTTAGCTTTAATATTAAGTCGTGTTCCTAAAATAATTAGTGCCAATTTATCAAAACCTATGCATCTTGCCTTTTCTTATGATGAAGAAGTCGGCTGTGTTGGTGTTCATCGATTGTTAGATCTAATTAATGGCAATTCCATTAAACCTACCTTTTGTATAGTTGGAGAACCAACTAGTATGGAAGTT
>Ga0208879_1001785_pt1 | contig 19812 bp, 11 predicted proteins | sample Knorr_S15_td_Bot_FD_185605 | JGI IMG/M metagenome (GOLD analysis project Ga0208879, IMG submission 185605) | Marine microbial communities from Southern Atlantic Ocean transect - Knorr_S15_td_Bottom_ad_5009_LV_A (SPAdes) (version 2) | ecosystem: Environmental > Aquatic > Marine > Oceanic | place... | reverse complement strand
TAGTCGTGTTCGCCGAGGTAGAAGCCCTGGTCGCCGGTATACATGATGACCGTATTGTCATAGAGCCCCTCCGCCTTAAGATAGTCGATGACGCGCTTGAGGTTGTCGTCGACGCCCTTGACGCAGCGCAGGTAGGCCTTCATGTAGAGCTGGTAGGTCTGGCGCTTGATCTCCGTGTCGGAGAGCGAGTGATCGATCTGGTCCGCCCAGGGTGTACGCGGGTCCTGCGCATAGTTGCGGCGCAGGTTGCGGCGGCCGACGGAGGTGCCAATGTATGGAAGCAGCTCGTCGTTGTCGCCGCGCGTGGCGATCGAGCCATTGTTCTTCCGGTCCCACATGTTGGCCGGTTCGGGGATCTCGACACCGGCCAGATAGGATTCGTAGCGCGGGGCGTATTCAAAATAGTCGTGCGGCGCCTTAAAGTGCAGCTTCAGAAAAAACGGCTGGTTCGGATCGCGCATGTCCTTCAGCCATGCCAGCGCAGAATCGGCGATGCAGTCCGTCGAATGCCCCTTCATCTGCACCGCGTCGGGACCGAATTTTTTCTGACCCTTCTGAATCTTTGCCGAAACACCTTTTTCAAAAAAGACCGGATCAAAGTAATCGCCCTGCCCCGGCAATACCTTGAAATAGTCAAAGGTCGACGGCCGGGCCTTCAGGTGCCATTTGCCAACGATGGCGGTCTGATAGCCGGCCTTTTTCATTTCCAGCGAAAGATACTGCCGCTCCGCCGGCAGCGGATCGTTGAGCGTCGGGCAGCCGTTGATTGCGCTGTACTGCCCGGTCATAATGCTGGCGCGGCTCGGGGTGCAAATGGCGTTGTGGCAAAACGCGTTTTCCATCACGACGCCCTCGCTGGCGATTGTGTCGATGGTCGGCGTCGGGTTTAGTTTCGCCAGCCGACTGCCATAAACCCCGACCGCCTGCGAGGTATGATCGTCCGACATCACAAACAAAATATTTGGTTTCGACGAGCTCTCATTCGAGTCTGAGCCTGAGGGCTCATCCCTCAGAGTCGAAGACACCACAGGCGGCTGTTTCTGTGCCGCAGAAACCACGCATGCCATCGCCGCCAGCGCGGCACCTATCACTGCAATCCGTTTATTCATTCTGTGCTCTTTGTCTTAATATTAATCTATACCCACGATCTGCGTTTACCTATTAGATGCCGCAGAACCGAGAAACTTCACTTGATAAAAAGCCGTCACGCCGGCCAACAGTGACCTATCAATCCGGTTTTTCATCACTTTAGCTTCAGTCCTTTCCAGCGGCCCGTCGGAGCATAGGCCGGATCGTTGTAGTCCGCGCCGGCGTAGCTGGCTTTCATGCTTTCCAGATAGGCCGTAAGCTCCTTGGTCATCAGATCAACCCGCTCGGGATGCGCGGCAGCCACGTTGTTTCCCTCACTCCAATCCGTGGAGAGGTCGTAGAGTTCGCCCTGTGGCAGCACCAGTTTGTAGCTGTTCTTCACCAGCGTCGCGAACCTGGTGAAACGGAACGGAATCGCCTTTTCGCGTTTTTCCACCTGCCCGGTAATGATCGGCATCATATCCTGCCCGTCGATCGGACGGCTGTCGGGCATCGAATAGCCGATCAACTTTCCAACCGTCGGAAAATAGTCGAGCGTTGAAAGCGGTGTATCGATCACCGTCCCGGCCTTTATTTTCCCCGGCCAGGCCGCCAGTGCCGGCACGCGCACGCCGCCGTCGTAGAGCGCGCGCTTGCGGCCGCGCAGCCCGTTGGTCACGCCTTGCCGACGTCCATTCGGCACCTTGCCTTCCGGCCCGTTGTCGGAGCAGAAAAAGATCAGGGTGTTGTCCGCCACGCCCAGCTTTTCGAGTGTCTGGCGGATGCGCCCGACCTGCTCGTCGAGCTCGGTAATGCAGCCGTAGTAGTGGGCGGCTTCGCCGTGGCCTGCATACATTTTTAGATAGTCCGGCCCCGCTTCAACATCCTCGTGCGGCGCATGGAACCAGACCACCGAAAGGAACGGCGTACCCTCCTTCACGGCCTGTTCCATGAACGGAATCGCCTGATCCACCACCACGCGCGCCGCTCCGCCTTTCAGGATTTCATCGTTGGCATCCACTATGTTTCCATCGTCGAAGAACGGGTTGTTTTTCGCGCGCTTACCACCGCCCGGATTCCAAGTACTCACCGCCGATTCAGTCACGAACGATCGGTCATAGTCGCGCTCCCACGGCGGGGAAAAGTTTTCGGCGGGTTTGCGCTTCTCTCCCTTGGAGGACATCGTCTTGCTCAGCGTACCGAGATGCCACTTGCCGAAGTGGCCGGTCGCATAGCCCTGCTCCTTGAGAATACGAGCGAGTGTGATTTCCTGCTTGGGCAGATGCCCGACGTTGGCGGTCCAGATGCCATACCGAAAATAGTGCCGCCCGGTCAGGCAGGTGCCGCGCGTCGGCGAGCAAACCGGCCCGCCGGCGTAGAAATGGGTCATCTTCACGCCATCCTTCGCCATCTGATCCAGATGCGGCGTCTTGATGATGGTGTTGCCGTTAAAGCCCGTGTCCCCGTAGCCGAGATCATCAGCCATCATCAGAATAATATTCGGTTGATTCGCGGCTTGAACGCCCAGCGCGACCAAGCCACACATCGCGATAATCAACTTCATTCGTTTCATTTCAGTGTCTCCATAATTTTTTCGGCAACCTGTTTTGCCTGCCGCTCTTTACCCACCTCTTCAAAGTGGACATTGGCCGGTTTCTGGTCGGCGGGATGTTTTTCGGTCAATGCATACAGATCGTTCAAGCCAATAGACGGATGATTCTGCCGAACCTTATCAGCAATTTGATTATACTGCACCTCTTCGCCTTTAATGCGCCCTTCGGCCCCCTCAGGAACCACGGTCATGTTTGCCCAGATCAGTTTGGCGCCGGTTTTCTCGAGCCGCAGGAAATATTTTTCGAGATTGGCGCGATAGGCTTCCGGACTATTGACGTTGTCACCTTCGATATTCAGCTGATTGTTGACGATGCGCTTCATGTCGTGCAGGCCGGTATTGAAATGGATCACATCCCAGTTTCCGTCGCCCATCCAGGTTTCAAACGCCGTCAGCGCCTTTTTGGTATCACCGCCGTTTTCGGGAATGCGATAGACGTTGCATTTGCCCGCCAGCTCTTTCCGGACATACGGGGTATAGTCGATCGAAATGGAGTCGCCGACCAGCAAGACATTCGGCAAATCCGCCACCCTCTCCACAAACTGAAAAGCTGCTTGTTTTCGATACTTCGGCGCGAGCGCCGCCATCCAGGTGGCTTTGTCGATGTAGAGTTTGGTCGGATCGCTTCCGCCCGCAACATATTCAGCCACGGCCTTGGCGGTTGCGCCGGCAGAATCGGTCACGGTCAATTCAAAGACCGCCGGGCCTTGAGCGGTCGGGTGATAGACGGCATAGCGCTTGACCGCCTCCAATCGACCGCCCCCTGACACCATGCGATAGGCATAGTTGAGCCGAGGCCCATCCTCAGCATCTTCCGCCACCCCGCGCAGGATGATTTGTTCTATCCCCTGCTCGCCCTGCAGCTGCTTAGCCACCTTAAACTTTTTGATGACCGGCGGTGTGTTTTCAGCAAGGGCAAGGTTTGTGAGCGCGATCAATAGAGAACACAATATCAGCTTCATAATTAGTCCTTCGGTTGATCCCACAGGCGGTAGGGATCGTTCAGTCGTTTTTGCTCAGAGAGCAGGAGCGCTTCCATTTCCGCCAGCTTGTCGGCATATTTCGGATCGTCTGCGAGGTTGAGCTGGTTCGGCTTGGGCTGGTTTCCGGTAAGTGCCACCACGGCGGGATCATGGTGCTCCTTAAGTAGCTCATCCGGATTTTCTGCCAGATTGAACAGCTGGGTTTCGCGCACGGTACCATCGAGCACGTCATATTTAATCAGCTTCCAGTCGCCCTTCTTCACGCAGCGCATGCCCGGCTTGCTTCCGCCGCAATAGACGCCGTAGAGCACATCGCGCACTTGATCCGCCTTGCCTTCGAGCACCGGCTTAAAACTGACCCCTTCGGTCAATTCGGGCACCTCGATGTCCACCATCTCGCACAGCGTCCGGAGCGTATCGAGCAGGTAGATATTACCCTGCACACGGGTGCCGACTTCGATGCCCGGCCCCTTCACAATATACGGCACGCGCCAGGTGTGCTCGTAGAGGTTTTGCTTGCCGGTCAACCCATGCCGCCCGATGGCCATGCCGTGATCGGCGGTATAGAAGATGTAGGTGTTGTCCAGCTCGTCCATGGCTTCGAGTTTTTCCAGCACGCGGCCAATCTGAATATCGATATTTTCCGCACAGGCATATTCGCGGCCGAGCTCGTTGCGAATGGTCGCTTCGTCGCGGTTGGTCCACACGCCGGAAACCGCCACCTCGTCCCTCAGGTTTTTATGCCCATGATGGAACGGGTGCGCGGGCAGATAGTTGCTCTGCAGCAACGGCGCTGTATTTTCCGGATTCAGCTGAGGCAGCGAGTTCTTGTCCGTATGGTTCGTTGCACCATATTTGCGCAGCAGCTCCGGTTTCCCATCGCGCGTATCATGAGGATGGGAAAAACCCAGATAGATCAGGAACGGATCCTCGTCATTGTTCTTTTCCCGATCGGCCAGATAATCCAGCACCTGCTCGGCATGCCAAGCACTGCCCCGTTCATCGGTTCCCTCGCGATTGGTTTTGTCATGAACCACCGTGAACAGATCGTTTGCGGCCTGATAGCTGTTACCGCGCTTGCAGGTGCGCATCGTGTCATAGCCTGCACGGTTGAACACGGCCGGCAGGGTGTATTCCGCCAGATTCGGCGGCACCATTTTCGGATTATTTCCATGCGGATGGCTGGCCTGTCCGGGCTTACCTGGAATATGCCAGACCGTCCGGCCGCTCATGATCATGTGGCGCGACGGTGTGCAGACGCCTCCCAGCCAAGCACCCATGTGGTGAGCCCCGTCGAACACCATGCCCTCGGCCGCCAATTGATCAATCACCGGCGTATCCAACGGCGAATCGGGATCATAGATCTTCAAATCGAACGGCGATTGATCGTCTACAATGATAAACAGAAAGTTCGGCCTGTCCTGAGCTTGTCGATGGGGCCTGTTGCCTGCGCCATGGCACACCACGGCCGATATGATAAAGCAGATATATACAGCTATTTTTTTTATGATTCCCCCATCGTGATGCGTGGAAAAAGGCATGGGTCACGCCTCACTCGTCACTTTTCTACGTCTGTTTCGGCAGCTTCATCCTGGAGCCATCGACAGCCGGCTTGCTCTTGTCGAGCTCGCCATCGACGGTGATCTTGAACGAGAGCGCCCATTCGTTGGGCAGTTTCTGCGGCAACTGAATCTGCAACCCGGCGGCCGAACGGCTCCACTCCACCGACCCATGCCCAAGCAACGCAATCGACTTGATCTTGTTGGACGTCGAAACGCTGGTTTGTTCGGAGAGCGATTTGATGTTCACCTTTCCCGAAGGCGGAATGCCCAGCACCGTGGCATAGAGGTTTTCGCCGTTGCGGGTGAAACGAACATCGGTCCAGTCCAACCGCTTGGGGTCGGGTTGAATACCGCGCGACTTTTTTCCATCCTGTCGTGTCTGAAAATATTTGAGCATTCCAGTATGGCCCTCTGCAAAGATTTTCCACGGCACCGTTGCGTAGATGGCTTCGCCGTTCACGCTCAGCCAGGAGCCGATGCCTTCTAGCAGATCAACCTGCCCCTGATCGAGTGTTCCGTCCGGCCGTGGATTCATCGAAAGCAGCAGGCCGCCGTTGCGCGCCACGAGGTCGCACAGCCGCACCACGATGTCGCGCGGTTGCTTGTATTCGATGCCCTTAAACCACGGCCAGTCGCACCAGCCCACAGCGGACGGGGTATCGTCTTCCCACGGCCAGTCGATGTAGAGCGGACGGGCATGCCCGTTTTCGTAGGAATAGACGCCAAACTTTTCCGGAAAGTTGCCTTTATTGTGAACCACGACTTCCTTGCCCGCGGCGTCGCCCATATTGAAAAAGTCGTTCAACACCACTTCCGTTCCATACTTGCCGCCGCCACCATCGAACCAGATGCTGTCCGGCTGATACTTGTCGATGACTTCCTTGGTCAGCTTGTAGCGGATGTCCGCGAAAGTTTCCTCATCACCCGCGTACCAGTAGAGGTTGCGCAGGTTTGGATCCAGCAGGTCGGCCTGGGCCAGCGCCGGCTTACTTTTCAACCGCTTGGTAATGTTCTGGAACTGCTTGTAGGTGCGCGCGTGATGAAAGGAGGTGAAGGTTTTTAATCCGCGATCTTTGATCGCCGCCATCATTTCACCCAGCAGGTCACGCTGCGGCCCAAGCTTGCCGGCGCAGAAATCGATCACATCGCTGTCCCACATGGCGTAGCCATCGTGATGGATCGCGCAGATACCTGCGTATTTTGCGCCCGAACGAACCATCAGATCCGCCCAATAGTCCGGATCAAACTTTTCCGCCGTGAACTGTTTTGCGAGATCCTTGTAGCCAAAGCCTTCCGCAATCGGGCCCACGTTTTTCTCGAACTGAACCCGCATGTGGTTTTTCGGGTTGGTGTGGTAGAACCGCTGATAGGCGCAAATATAATCATTGGCCCAGTTGGGAGACGCATAGTCCCACGCGCCGGAAACCGAATAGACGCCCCAGTGCGCATAGATGCCAAACTTCGCATCCTTCGCCCACTGCGGCACGCCGCGCGCCATCATGGGGCCCCAGACCTTCTCATCCACCTTTTCCTTGGCCTGAACGACCGGCACGGCCAGCATTAGGCATAATAATATATTCAGCATCTTCATGACTTCTTTTCCTTTCCTGAGGCCCGTTCCCTCGCTATTCCCGCATTTTCCTGCAAAAACAAATTAAACACATGTTACCGACCCAATACCAAACGGGCTCGTTGCCGCTTTTTGGACAAGTTGGTCCCCCTTCTTGAATAAAAGCCGACGATTGATCGAATCAACACCGTACCACATCCTAGATGTCTAACAATCGGAGACTACCCGCCCGCTACCCCTCTGCTTATTTGATAATTCGAGTAAATTCATTTAATTCTATATATTTCCATCTGCGCATCAACACCTGCTTTATTATTTCGTGTTAATTGAATTGATCCGTCCAAATTTACATGCCAGCTTCGTTTATCCATTAGTAAAACAGACCCCGACTCCGGAGAAATGATTATGAAACATGTAACGAAAAGCCTAGCGGTTGCAACCATCGGAATGGCGTTATGCACGGTGGTTAACGCCCAGGAAGAGCCCAAATTTGTAAATACCGTCGAATCACTGCAACAGTATGAATGTTCGGACTGGTTCCGGGATGCCAAGTTTGGCATCTACCTGCACTGGGGCGCCTATTCCGTCGCCGAGCAGGGCGAATGGTATGCCCGCAACCTCTACATTGAGGGCCGGAAGGAATACAAGCATCATCTGGAAACCTACGGCCATCCCTCCGAATTCGGCTATGCCGACTTTATCCCCATGTGGAAAGCCGAAAATTTTGATCCCGATGCCCTGCTGGCCCTCTTCAAACGCTCGGGGGCAAAATATTTCACCCCCTGCGCCGTCCACCACGACAACTTCGACCTGTGGGATTCCAAATACACCGAATGGAACTCGGTCAAGAAGGGTCCCAAGAAAGACCTGATCCGCATGTGGAAGGATGCCACGCACAAGGCCGGCCTGCGCTTCGGCGTAACCACCCACCTCTCCCGCTCCTACAGCTGGTTCAATACCGCCAACCAGGCCGATAAAAAGGGGCCGAAAAAAGGCGTGCCGTACGATGGCGCCCAGGGCAAAGCCAAGGGCCTCTATCCTTCCAACGATGGGCAGACCACCCACCCGCGCGCGCCGTTCGACGCACCCGCAGAATGGCGCGAACAATGGGCCAAGCGCATCAAACAGCTGATCGACGACTATGAGCCCGACCACCTCTACTACGACTGCGCCGTTCCTTTCCGCGGCGAAGATGCCGGAAAAACCGGCATGGACGTGATTGCCCATTTCTACAACAAGCGTCCCGAAGGCGTCATGTGCATCAAGGAACGTCCGTGGCAGGGCCTCTATGCCGACGGCATCGCCACCCTCGACTACGAACGCGGCAAAGCAGCTTCTATTCTTGAGCTCCCGTGGCAGACCGACGACTCGATCGGCTCGTGGGGCTACAAGGCGGGCGCCCCTTACATGACGCCCGACCTCGTGGTCGACAAGATCATCGACATTGTTTCCAAGAACGGAAACATGCTGCTCAACATCCCGATCAAGGCCGACGGCACGCTCGACCAAACCGCTACCGACCTGCTCGAAAACGTCGGCGAATGGTTCGCCGTCAACGGCGAAGCCATTTACGGCACCCGCCCATGGTACATGTTCGGTGAAGGTAAAGGCGAGATCGGGCACAAGGACCTTGAATCACCGATGACATCAAAGGACATCCGCTACACCACCAAGGGCGACACCCTGTATGCCTTGGTGATGGACTGGCCGCGGGCCAAGAAAAAGCCGGTCGTCCTGACCAACCTCACCGCCATGAACACGCGCATCACCGAAGTGGTTTCGGTTGAGCTGCTCGGCCACGACGGCGAGCTGAATTGGAACAACCACGGCGACGGCCTGCAGATCTGGTTCCCGAAAGAAAAGCCCTGCGAACATGCCTACGCGCTGAAGATCGGCTTTAAGAAATAGGTAGCCATCTCGCCGGCTTCCGCTGGCGCGCAAAAGAAACCAACCGCCGGATTTTCCGCGGTTGGTTTTTTTTATTCATGTCCACTGCCGGGACTATTTCATCTGCGTTTAGTAGCGCGGATATCCGATCCGCGGCCCCGGCACCCGGAAACTCGCATCGGATATGCGAGCTCCATGGCGGCTCGCCACCCTGGCCACGAACCTTTTATTTACCGACGGTGAACGACCAAATCGGGCCTTCCGTTCGCTCGCCGTTTTCCAGCAGACTGTCGACGCGCCAATAGTAGGTTTTGCCCGGCCGCAGCACCGGCGGTGTAAAGATGTTGTTCTCGAACTTGGCAATGGGCCTCAGATGACGGGGACTGGTGCCAAAAAAGACGGCGGAGAACGTTGAGCGGTAGGCCGGCAGCCACATCAGGTCGGCGTCGGGTTTCACTTTGCGGGCGCCGGCGGGCGGCACGGGCATGGAAGCCTGCGGTTCCTGCCGACCGGGAATCCAGTATTGGTCGGCCCCAAATTCATAGGCGCCAATGTCCGGAGCCTGGCCGACATACTCCATGCCCTCGACCACCTGGCCCGCATCGATCAACGGCGACCCGGCCTTGGGCCGGAAATCGCGGTTTTTCGGATCACGCAGATAGTTCGCGGCATCCTGACCGGGATCAAGCTGAATATTATTTTCGGCTTTACCAGGCACCGGTTTAATTCTGGAAAAATGGCCGGAGAGCGCCCCAAAATTATTCACGGTAACGCTTTCCAGGTTGAAGCCGCCCATGGAGGGATTATCGAGCACGGCGATACATGGCCCGGCGGTTCCGTCAAAACCGGTATTTCCAATGATCGTATGGCGCTCGCCCTTGATCTTCATGGGCCCTGAATTCCACATGACGTTGCGGATCATCGAACCGTCGGTGCCATAGTTGACGGTTGCGGGATCGCCCATATTGGACGAGTCGAAGCGTAACGAGGCCTTCAACGAATCGTGCGACCAATTCTGACGCAAGATGGTGCCCGCCTGCTGGCTGACGCCCACATTAATCTGCGATCCATCGTGCTGGATCAGGCTCATGTTGTAGACATGGTTCAGCTCAACCAGGTTTTGAGGACCACAGCGAATGCCTTCCGAGTTCCCGGTGGTATGAATCGTGTTCCGCCGAAAGACGGTTTTTGGGGCCCGGATCGCATTGAGCGTGCCCTCCCCGCCGGTGCCGAGGTTGGTATAGTCGATCTCGGCAAAGAGGCAGTTTTCAATCACGTTGCCCGTCCCTTCGATCTCGATACCGGGACCGTCCATCTTTTCGAACCGGCAATTGCGGATGACGTTGCCCGCGCTCGAACCGCCGTAGATTCCGGTTACTTCCGGGCGGCGAAAATCGCCCAGCACAATCTTGTTGTACGAGGGATACATGGCACTGCAGTCTTCCACCACAACGGAGCGGCAGTCTTTCAACCGGAAGGTCGACGCGAAAAAATCGATTCCGCGCACTATGACATGCTCGCAATCCTCCAGCGTCAGCCCATAGGTGCGACGCTTGATCTTGATTTCAATTGGCTTTTTTGGATCCGTGGGCGGCATAAGATAGAGCATCTTGTCCTGCGGCGTGTAGAACCATTCTCCGGGCGCATCCAGGCATTGGAGACCTTCGATAAAATAATACCCCTCGCCATGCTTGATATTCTTTTGGTGAAAGAATTCGGGACGACTCTTGAAGATCCCGCCCCCTCGACGCATGTTACCGGAACGTTCGAAATCGGCGCTGTAGGTAAACGTGTCCGAGCCCTTTTTATGCGTTTTGATTTCCTGCGCCCACGAGAGCCATGAACCAATATGCAGGATGGCGGTTGCGCCCGTATAATCGACGCCACTCGCCGCGAGCGACACCGCATTCACCGAATCATCCGTCAGCGCGCGTTCGACATGCCCCTCATCATATTCATCCGATTTCTTTGAACCTTTGGGCGGTCTGGCGTCGACCGTGACGCCCGGCCGGCTTCCTTCCGCCACATGGCGGCACGAGGCCGTAAGATCCCAGATGGAACCATCCTCCCACGAGGCATTCGGGAAACGCGCCGTCGTCATCATCCGGCCATTAAAAAACAACTGCCAGCCAGCCTCTTCCAACGGGGCTTTGAAGAGGCCCTTTTTATGGGGCCTCCATGGCAGGTCAATCGGGTCGGAGCCATCAAAAACGACCGCCTCGCCGGGATAGGCGGCAAGGATAATGGGATGATCCGATGTTCCCTTCAGCTGCTTCGCTACGTGCTCGGAACGGTATGTTCCGCCCCGCAGCCAGCAGATATCCCCGGGTTGCAAATCTGCGGGCAATGAGTCGCCCGGCGCAATCTGAAATTCCCGCGCACCAACCGGCGATGCACCCCACCCGCCCACCGCCAGCGCCGCCAGCACAATGAATCTAAATAGTTGCAACGGTTCCTCCTGCTTCGATGCGTGTCGGGAGTTTCAATTCAAGCGCCCGCTCAAAAACCCGGTCGTCTTCCTTGTTCAGCACGTCAACGAGTTCGGCGGCGGCCGCGTGGCCCATGTCATAATGTGGTTGCACAACCGTCGTGAGGGCCGGGTCGCAAATCTGTGACAACATGGACAGCGAATAGCCCATGACCGAGATTTCGCCGGGAACCTGGATTCCCAAGCGCAAGCAGGCTTGCACCGCCAAAACACCCAGCAAATCATTCGCACAGAAAATGGCCGTATTCCCGCCGCGCTTTTCTTGTAGGATCGAGACCATCTCATTCCGAATGGTTTCGACATTATCCACGGCCGGCGGGACACAGGATTCAACCGTAGCAAGAGTCAGTTCAACCCCGCACTGTTCGGCACTGCGTACCGCACCGTTTTTCCGGATGGCAAAGGCCGGCCAGTCGGACTGCCCCTTCAGGAACATAATCTTGCGGTGGCCTTTCTCCGCCAGATAGCGGATCGCCCCTTCCGAGCCTTGGCTATCGTCCGAGACGACCCGGAGGCCGGATCCCGGCGAGAAACTACTCCCCAGCAGGCAGCAAGGAATCCGGTGTTCCAATAGTTTTTGCTGAAACCACTCCACGGATTGGCTCGTCAGCCCCTGGAGAATGACCGCCGCCACCTTGCGGCGGAGCAGATTGTTGAGCACCGTCTCAATCGATTTTTCGTTGGAAACCGGGAACACTTTGAGGTAGTAGCCTTTTTGCTCCACCGACTCCATCGCGCCCCAGAGCATTTCCGACACAAACTGGCGGTTCATCTGGGTGGTCACAAACCCCAGCACCTTCGTTTTTCCGGTAATCAAGGCCTGCGCAATTTCATTCGGCCGGTAGCCCAGCTGGTCGGCCGCCGCCAAAACCTTTTTATGCGTGCGTTCCGGAATTTTTTTAGCCAAGGGGCTGTCGTTTAAAATAAACGAAACGGTGCTTCTTGAAACCCCTGCAAGCTCGGCAATTTGCTTCATGGTTGCCATAGGTCAACCCTCCTGGTTAACCTATGTTACTAATTGGTTACCGATAAGATCGGCAAGCTAAATACGCAATCAATCCACCCGGCTCGGCAAAACACCCGTTGCATCAAGAATCGGGCTGTAGTCCTTGTCCCAGATCGGGCAGCCATCTTCCCCCACACCAACCGCCTGGGGGTGTTCAAGGTGCTCGGGAGCCTGGCCATAGCACATCATGCGGCGCATTAAACGCTCCGTCAGCTTGCGGGCCACCGCCCGGCGTTCAGGATCCGCATAAAGGTTGTTCATTTCGTGCGGATCGTTTTCCAGATCATACAGCTCCCAGCCATCAAAACTGTGCGAGCAGAGCTTCCATTTTTTCGTGCGCAGCATGGCGCCGGGACCAAACTGGGTCGGCGGATGCGGCGCCACTAGGTTCACGCCGTCCACCGCGGCGTCGACCGGCGCGATCACCAGGCCGCCCTCCGCATAAACGTCGGTGCGCGGCTCATAGTTTTCTTGCAGCAGGCTATAGGCCCGGCTGCCTTGTGGCTGCTCGACGCCGCAGAGATCGAGCACGGTGGCAAAGACATCCATCGCCTCGACCAGGTCGCCATTGTCCCCGCGGGGGATACGGCCACTCGGATCCCAGAGCAGCATCGGAATGCGTTCCATCGAATCATAGAAGGCCGCCATCTTGTGCGTTACGCCATAGTCGCCAACAAACTCGCCGTGGTCGCTCCAGAACAAAACGATGGTCTGGTCGAGAATCCCCTGCTCCTCCAACGTCTGGAAAACGCGCCCGACCTGGTCATCGACATAGCGGATCTGCCCGCAATACATCGCCATCGCCTTTTTAAAATCTTCCGCCGTCGCCTCGTTCGAGCGGGAGTGTTTGCGCCAAATATCCATGCGCGCCGGCTCCCCTTCGACCGCTTCGCGGCGAAAGTTTTCCGGCAGCTCGAACTGGTCCGGCGCAAACATCGAGGCATAGGGTTCCGGCGCCGTGAAATACGGGTGCGGGTCCTGATAGTTCAGCGTCAGGAAAAACGGTGGATCGTTTGGGCTGCGCCGCGCGATGTAGTCCAGGCCGGCCGTGGTCAGCCGCTCCGTCAGGTTCCAGCGACTGGAGGCCTCCAGCGCGCCGGAGCTCCAGCTATGATCGTAGGCCGGATGATCGTCCATGTTGCCGAGGCAGATGTCTTCGCCCTCGTCGTAGTGGACGCCGATGGCGTCCCCGAAGGTGATGTGGTCCTTGCCGAAGAGCGCGCGGTGGTAGCCCGACTCTGCGAGGGTCTGAAACAGGTTGGGATGGTCGGGATGCATGCGGCCGACATAGTTGCGCACCCCGTGCTCCGACGGATAGCGCCCCGTCACGACGGAGGTCCGGCTGGGCCCGCACATCGGGCAGGCCGTGTAGGCGTTGGAAAAGTTGGTGCCCCGCTCCGCCATGCGCGAAACGTGTTTGGTTTCGATGAAGGGATGGCCGTTCGGCGAGATATAGTCCCCGCGCAACTGGTCGGGGTTGATGATGACGATGTTATATTTCATTAACCAATTCCCAAGGGAGAGAAAAAGACGATGACGCCCAGCAGGAACGCCAGCAACCCGATGAAAAAGATGCGGTATTTAACCAGCTCGTCAGGCGTCATCGGCTCCACCGTATCGCCGGCCGTGCGAACCATCTCCACCTTGGCGTCGTCCTCGGGCGTCGACGGGTGGACGCGGTTGAGCACAAACATTTCGACCGCCAGCACCAGCGTGATGACAAAGCTGATATTGAGCTTGTTTTGGAAATAGATGGGCAATGATTCCAGCAACGGTTGCGCGAACGGCATCTTCAGCAGCACGAAGGCCAGCAAGCCGAGTACGCAGCCGGTAATGAGCGTTGCAAAGGCGCTGCGCGCATTGGCGCGCTTGTCGAACAGCCCGAACAGCACCGTCACGAAGACCGGCGGGGCGAGCAGGGCCCACACATAGAGCAGGTAGTGGAACAGCCCTTCGAAATTGCGGATCATCGGCGCCAGCACCATGCAGACCACCAGCAGCACAAACATGATGATGCGGCCGTCCTTCAGCAGTTGTTTCTCATCGGCGGTTTTCCGGATCTTGGAAAAAAAGTCGTAGGTCAACAGCGAACCGCAGGCACATAGCCCGGCCTCGACGCTGGACAGGATCGCGGCCACCAGCCCGGCCAGGCACAGCCCCATCAGCCCGGCCGGCATGATACTGGTCAACAGGGCCACATACGCGGAGTCGGCCGTCACCAGCTCAATCTTGCCCTGCGCCACGAGCTGCGCGCAAATCACCCCCGGCGCGGCAATCACGAACAGGGCCAGAATCTTCAGGTAGCCGCCAAAAATCGCGCCCATCTTGGCATGGTAGAGCCGCCCCGCCGAAAGCGTGCGTTGGACATAGTCCTGGTCGGTGCAGTGGCCGTGCACACCGAGAATCAACGTGCCCGTCAGCATCGGCAACCAACCCAGATTGTGATACCAGGGTTTATGGAGCGACCACATGGAGCCGACCTCGCCATTGGTAAAGGCCAACACCTCGCTCACACTGCCCACCTTTGAAATGCCGAATCCCAGCAGCAACGCCCCGCCCACCATCAGAATGATCATTTGCAGGAAATCGCAGACCATAATCGCCTTGAGGCCGCCCACGAGCGTATAGAGCCCGGCCACCCCGCCAATCACCAGCACCGCCAGCCAGAACAGCTCGTTGGCATGAACGCTCTGGTCCCAGCCAAACAAGTGGCTCAAGACGGTCGCGCCGGCATACATGGCCGCCGCCAGATTGCCGAGCATCACCATCATGACATTGATGAACGAAACGATGGTTCGGCAGCGCGCATCATAGCGGCGCTCGAAGAATTCCGGCGAGGTGGTCAGGCGCAGGCCCATGTAGGTGCGCAGGAAAACCGCCGCCAGCAGCATAAAACAAAAGGCCCCCACCAGCTGAAAGCCGCCCGCAATGATGCCGACGGTAAAGGCCAGCCCGGCCTGCCCCACAAACTGCTGGCTCGAAATATTGGCCGCAAACAGCGAGGCCCCGATGAACGGCCATTTCATCTGGCCGCCGGCCAGGAAAAATTCCCGCCCGCCCTTCGCTTGACGCCTTGAAATAACCACCCCGATCAAAATGATCGCCGCGAAATACACCACCAGAACTAGAATATCGATTGGTTGAACTTTCATAGAGTAACACGTGTTATTATACGCACCCCGTCCCGTCAATGTTCTTCTGCTTTTTATTATTGCATCCGGCCAATCACCCTATTAATTTGGCCCCCTACTATCGTAAAAAGGAATCTACCACTATTATGAACCACCGACCGTTTGCCCTTATTCTTGCCGTTTTCGGAATCGCCATCAGCTCCCAAGCGGGGGCCACCGCCCCGGCGGAAACCCCGAAGCAACCCAACATCTTGTTTATCTTCGCCGACGATCTTTCCTACGAAACCATCGGCGCGTTCGACATTCTCGACATCGACACCCCCCACCTCGACAAGCTGGTCGAAGGCGGCACCACCTTCACCCACGCCTATAACATGGGCGCCTACAACGGCGCGGTCTGCGTGGCCAGCCGCGCCATGCTCAACACCGGCCGTTTTGTCTGGAGCACCTTCAAACACGATACCCGCCCCAAAATGAAGGGCGAGGTGCAGGCCGGCCGCATGTGGTCGCAGCTGATGAAGCAAGCCGGCTACCGCACCTACATGACCGGCAAATGGCATGTAAAAGTCAACCCCGACGATATCTTCGACGTAGTGGCCGACGAGCGCCCCGGCATGCCGCGTGATTTCAACAAGAAGAGTTCAACTGATTTAAGCAAAGAGATCGGTTATGGTTATAAGCGCCCGCTCAACCAGGAAGATTACGAGCAGGGATGGAAACCGTGGGATGTTTCCAATGGCGGCTACTGGGAAGGCGGCAAGCACTGGAGCGAAGTAGTGGCCGACCACGGCATCGACTTCCTAAAACAAGCGGCCACCAACGACGCACCCTTCTTCATGTATCTCGCCTTCAACGCCGCGCACGACCCGCGCCAGGCCCCAAAGGAATATATCGACCGCTACCCGCTCGACCGCATCAAGCTGCCCAACAACTTTACCTCGAAATACACCTATCAGGACGAGATGGGTTGCGGTGAAGAATTGCGCGACGCCCGGCTGGCCCCCTTCCCGCGCACCGAATATTCCGTGAAGGTCAACCGGCAGGAATACTTTGCGCTGATCACCCACATGGATGACCAGATCGGCCGCATCATCCAGGCCTTGCAGGAAAGCGGCCAGGCCGACAACACCTACATTATCTTCACCGCCGACCACGGGCTGGCCGTTGGCCGCCACGGCCTGATCGGCAAGCAAAACATGTACGACCACAGCATGCGCGTCCCGTTCATGGTCGTTGGCCCCAATATTAAGAAGGGCGAACAGAACACGGCGCCGATCTACCTGCAGGACATCATGCCCACCGCGCTGGAACTGGCCGGGGCCCCGATCCCGGAATACGTGGAGTTCAAAAGCATCATGCCCCTGCTCGAAGGAACGCAGGAAAAAAGCTACGACTCGATCTATGGCGCCTACAAGGGACAGCAGCGCATGATCATTCAAGACGACTGGAAACTCATCCACTACCCGACCGCCGGAGCCGACCGCCTCTACAACATGAGCGCTGATCCTTTCGAACAGAATGACCTCGCGGCAAATCCCGAATACGCGGCAAAAATCAAGGAACTGCGTACAGGACTTCTAGCCCTCAGCGCGGAACTCAACGATCCGCTCGATTACAACGCCCCGATCGAAAGTTGGAATAAAGCCTCCCCTCCCAAGAAAAAGAAAACCGCGCATTGATCAGCGAACTGAGCGACGGCATCACAAACCGTTGCTCCGCCCGGTTTAAATATATGGGTTGGCCAGCGCTTCATCGCGCTCCTGCTTGCCGCTGTTCGGGACCACCTTGCCGTCTGCAAACCAGATGAGGCCGGTATAACAAGCACTCACATAAACATCACACAATCGGCGCGGCCCAGGCCTTGCCACTAACGGAGAGAGAGCCCCATGACCCCTTCAATGCGACTGACCCTGCTGCCGCTGGCAGCCACCCTGCTGCTCACCGGCTGTCAACAGCTCAACACAGGTTCCGCCGCCAGCCCGGCGGTCCCTCAGGTCCAACCAGAGAGCGTCCGCCTCAACTTCTATGTTGTCCCCCTCGCAGCCGCGACCGGCGAAGGAACACGCGAGGCTCCTTTCCGCACCCTGAAACAGGCGCGCAACGCGATTCGCCTGCTCAATGAAGAGTCGCGTCTAAACGAGATCAATGTCTGGCTCAGTGATGGCGAGCACCGCCTCACAGAGACCTTGGTGCTGAACCGCCAGGACGGCGGTCAGGGCGAGCAGCGTGTACGCTACCGCGCCATGCCGGGCACCACGCCCGTGCTGACCAGCGGCAAGCCGGTGAATCAATGGCGCAAGCTGGATGCGCCGGTCGAAGGGCTGCCCGCGGCCGCACAGGAGCACGTCTGGGTCGCCGATGTCAGCCGAGAAGACTACGGCCGCTTTACCTCCCTCTTTCAAGGCACCAAGCGACTGCCGCGCGCCAAGAGCGAGCGCTTCCAGGGGGAGAAGCCCACCGGGTACGAGATTGCCGACTCGCGCAATGTGATGCACAAGAAGGATCGTCACCTGCTACGCGAGATCCGCTACCTGGCCGGCGCGCCCATCCGCGCGTGGTCCAACCTCGACGACATTGAAGTCTTCTTTAACCCGGTCCCCTGGGCGCTCAACTTTATTCCGCTGGAGAGCGTCGATCTTGAACAGCGCCTGCTGACCCTCAAGTATGAAGCCAATGCTCCGGCCTTCTCCCAGAAGGGCCCCTACGCCTGGATTGAAAACGCCGTCGACTTTATCGATGAGCCGGGTGAGTGGGCTCACAACAGCGAGACCGGCAAGCTCTACTACTGGCCGCTCAACAATACGAAGCCGCAACATATCCGCATCCCACAACTGCACGAATTTATTCGCGTCGAAGGCGAGATTGACTACGACGGTCCGGTCGACCAGCCGGTTAAGAATATCAGCTTCGAAGGGCTGACCTTTACCCACGGCAAGCGCTCCAACTGGTACAAGGACCGCAAGGGCTGGGGCATCCAGCACGACTGGGACACCTTTGACTACGGCAATGCCATGCTGCGTCTGCGCGGTGCCGAGAATATCCTTATCGACGGCAACCACTTCAGCAACTCCGCCGGCTCCGCCATACGCCTAGACCTGCACGCCCAGAACAACACCATTGCCAACAACCTGATCGATTATGTGGGCCATATGGGCATTCTGCTGGCCGGTTACGGCCCGGGCACCAAAGACGTCAACCACCACAACACCATCCACAATAATATTATCCACCACGTCGGTGAAATTATCTGGCACGGCCACGCCATCTTTGTCTGGCAGAGCGGCAGCAATGTGATCTCCCACAACTGGATTCACGATGTGCCGCGCAAGGCGGTTGGCCTCTGTGGCGTGCGCGTACAAATCCTGATGAAATACAACGAGGACTTTGACGAGGCCGCCCAGACGATCCGCTGGAGTGAAATCGATCAGTCTGCCACCTGGCAGGATGATGTGCAGACACACTTCATGCCGTACCTGCACGCCAAGAACAATATGATCGAGCACAACAAGGTTACCCGGACCCTGTTGCAACTGTCTGACGGTGCCTCCATCAATGCGTCCGGCGCCGGTGAAGGCAATATCATCCGTCACAACTATATTTACGACGTCGACTATATTGCCGTGCGCACCGACGACTGGCAGCGGGGCACCACCACGACGCAAAATATTATTGCCCGCGCCGGTACGGGCGTTGTGCACAAGGACTACAACCACATCATCAACAATATCTTTGTCGACTTGGTCGGCGAAGCCATTCGCATGCGCGCCTTCCCGCGTCAGGTGTTTAAGCCGGAATCGGTCATGCAGCGCAATATTGTGATTCACTCGCAGAAAAAACCAGTTCCGCCTTATGGCGAGCGCGATCTGTGGAACAGTCCCGAGTTTAAAGTGGTTAAGGCCGGCACCAAGCCCCTGCCCTATGAGTACAAGCTCGACAACAACCTCTACTGGTTCGAAGGGGCGGACGCTTTCCTGAGTGGCTTCCAGAGCAAAGGGATTGAGCAAAACTCGATGGTTGCCGATCCGAAATTTGCCGATGTCGCCAACATGAACCTGACCCTGGATCCAGCGTCACCGGCGCTGACCCGGATTGGCTTCCAGCCGTTCGACGTCAACCTCGACAGCTTCGGGATCACCAAAGACTATCCTGCCCACCTGCTGGAAAAAGACAGCCGCCTGACCCAGTGGGGCAAGCCCACCGTGTCTGCGGGCGATGCCCATAGAAAGCATCACTGATGTAACAACAGCAGCACAAACCTAAAAAAATCCCTGCAAATGCAGGGATTTTTTTTGCCTTTACCGAATCTTAGTCAGCTATGGAGATGACCTGCTTTTTACCAGAATAACGTATCGTCTGAATAACCTGTTGCTGTTCCGCATCCCCTTTGCCAACCAGGACAATCTTGAAGGTACGGTTTTCCTGCATTCCGGGGAACTTACCTCGGCGATCGCCTATCGTCAGTTTCTTTTCGGTATCGCTCCAGTTAAAGTCGATGGAGGAAAAAC
>Ga0208879_1001779_pt1 | contig 19832 bp, 16 predicted proteins | sample Knorr_S15_td_Bot_FD_185605 | JGI IMG/M metagenome (GOLD analysis project Ga0208879, IMG submission 185605) | Marine microbial communities from Southern Atlantic Ocean transect - Knorr_S15_td_Bottom_ad_5009_LV_A (SPAdes) (version 2) | ecosystem: Environmental > Aquatic > Marine > Oceanic | place... | reverse complement strand
CGAATCGGCGGACTGCTCGTCTTCCTCGGGCTCCATCTGCTCGAATTCGTCTTCGTCGAGCTCTTCGTTCTTGATATCGATCAGAATCGAGTACGCCCTGATCGCGGCCTCAGCCGCGTCTTCAACTAGGGCGTCCATTGAGGTAACGGTCCTGATAAGTCGGCGCAATTTCCGTGCGGCTTCTTTGTGCTCGGACGGCACGAGCAAGTCGTCGGCTTGACCGAGGCTTACCCGGACCATGAACTCGACAAGGGCTTCGCGTGCGGGGAGATCGGTTACGTCTGGCCGTGACTCAAGGGCGGCCGAGCGTACGATATCGTACATCGCAGTTATTCCCGGATACAGATTGGCCACGTGGCCATCGACACGGGAACTTTCGAGAACCGTGAACACATCGAGCGCAAGGCGTCTTTCATGAAACAGATCGAAAAACCTGCTCATATCGGTCAGAAATTCAGGTTTCTGTTCCTCGGGGGCCGGTTCTGACCGATCTGCCGACACCGCTTTGGCGCTGTCGGGCGTCTCGCGTCCAAAGATAACCACCTCTGGCTGTTGCGCTGCCTTCCTGGCCGCTTCGTCTGCGGCCCTGGCAGCTTCCAGTTCCCGGGCTCCCGGGAGGCGTGGACGCAGGTCGTCAAAGAGGTTCGACGGTTGGATGAAATCGAAGGTGAACGAACCGAATTCGATGTGGCCAACCTGGTGGGTCGAGATGACCTTGAAGAAGCCGAAATTTTCGTCTTTCGTCGTGTATCGATTGATTACGGAGGGCATGTATATGGTCGTGCCTTCGGTAGTTGGCAGTTCGCCCTGGAACCAGCCGATGTTCTTATCGGCAAGGCCCTGTGCGGCCTGGATATCGATCGGCCGTCCGGTGAGCGCCATGCAGTACATCAGGATGATTTCACGCACCCGGCTCAGTTCGATCGACGACGACAGTGAATCGAGCATCTCCTGCGACCGGGCCGATTCGAGTTTGAAATACGAAATTGCGGCCTCGTCGCTATCCCGCGCAGCCCGAACGCCGTCCGACTGCCACTGCGCCATCTGCTCGAAAGTCACCCGCTCAAGCACCTCGGGAACCACCCTCAGGAATTCAGGGGCCGCCGCCGCCGATACCGCGGCTATGCCGTCGGTCATCTCCAGCAGCCGGTCCCGGGTTTCTGTTGGCACACGGTTCAGCGTATTGGCACCGTCTCGCAGCACACCTGCTGCATCGCTGACACCCGTAACGGCAAGCCGCCGTGCCAGGGTGATGAGTGGGGCGCGGTGCTGCGATCCCAGCTCAACGAGGGACGCGGTCGCTGAATCGAAAAGCGAGTTCGTTTCGCGCCAGGATTTTTCCGCGACGGTCTGCGCAAGATTGATGAACCTGTCTACATCGCCCGAGATTTTCGGAAACAGGTCACGCCCGGCACCGAGTGCATCGCCAGCCTGATCGTAAGAACGGCGCGACAGGACCTCGAGGAACTCCCCAAAGTGGCAAAATTCTTCAAATGACAGTGTTTCCAGCAGTTCAGGCGTTGCCTCGAACAGTCGGCACGACAGCGCCGACGACTTCCACGTGCCCCGGTAAAGGGCCCGGCACACGTTGGCCCAATCATCGATATAGCGGGGTCGCAGCCTGAGCATCGCCCTAGGAGAAGATTTGAAGTAAGCGACGGCCAGCGACGGTGAATCGGCACAGAGAGAAGTCCCGGTTTTCGCCCACTTCAGGAACTGCCCCGATGGAAGCTGTCGTTGAACTGCCGGAGAGGCCCCGAAGAACTCTGCCGCGGCCTCCCACGACCGGACCGTCTTCCGAACGATCTCCAGACCTTCTGACGCCCACTGCTCGCATGTCTCCTCGGCGAGTCGGCCCGTGAGCTTCTCAAGGGCTTCCTCATAGCGTTCAAGCACGGGCGCAGGGAAGTCGGCAAGTTCTTTTCTCGCAATTACCGTGGCCGGTGTTGCGGGAGATGTTTTCGGGCCCTTGAGACTTTTCGTGCGCCGGCCCTGGCTATCGCTCTTATTCCTGTCCGAGTTCGTCATACTGCGTTTTTCACGATGTCGATTGTGTTGGCAATGATTCGGGCCGACGCGCCCCAGATGATCCGGTCACCGTAAGCGTACGCGATCATCGTCCTGGTGCTGCCGTTGCGCATGAGTGTGATAGTTCGCTCCGAGGCGTCATCGGTGAAGATCCTGACCGGCACGTTGACTACTTCCGCAACCTCCCGTTCTTGAAGGGTCAGTGAAGCATGGTCACGAATTCGCCCGGCGTACGGCCAGACCTCGAAACCGGTCGATGTGTCGACTGGAGCCATTCCACACCAGAGGTCGATATCTTCGCCAGAGACGCCGATTTCCTCGTTCGTTTCGCGCAGGGCCGCATCCATGGGCGAGCCGTCAATTTCCTCGATCATCCCGCCCGGAAACGCCCATTCACCGCCGTGGTGCGACAGGGAACTTGCCCGTTTGATCACCAGCACGCACGGTTCGTTGTCCGTGATGTTGAACAGCACAGCGACGGCTGCCGGCTTGGGTGCTGGTGTTGGCGCGGCTTCGCTGCCGCCCTGTTTTTGATGGTCCGCACGGGAGTGCGATCTGAGGGCAGACTCGAGCCTGCTTATCGTGAAATTATTGTTGGTCACTCGAAGATCGAAGTTACAACTTCGTCAATGCTGCGTTGCACCTGAGGGTCGTCGGTAATACCCCAGGTGACCGAAACCTGGCATGCGCGGCGTGATGGTACGCCTTCGGTGATCAATCGGCCGGCGTAGATCAGCACTCGCGTACTTGCACCTTCTTCGAGACCGTGGTCTCGCAGGTTCCTGATCTTCACGCCGAGCCTGGCCAGTTGTTCGGCAACATCGGCATCGCAACCCGACTCGTGGCTGATAATCAGGGCTTCATGCTCTTCGTCAGGGAAGTCGAACTCAAGCGCAACGAACCGCTGGCGGGTGCTGTGCTTCAGGTCTTTAAGTGCATTCTGGTACCCGGGGTTATAAGAGACGACCAGCAGAAATCCATCTGCAGCATCGATAACGGTACCGAGTTTGTCGATGGTGAGAGTCCGTCTGTGGTCGGTCAGCGGGTGAATGATGACGGTCGTGTCCTTGCGGGCTTCTACGATCTCATCGAGGTAGCAAATACCACCGTATTTGACCGCACGAGTAAGCGGGCCGTCGATCCAGCGAGTGCCGTTGGCGTCGAGCAGGTAGCGCCCAACAAGGTCGCTTGCAGTCAGGTCTTCGTGGCAGGCCACTGTTATGAGCGGAAGTTTTGCGCTGGTGCCATTGCGAGACTTCCCACCGCGGTTACTCGACGTCAGTCCTTCGCTCAGCCGCCAGGCCATATGTTCGACGAACCTGGTTTTGCCGGTTCCAGTCGGTCCTTTGAGGAGTACGGGAATCTGCTGACGGTAGGCCGACTCAAATACCTCGATCTCGTCAGAAGTAGGCACGTAAAATGGTTCTTCCGAGATGAAGTATTCCTGGATGTTTCGCTCTGTGTAATCCTGCTTTGTGGCCATTGGTTATCGCGCCCCGGGGCTCTTTCTCATCGACGAAAACGATGAACTGCTAGTTACCTGTTTGTTGCCTGTCGACAGACCGAGTTTTTCGCACTCAGTAGTTTTGGTAGTTCGATTATCCCGTTCGGCTCCGGGTGGTCTCCCAGGCTTTTTTCACCTGTTCCCGCAGATATTCCAGCGTTGCCGTGTTTTCGATCGCCAGATCGGCTCTTTCGACACGTTCCTCACGGGTCATCTGCACTGCGACCCTCGCTTTTATTCGGGCTTCGTCGAATCCCGACCGGGCCTGAACTCGCTTCGCTATTTCACCTTTACCGGCACTACCTGGCGGTACTTCGACTGTCCAGACCACGTTTACGAACTGGTCCCATCCGGCTTCAAACAGTTTTGAGACCTCGATCACCACGTTCTGGGTGCCGCGTTCCTCCTCTTTTGCCAGCCTGCCCTCGATCCACTCCCGTGTGGCCGGCCACACGATCGCTTCAAGCTCTTCTCGCCGACCGGATCCAGTGTCTGAGAACACAATCGTCCCCAGGCTTCTCCGATCGATCACGCCCGAATCGTCCAGAATATCGCGGCCGAACAAGTGCACGATAGCCTCGTAGGCCGGTGTCCCGGGCCGGTAAGACAGGTGCGCAATCCCGTCGGCATCGATCACCACCGCTCCCAGCTCGCGCAGAATATGCGTGACTTCCGTTTTTCCCGATCCAATGCCGCCGGTCAGGCCGATCACTAACACCGGAACTCCAGTTTGGAAACGCTTGGAAAAGTGGCTAACCGATTAATCGTACGCTCGTGTTGATACGCCCGCAGGGAAAACCTGCCGCTAAAAACTCGTTTGGCGATAGTAAGTTTTTGTACCTGGAATCGCCCGCTAGAGGCACCCGACTATGATTAAGCACCGTTGTATCTACTTTTTCAGGTCGATATTCGGGGTGGCGCACAGTAGCTGGGAGAACATTTTTGAGCGAGTCGGCATACAGATCGCTGCCATCGGTCGACGCGTTGCTTCAGACGGATGAAGTTGCAACCTTGCTGCGCGATTTTTCACACGACGCGGTCGCAATGCTGGTCCGTGATGTGTTGAGCCGCGCGCGCGCTGCCATCAAGAACGGAGGGACTGGTTTACCGGGCGATCTGGCTCCGGGGGAGCAACTGGCTGCGCAGGTCGTGGATCGGGCTAACAGGGCGTGGGGCCCGTGGCCGAATTCGGTTGTAAATGCGACCGGGGTAGTGCTGCATACAAATCTCGGAAGAGCTCCCCTCAGCGTTGACGCGGCGAATGCAGCGGCGGTTTCAGCTTCGAGTTATTCCGATCTGGAGTTCGATCTTTCTACGGGAAAACGCGGATCTCGCAACGCCCACATATCCGAACTCCTGGCCCAGGTTTCGGGTGCCGAGGCCGGAATTGCGGTGAACAACAATGCATCAGGGGTTTTGCTGACGCTTGCTGCCGTGGCAGGTCAAGCGGGTGGCAGGGCTGAAGTGATCGTTTCCCGGGGCGAGGCGGTCGAGATCGGCGGCGGTTTCAGAATTCCCGATGTGCTGCGCCAGTCGGGCGCAGATTTGTTGGCAGTTGGGACGACCAACCGGACATACGCCGCCGATTACGACGCCGCCGTAACTCCGAATACGGCGGCGATTCTCAAGGTTCATCCCAGCAACTTTACAGTCGAGGGTTTCACACACGTTCCCGAGCTGGCCGAGCTGGTCGAAGTTGGCAGAAAACACGGGATCCCCGTGATCAACGACCTAGGTTCAGGCTGTCTGATCGACACCCGAAAATACGGGCTGGACCACGAACCGACGGTGCAGGATTCGGTCTCGGCAGGCGCCGCCCTGACTCTGTTCTCGGGCGACAAGCTGCTCGGCGGTCCCCAGGCCGGGCTGATAGCGGGTGAAAAGAAGTGGGTCGACTTCGTTTCGAAGCACCCGCTCGCCAGGGCTGTGCGGATCGACAAGATGACCCTGTCGGCAACCGCCGCGACACTGGTTTCGTATTTGAAAGGTGCCCACGAATCCGAGATCCCGATCTGGACCATGATTTCGGCAAGCGAATCGGACCTGGCGATAAGGGCCGAAAAGTGGCGTGCTGAGACGGGTAGCGGTGTCGTTGAGCGGGGCAGGTCGGCTGTTGGCGGCGGTTCGCTGCCGGGCCAGACTCTTCCTACTGCATTGCTGGCAATCGACGCAGAGGCCGGACCCGACGCGTTCGCCGCCAGTCTTCGTCAAGGCGCCGTTCCCGTTGTTGCCCGAATCGAAAACGACCGCGTTTTGCTGGACCCACGGACCGTGCTGCCCGACCAGGACTTCGCGGTGATCGAGGCAATTATTTATTCGCTCGACAAATTGAAACGGTGAGTGCGAGACGATGAGCCCCAAACGACGCAGACGGCCCCGACCCGCCGCCGCGCAGGAGTGGTCGTCGACAGGAGTTCGCGGTCTGGAGCCGGTCGATATCGAAATCGACCTTCATGGCATGCGGGCCCACGAAGCGATACTTGCCATCGAGCGGCACCTGCAGCGCTGCCACGACGCCCGGTTGCACGTCGCCCGGATAAATCACGGTCACGGGACAGGTGTGCTGAAGAAAATAACCCGGGAAGAGCTAACGAAAAGCCCGCTGGTGGCACGGCATTATGCCGCTTCCTACGGGGACGGCAACGATGGTGTCACCATTGCCGAGTTGGACTACGGCGGTCACCGGGCGTTCAACCGGCGCGACAACAACTCGATCATTCCTAAATCCCTGCCGCGATAGTAGGGGGCGCTAGCTCCGGGCGTCGTCGGACGACTTGGTCGCGCCGGCGGCTCCGCGGGGCGCGCCAGAGCCTGATGGCATCACAATCAGCGTTGGATGTTGGGCGGGGCGGGTGTTAGCTCCGGGCGTCGTCGGACGACTTGCCAGATGACTGGTGTGAGCAAGTTGCGTGCGGCGTGCGGATGAGTCGACTAGCGTAACCTGTGTGGTCAGTGTCGTATGCCGGGTTGGCGCATCGACGGTTCGCCGCAATCCGGTAAGACATACCACAGGCCAATATGACTCTGTTCGACCATCGAAGGCGGGAAATTCAGGATCAGATCGCGCCGCTCGCCACTCGCATGCGGCCCAGAAACCTTGATGAGTTCGTGGGCCAGAGGCACATCCTGACTCCGGGCAAGGTGCTCAGGCGTGCGATTGACGAAGACCGTGTGCCTTCGATGATCCTGTGGGGTCCGCCCGGCAGCGGCAAGACGACCCTCGCACGCCTGATTGCCGGTGCAACGGGCTTCCATTTCGAGCAGTTGAGTGCGGTTTCTTCAGGCGTGAAAGAAGTCCGCGCCGTGATGGCGGCAGCCAACGACCGGCTTGGCGAAAACGGTCGCCGGACCATCCTGTTTATTGACGAAATACACAGGTTTTCAAAATCACAACAGGACGGGCTTCTGCCGCATGTCGAGGAAGGCACCGTCACCCTGATCGGGGCAACGACTGAAAATCCATCATTCGAAGTTATCTCACCGCTGCTGTCACGCACGAGGGTCTATACCCTCGAATCGCTCAGCGACGACGATATCGGGGAGATCGTCGATCGGGCGATCGCGGACGTAGATCATGGGCTTGGACGGGACAGCATCACGTTGTCGACAGACGCCAGGGAATTCCTTCTGCGGGTTGCGGGCGGGGACGCCAGATCGGCTCTGAACACACTTGAATTAGCAGTTGAATCCACCCCGAAAGACGAGTCTGGCCAGATCGTCGTCGAGCTGGAAACAATGGAAGAATCGCTGCAGCGCCAGTCCCGGTACGACCGCCTGGGCGACATGCACTACGACACGATTTCGGCGTTTATCAAGTCGATCCGCGCCTCCGACCCCGACGCAGCCCTGTACTACCTTGCCAGGATGATCGACGCGGGCGAGGATCCTGTATTTATTGCCAGGCGGCTGGTGATATCGGCCGCAGAAGACATCGGTCTTGCAAATCCCAATGGCCTGGCCCTGGCAATGGCCGCGCAGCAGGCTGTGAGTTTTATCGGGATGCCCGAGGGCAGAATACCGCTTGCCGAAGCGACGATTTTCCTGGCCTCGGCACCGAAATCAAACTCTGCATATAAAGCGATCGACCGCGCGCTCGGGGTGGTCCGTGGATCGCGCGACGAACCGGTGCCCAACCACTTGCGCAACGCGCCAACACGCCTGATGAAGGACCTGGGATTCGGCGAGGGGTACGTGTACGCCCATGACCAGCCGGGGCACTTCGTCGAGGCCGACAATCTGCCGGAAAAGATCAAGGATGAACGATTCTACGAGCCTGGAGAACTTGGATCTGAACTGGCGATTCGGGAGCGTTTATTTGGCTGGTGGGGCGAGCGCTACAGGCGAAATCCCCGCGAATAGCCCACGCGGGTTAGTCGGCCTCGCGAAGCGCCTTCCACACCGAGCGCAGGCCCATTCTCTGTCCGTACAGAAGCAGTCCGGCACGGAATATCCGGGCACTCAGCCACAGAAGGAACACGGCAGTGACCGCAGTGATAAGCAAACCAATCCAGATTTCATACATTCGGTCGGTTCCCCCGGCGAGCCCCATCATTGATGCCGTTGGTGAAGTCAGCGGAAAGAAAGTCAGGACCCGGGCAAAAGTGCCATCCGGATTTGGGATTATGAACGCTGCCAGATAAATCGGAACGATCGCCGGGACGGTAACAATTACCGATATCTGGGTTGCCTCTCTGACCGAGGTGGTTGCGGCACCGATCGAACCCATCAGAGCCGCGAATACGAAATATCCAGCCAGATAAAAAGCAATCAGAATTGCAAGTAACTCGAGCTCAATTGAAAGCTCTGACAGACCGGAGAACTGGTCGCTGATTCTTGGCACTGCGACGACTGCGGCTGCGACCCAGATCGATATTTGAAGAAGTCCGGTCGCGCCCAGGGCCAGCACCTTTCCGAGCATGATAGACAGTGGCGAAGTCGATGTAATCAGCATCTCGACCATGCGGTTTTCTTTTTCTTCCCCCACGCTCTGCAGCAGCGATGCGGCACCGACGAAGATTGAAATAAGCAGGAGCATGGCGAAGATGAACGCAGGCGCAGCCCTGGCAATTTCATCACTTCCCGAGCCCGATGATTCGGGTCGGCCTTCGTCGTCAACAGAAAACAGCGTGTACCGGGCGGGAGCGACCACCCGCAGCACCTGGTCGGGTGTTAGCGACTCATCTGCGACCCCCGCCCTTAGCAGATTGAAGAATGCATCCCCGGTTTCGTCTCCCGTTGCGAGCCCTGAGCCTTTCCTGTACCAATCAACATTTCCGGTGGCGATGTAGTCCTCAGGGATGACAAACAGGGCTTTTACCGAATCGTCGGCCAGGGAAGCGATTCCAGAGCCCAGGTCAGCAAATCGAGTGGCGCCTGGAACTTCGCCCAGCGAGTCGGTGATGCCCGAGTTGTCGACATATCCGATCAGCTTTTGACCACTTCCCTCGCCAGAGAACCGATCAGCGACAATCGGCGCCACCACGGCGGCGATCAGCAACAAGGCCGGTATTAACACCGTGAAAATGCGCCAGCTTGTGCGCTTGAGCTGTCGACGGAACTCTTCTTCGAAGATGACGCCGGCGTCAGACGTGACTCCGAGCATTGCTCACCTCCTCGATAAAGATGTCATTCAGCGAAGGCAATTCCTGCTCAAACCTGGAAAGAACAATTCCAGCCGACGAATAGGCACTGAGGATCATCTCGGGCGAAAGGTCATCACTCAATTGATACTCGACCTTTCCACCACGTCCGGCGTGACGGCGGGCACCGGGCAGGCCAGCCGCGTGCGACGGAGCTTCGACGACAACAGAGTTCGCACCACGAGACCGCTTTATTTCGGCAAGGTCGCCGAAGAGAATCATCCGACCGTCGGCGATCAGGGCGACCCGCTCGCTCATCTCCTCTACGTCCGAGAGCACATGGGTACTGAAGATTACGGTTGCACCGCGGGCTTGTTCGATTGCGAGCATCTCTTTCATCAACTGCACGTTGAGTGGGTCGAGTCCCGCAAACGGTTCATCCAGGATGATCAGATCTGGCCTGTGAATCAAAGTCACGACGAACTGCACGAGTTGGGTCATCCCCCGAGACAATGCCTCGACTTTCTTGTCCCGGTGTTCGTACAGGCCGACCCTGTGGAGCAGTTCAAGCCCGCGGTCCAGCGCCTCAGATTTGGAAAGTCAGCGGAGCAGCCCGAGATACCGCAGGATATTCGAAACCTTTTCTTTTCGGAGCAGTCCGCGCTCTTCCGGGAGATAGCCGACCCGCGGCATCGCCTCGCGGGCAGTCAGACCGCCTAAGAGCCGAATCACGCCAGCATCGGGTTTGAGAATGTCCAGAACGATACGGATGGTAGTGGTCTTGCCGGAGCCGTTCGGTCCGAGAAATCCGAAAACCTCGCCCTCGCCGACACTGAACGAAATGTCGTCGACAACGGTCTTGTCGCCAAAACGCTTGGTCAGTCCGTCTATTTCCAGGGCGTAAGCCATCTTGAGAATCCGATCAGCGCCGGGCCATTGGCAGGCAGTCAGCCACCGTCACGCGATCTCTTTCATCACGCGATCGAGGGCGACAAGTGCGAAGTCGTAATCGTCACGTGACACACCATAGTGGGTGACGATTCGGAGGTCGGAATCGCCGCCGTTGATGTAAACGCCTGCCTGTTTGAGCCGTGCCGCTATATCGTCGCCTTTGTGGGCTGGCACGTCAAACCGGATGATGTTGGTCTGAATACGCTCAGGATCGACGGAAATACCCGGCATCTCGGCCATTCTCGACGCCATGTGTCGAGCGCTATCGTGATCCTCCTGCAACCGGTCGATCATCGTGTCGAGAGCGACCAGCCCTGCCGCCGCGACGACGCCAACCTGGCGCATGCCCGCACCGAGCATCTTCCGCCAGCGGTCGGCTTCCTCAATAAATTCTTTTGAGCCGACTACCACTGAGCCGATTGGGCAGGAAAGTCCTTTGGAGAGACAGAACGTGGCGCTATCGACATGCTCCACCAGGTCGGAGGCCGGCACGTCGAGTGCCACCGCTGCGTTAAAAAGCCGGGCTCCGTCGAGGTGGACCTTGAGTCCTTTTTCGTGGCCGGCGTCGGCCATCGTCTTCATCTGATCGGCGGTCAGTGCCCGGCCGCTCGATGCGTTGTGGGTGTTTTCAATTGTGAGCAACCGGGTTGGCGGCTTGTGGTAGTCGCGGGGTTTCACTGCCGCATGGATGACTTCGGGTTCGAGAAAGCCGAAGTCGTCGGTCTTGATCGGGTACAGTACCACGCTCCCCAGCACCATCGTGCCACCGGCTTCACTGTTCATGATGTGACACTGGTCGCCAACGAGCACTTCATCGCCGCGCCGGGCCCAGGAAAGTACGGATACCAGGTTGCCCTGGGTCCCAGAGACAACGAACAGTCCGGCTTCCTTGCCGAGCATCTCGGCAGCGCGTTCCTGAAGCCTGTTGACCGTCGGGTCGTCGCCATAAACATCGTCGCCGAGTTCGGCGTCATACATCGCCTGCCGCATTTCGGGGGTGGGGTGAGTGACTGTGTCGCTCCGCAGATCGACTCGGATCATGCCGTTGGTTCTCCACTGGTGCCAGATTCGGCAGGGTGGCCAGATTGGCCGGTTGTCGGGTGATGGCCGTTTCGCTTTCGACCGGCGATTCTACTCTCCGGACGACTCCGCGCATACGGTCGGAACGTATACTCAAAAGGAGCTGTATATACCTTGTCACAACCCGGGCCCGGTTAATCGTTTGAATCGCAAATCGGTTGCCGGGTTGCCGGACCCGCCGACGGTACGACGATTCGCCAATAATGACACCAGCATGACCAACGAGACGACTGCAGGCAGCCGCGCCAAATTTACGGACCCGGTCCCGTGGATCATGCTGGTGCTCGCCCTTTCGAGCGACCAGATAACAAAATGGCTGACAGTCGAGAACCTGGCCCGCGGCGAATCGTGGCCAGCAGAGGGTTTCTTCAGGTTCACACACGCCTGGAACACAGGCACCGCGTTTTCATTGTTCCAGGGACAGGGAGACATCCTGACCTGGGTATCGCTGGGCGCAGTCGCGGTGCTGGCGTGGATCTACAGGTCGATTATCGACCCGCCGTGGGTGCTGCGAATCGCTTTCGGCCTTCAACTTGGCGGTGCCATCGGCAACCTGATCGACCGGTTCCGGCTCGGGCATGTCACCGATTTCATCGATATCGGACCCTGGCCGATTTTCAATATTGCCGATTCTTCAATCGTGATTGGAATCGGGCTGATGCTCTTTTACTTCTGGTTTCTCGAACCTGATTCAAATAAAAAGGCCGGGAAGACTGATGATGTTCAGGACGAGGCGGCCACCGGCGAGGATCAGGCAGCCTCGACAGCGGTGACGAAGCCCAAACTCGGAACGCTCGAATAGGTCAGCACGTGGCTGTGGCCTGCGGGAAGCCCGGCACGATTGTCCAAAATGATTTTCACGGTTTCAACTGAGCAGGCAGGCGAGCGGCTCGACCGGTTTCTTGCCAAGCAGTGGGCCCAGGCCGAGTCCAGGTCCGACGTACAGCGGTTGATCAAAGCCGGGAACGTGCAGGTGAACCGGCTCGTGGTTTCGAGGAGTTCCCTGAAGCTCGATGCGGGACAGGTCGTACAGGTCGATGAGCCGGCATTTGATCCGCCAGGTAGCGCCATCGAAGCCACACCCGCGGATATCGACCTGAACGTTGTTTACGAAGACCACGACATCGCGGTGATCGATAAACCGGTCGGGATGACGGTCCACCCTGGTGCCGGTCACGATTCGGACACCCTTGTCAACGCGGCCGTTGCACGCTGGCCGCAGATCGCCGATGTCGGAGAGCCGGATCGGCCAGGCATCGTCCACCGGCTCGATCGCGACACCAGCGGCTTACTGGTGATTGCCCTGACCGGCGGGGCGTATTCCCGGCTTTCAGAAATGGTCCGTGATCGCGAAATCACCCGCATTTACTCGGCCCTCGTCCACGGACGCCCCGAAAGTCGGGTTGGCGTGGTCGACGCGCCGATCGGGCGCGACCCGCACAACCGCACACGGCAGGCAGTGGTCGAGGACGGACGTCCATCGAGAACGCATTACAAAGTCGTACGCGAGTTCGACAATTTTTCACTGCTCGAAGTACGACTCGAAACCGGTCGCACGCACCAGATCAGGGTTCACCTCAACGCGATTTCAAATCCGGTGGTTGGCGATCAAACCTACGGAAAACGCCAGGTTTCTGGCGAAACCGCGATCGGCAGGTTGAAACGCCAGTTTCTGCACGCGTCGAAACTGGAATTCGTTCAGCCGGTCTCCGGTGAGCCGATTTCGGTAGCATTGGAACTGCCCGAAGACCTTCAAACGGCAATTACAGAGTTGGCCGCGCCTGCTTCTGGCTGACACACCAATTACTACACAGTTACCGGGTCGCTGCTAATCTTTTCCGAATGACAGATTCAATCCCGCCCGTCCGCGTCCGCTACGCACCGAGCCCGACCGGCATTCCCCACATCGGAAACATCCGCACTGCCCTGTTCAACTGGTTACTCGCCAGGAACACAAATGGGCAGTTCATCGTCCGCTTTGAGGATACCGATCGCAGCCGATACGACGCGAGATCCGAACGGGCGATATTCGAGTCGCTCGAATGGCTTGGGCTCGACTGGGACGAGGGTCCGGACACGGGCGGCCCGCACGCTCCGTATGTACAGTCGGAACGAAAACAGACGTATATCGACGCGGCAGAACGGCTCGTGAACTCGGGTCACGCTTATTACGACGACACGACGCCCGAGCAACTCCAGGAGTTGCGCGAGCGGCAGCGGGCTGCAAAACAGCCGCCGAGATACGACGGACGGGGTCGACACCGGAGTCCCGAAGAAATCGAGGAGTCGCGGCAGGCTGGACTGCCTATCACAATTCGGTTAAAAGTTCCCGATCACGGCACGGTTTCGTTCGAGGATGCGGTGAAGGGAAAGATTTCGTTCGAGCTTAAAGAGATCGATGATTTCGTGATCCTGAAGTCAGACCAGATGCCGACTTACCACCTCGCCCACATTGTCGACGACCAGGCAATGGGAATCACGCACGTAATCAGGGCCGACGAGTGGATATCGAGCACGCCACGCCACCTGCTGATTCACGAGGCGCTGTCCATCGAACTCCCGATTTACGTTCACGTGCCGTTGATCCTGGGCAAGGACCGCTCCAAGCTGAGCAAACGACACGGAGCAACATCTGCTCTTGAGTACAGAGACCAGGGTTACTTGCCGGATGCCGTATTCAATTTCGTTGCGCTTTTAGGATGGTCGCCGGGTGACGATACCGAGGTGATGAGCCGGGATGAGATCGTGAGGCGGTTCAGCATCGACCGGATCAACGACTCACCCGCGATATTCGATAACGGCAAGCTCGAGTGGATGAACGGTGTATATATCCGCAACATGAGCGTTGACGCGCTCGTTGGCGAGCTGTTGCCGTTCATGGAGCGACCGGAATCCGACGGTGGACTGCCAGACTCGGTAACCAGGCCGATCGATCGCGACTATCTGAAGCAGCTGATACCCCTTGTCCACGAGCGTCTGAAACTGTTGACCGAAGGCACCGAGACGCTGGGTTTCTTCTTCGCCGATAACGTGAACCCCGCAGCTGAAGACCTGCCGGGCAAAAAGATGGATGCAGATATGACAGAACGGGCGCTTGATGCGGCCCTTGAACTGTGCAGGGGGGTCGCTCCGTTCGAGCCCGAGCACCTCGAAACTGAGTACAGGGCGCTTGCTGAAAATATCGAAATGAAGCCAGGTCAGCTATTTTCACCGATTCGCGTTGCAATTACTGGCAAGTCATTTGCACCGCCGCTGTTCGACACGATGTCGGCGATCGGTCAGGACAGGTGCGCCGAGCGGATCGAAAAAGCAATCCACATTCTGCGGTCGGCCGCAATAACGGGTTCCTGAACGGGGTTTTGCGACGGTGTTGGCACGAGTTGAGACCGAACGATAACCGATCAAACTCAGATTGACCTGCCGCGGTACAGATACTTATACTGGAAGACAGGCCATCTGCGATTCAGATGGGACCTTGATTGGCCGCCAGCGCCCGGTGCGCGGTCGTAAGCACGAAACAGGAAAACTGTTGGTAGAAATTAGAATCAACGACGGCGAGAGCTTTGAGGGATTCCTCAGGCGCTTCACCAAGCGTGTGCAGCAGGAATCGATTATTTCGGAAGCCCGACGCCGGCAGCACTTCGAGCCGCCCAGCATAACCCGCAAGAAGACTGCAGCAGCCAAGAAGCGAAAGAGCATCAAGGCAACGCTGAAAAATATGTAATTCCCGGTGGCGCCTACCCGGCAGTCGGTTTCACGTTCTCTCTAACTACACCTCGGACCATCCGAGGTGTTTTTGTTTGCACCCGGCGTTCTGGTCCAAAATTTCTTCACAGAATATTTTCTCTGCCAGGCCCGTGATTTAAGTGCGGGCAGGTGTGACAATAGTCGTATCGGTCGCGATACCTGCACCTGCGCCTGTTGGTTAGCGTTAGGGTATTGGCCCCCGGAATTCGGGAAGGAACCAAAATTGAAATTCGGGATTGTAGTGTTCCCGGGTACATGGAGCGACCGGGATACGCATCATGCTGTTTCGGGAGTTCTGGGTCAGGACGCCGAGTACGTGTGGCACGGTGATGAACAGCTCGACCAGTTCGATGCGATTGTGCTTCCCGGTGGCTTTTCTTACGGCGATTACCTGAGGTGTGGGGCCATTGCCCGTTTTTCGCCTGTTATGGAAGCGGTCACGGCGTTCGCTAACCGCGGCGGGCCGGTAATCGGGATCTGCAACGGTTTCCAGGTGCTGTGCGAATCGGGGCTCCTGCCGGGCATTCTGATGCGAAACGACCACCTGGAATTCCGCTGCATCTGGACCGATCTCAGGGTCGAAAACTCCTCGACGATGTTCACTTCGACCGCTACCCAGGGACAGACCCTTCACATCCCGATGTCTCACGGCGAAGGCAACTACCAGGCCGACGAATCAACAATCGAGCGGCTCGAAGGCAATGGGCAGGTCGTGTTTCGATATGCAGATGCGGCCGGCGACGTTACGCCCGAGATAAATCCCAACGGATCCATCAACAACATAGCCGGGATCGTGAACGAGCGCGGTAACGTGCTCGGAATGATGCCTCACCCTGAGAAGGCCTGTGAAAAGTTGATTGGTGGCGACGACGGCAACGTTATATTCACGTCGATGATTGACAATTTTGCCAGGACACTGGCGTAGCAACCCGGGCGATCGTGCCGGACCAGACGACCTCTTATCACAACGATTATTTGGCAGGACGAAACGTAACACCAAGATGACGGTTAGCCAGGAAACGCTCGACGAAATCGCCCTCAGCCGCGCTGAATACGCTGCGATTGTCGACCGGCTCGGCAGAGAGCCGAACGCGCTGGAGCTGGGGCTGTTCGGGGCTCTGTGGTCGGAGCACTGCGGCTACAAGCACACCAAGGCCCTCCTGCGTACCCTGCCCTCCTCTTCCGGGCGGATGCTGGTAGCGCCCGGGGCCGAGAATGCAGGTGTAATCGACCTTGGCGATGGGCTTGCGATCGCGATGAAAATCGAATCGCACAACCACCCTTCGGCGATCGAGCCTTTTGAAGGCGCTGCGACAGGTGTAGGCGGGATAATTCGGGACATCTTCGCAATGGGCGCCCGGCCAATCGCACTGCTCAACTCGTTGCGGTTCGGACAGCCTGCCGACGCTCGCACCCGTTACCTGCTCAACGGCGTAATTGGTGGAATTTCTTCGTACGGCAACTGCATCGGCATTCCCGATGTTGGGGGCGAAATCTTCTTTTCGGATACCTACAAAGGCAACCCACTCGTCAACGCCATGTGTGTGGGCCTGATCGAAAACGGCAAAATGGCGAGCGCGTCGGCAAAGGAGCCGGGCGACCTGCTGCTGCTGGTAGGTGCAGATACGGGCCGGGATGGTATTCACGGAGCATCGGGGCTCGCATCGCGCACTTTTGAAGAGCAGGCAGAGATGCGCTCGGCGGTTCAGGTCGGAAATCCTTTTCTTGAAAAAGTGCTGATCGAAGCATGCATTGAAGCCCTTGACCTGCCCGGTGTGGTTGGCCTGCAGGACTGCGGGGCAGCCGGGATAACCTCTGCGGCCATCGAGATGGCCGAACGCTCAAAGATGGGATTGCAGCTCCACGTCGACCGTGTGCCGAGGCGGGAGGAAGGCATGACCCCTTACGAGGTAATGCTGTCAGAATCGCAGGAACGAATGCTCCTCGCGGTGACCCCAGGAAAAGAGTCGGAAGTATTTGCCCTGTTCGACAAATGGGATCTCGACGCGACCGTGATCGGCGAGTTTGAAAGCGGTGATGACGTCACGATTTTCGATAATGGAACGGTGGTCAGCAAAACCCCGATAGTCACCCTTACCGACGCCCCCCAGTACGAATTCTCCGTACCAAAACCCGACTGGCTAAAGGCGCTTCAGAACGCCGATCTGACTGCGGTTCCTTTGCCCAATGCGACTCCGGCGGAAGTGTTGCTGAAGATGCTGGCGGCCCCGAACATCGCTTCAAAGTTCCCGGTATACCGCCAGTACGACTACCACGTGCAGACCAACACCGTGATTGAGCCGGGCGGCGATGCTGCGGTGCTGAGGCTGAAAGGCACGCGGCGCGGAATCGCCCTGACGACAGATTGCAACGGCAGGATTTGCTACCTCGACCCGGAGGTCGGCACCGCGATTGCAGTTGCCGAGGCGTGTCGCAACCTGTCGGTGACGGGAGCCGAGCCGGTGGCCCTCACTGACGGGCTCAACTTCGGTAACCCGGAAACCACCGACGTGCAGTTCCAGTTGACCGAGGCCATCGCCGGAATGACCAGGGCCGCCAATGCGTTTGGCATCCCGATAGTGAGCGGAAATGCCAGCCTTTACAACGAGACGGCCGGCACTGCGATTTATCCGACCCCCATCATCGGGGCGCTCGGGCTTCTCGACGAGGTGGAAAAACACTCGACTGTCGGGTTCAAGGCCGAGAACGACATTATCGTCTTGCTGGGTTCGGATTCGGCGTGGGACTCTGTCGATGGGCTGGCCGGGAGCGAGTACCTGGAGCTGGTTCACGGCAGGGTTGAAGGGCAACCCGTGCTGGACCTGGAACTCGAGGTTCGTGTGCAGACCGTATGCCGTGACGCAGTGAGGGCTGGACTGGTCGCATCGGCACACGACCTTTCCGAGGGCGGTGTGGCCATTGCGGTTGCCGAGTGCGCAATAATTGGCGACATCGGCGCTTCAATGACGGAACCACCCGGTGCCGAAGAGCGCTGGGACGCTGCAATGTTCGGCGAATCACAGTCCCGGATACTACTCAGTGTGTCGCCTGAACATTTGGACGAAATTAAGGGCCTTGCAGTTGCCCAAGATGTACCAATGGCCGTAATCGGACTCGTCGGTGGCAGTTCGTTATCGTTTGGCGATGGTTTTTCGGTCTCGCTGAGTGACGCTTCCGATGCGTGGAAAAACGGTTTCAGTGCCGCAACATCCGAGGGGGCATAGCAGGCCCACTCGGCCTGGCTAAATGCCGGTAGATGGCCAGGTAGACTCACTCGGGGGTGCATTTTTGCCCGGCAGGTATAAAATCAATAAACGGACAAGTTTTTTATATCTGCGCGAGTGTAAGTTGCATTCGCGTATTCATGTAGTACCGAACCAAAAATGCCGACTTATGTTTACAAGTGTGCCGACAACGAACACGTTTTCGACCTGATTCAGGGTTTCAATGACGAGCCGGGAGCAAACTGCCCGACCTGTGGCAGTGCGTCGACACGCCAGGTCACGGTGCCCACGGTCATTTATAAGGGATCAGGCTTTTACACAACCGATTACGGTTCGGGAGCAAGTTCCAAAAACGGCAGCTCCTCGGACCGCAAATCCGACTCAGGGTCTGGTTCTGAATCCGGGTCGAGCTCAAGCTCCAAGTCCAAGCCCAAGTCCAAGTCCGAAAAGTCTGGCACTTCGTCTGAGAGCAAGTCGTCGGGCAGCGACAGCAGCGGGAGCGGGCACTCTCACGGCGGTTCCTCACATTCCCATGGCGCAGGCAGTCACACTCATTAGCGTCGATTCTGGCAGCCACCGGCCGAGTCTGGACACGACATGCGCGCCGTAATCCAACGGGTCAATCGGGCTTCGGTGACAGTCAACGGCAGTGTTGTCGGTGAGATTGGACGGGGCCTCTGCCTTCTGATCGGGATTACGCACGACGATTCCAACGACGACCTTCAGTACGTTGTCGAAAAAACGCTGAATATGAGGATATTTCCCCCGGAAGACCCACAACCGGGGGATTCGGGGTTCGACCGATCAGTACGCGATATCGGTGGCGGTCTGCTGCTGGTCAGCCAGTTCACGCTTTACGCGTCGACCCGAAAAGGCCGCCGGCCCGGATTCATTGACGCGGCACGGCCCGAGATGGCCGGCCCGCTGTTCGAGCAGCTTGTTGAGGCGTTCAAGTTCAGCGGTTTACAGGTAGCAACAGGCGAATTCGGGGCAATGATGAATGTCGAGATCGAGAACGCGGGTCCGGTCACGATCGTTTTAGATTCAGCCGAACGCAAGACGCCCCGCAAGGGTTGACTGGACTGGCTGTTACCGGTGAGCGTACCGAAGTGCTGTTTCCCGGTTGGAGGCGGATTGGCGAGGTCGCCCCAGGTCGCCGGCCGATCGCCGTTCCACCAAGATCCTCCTGTAGCCGGAACAATTTGCCCTATTGCGGCGACCAGCTGGCGACAGTCCCCCGGCCCACGCTCACCGGCTCTTCCACACCCGTTGCATCAAGCACCCAGACTTGCGAATCGAACGTGTCCGGCAGTTCTGCCGCGACGCCTGGTTGCAATACCGCCGCGACGTCGAGCAGCGCACCGGTTACTACCAGTCGAGAGCTATCTGGCGACCAGATGCGGTGTGATTCTGTGTACTGGTCAAAGAACACCTGCACGAACAGGAACTCATCTGAAAGAACCTGGGTCACCAGTGGGGTTACTTCCCCAGAACCAACATCCAGCACCAACCACCTGTGGGCAAGGTCGATCACCGGGGAATCTTCAACAATTGCCAGCTTCGAGCTGTCGGGCGACCACCAGAACGACCTTATGTCGCCCTCGTAAATGATCTTCTCGCTCGAATCTTGAGGAGAGTAGATGGAAAGGGTATTGAATGCTGCTCCGGACGACCGCGCGATAGCAAGGTGTGTGCCGTCTGGCGACCATCCGAGCCCAA
>Ga0208879_1001775_pt1 | contig 19851 bp, 12 predicted proteins | sample Knorr_S15_td_Bot_FD_185605 | JGI IMG/M metagenome (GOLD analysis project Ga0208879, IMG submission 185605) | Marine microbial communities from Southern Atlantic Ocean transect - Knorr_S15_td_Bottom_ad_5009_LV_A (SPAdes) (version 2) | ecosystem: Environmental > Aquatic > Marine > Oceanic | place... | reverse complement strand
GCTCTGGCTGTGGCTCCTGCTACAAACATTTCGATCATCTTTCCTCTCTGCTTTCCGCTTAGTCGACTCTTCCTTTCATACATGCCTCTGACATTGTCTTTCCTAGCCCTTAGCTATGCCAGCCCCTTTCATTTAACTGCCAGTAAAAAGGAGATAGTTTTTATCATCTGGAAGCTTTGAGTTTACTTATGGTTGCCTTGAGTCTTGCATGAGCGTCAGGGTTTTCTTTGATTGGCTTGTCGGTAAACGCAGGAAGCAACTTGTCCCAAACAAGATTCAGTTCGCCCCGCATATCCCTTGCGTTTGCGGTAATCGCAATTACTGCATCATGTTCCGGAAGCACAATGCAGAATTGGCCGTCTTTCCCGTCTCCGCGAAAAGCTCCGTGTCGGCAGCGCCAGAATTGAAAACCGTAGCCCTGTTGCCAATCATTGAGTGAATTTCTCCCATTTGAGACCAGCTTCGAAGTAGCTTGCTTAACCCATGACGAATGGATCAATTCCTTTCCCTTCCACTTGCCTCCCTGTAAATAGAGCTGACCAAACTTTGCAATATCCTCAGTACGAAGAAATAATCCGTAACCTCCAATGGAAATACCCTGTGGACTTGCGTCCCATTTAGGGTTGCGAATTTCGAGAGGTTCAAACAATGAGGGCTTCAAATAATCTAAAACCGTTTTTCCTGTCACTTTTTGAACGATCGCCGATAGCATATAGGTTCCGGGCGTGTTGTAACGGAAATGGGTTCCCGGCTCGTGAGGCACGGGGTGAGAGAGGAAAGCCTTTACCCAGTTACTCTCAGCATTCAACTTTACCTCATCCTGATGCCCGCTGGTCATTGTCAATAAATCACGAACTCTCATCTTCTTAAGATTGGCAGAAGGTTCAGAAGGAAGATCATCGGGGAAGAACTGCAAAACGTAGTCATCGATACTTAGCTTTTCTTCTGCCACTGCCAGCCCAACCGCCGTCGACGTGAAGCTTTTGCTGAGCGACCATAAAACATGCTGTTTACTATTAGACTCAGGTTTCCACCATGCTTCGGCAACAACATGTCCGTGCCGTAACAGCATGAAACTGTGCATTGAATTAACTTTTTGATCAGCAGTTTCGATAAACTCAAGAATCTCCGATGAAAAAACCCCCTGTGCTTCAGGGGTGCTCCTTGGCAAATTCTCAACCTGTGCCGCAAGATTAACCTTCAAGATCAGCACCACGGCTGCGATTGTTGTGAGTAGGAGGTGTTTCATTTAGCGTTCGGATGATGGAGTGGGTTGGCTTATCAATCAGTCTTGTTCTTTTTGGGTTTATTCTTCCGCTCATAGAAAAACCGCTCCGTCACTTTTTGATAGCCGTTGCATTCGTAAAGCTTTTGCGCTCCTGTGTTTGACACTGTTGTCTCAATCAAAATCCCTTTGGACTGAGTCTCTTCACCAAATGCTTCGAAGCCGTGCTTCCTTCCCTGTACCTCCTGTTCCAGTCGCTGGCAGTAGTCGGTGAAAGGTGGTTTTTCGCCGGCGAGAACGGAGTCACTCGGAAAACAGCAAAAAACAAATGCAGCAATAAGCACAATGCCAGCGAACATATCCAAGCTCTACCAACTCTCCCCGCTAATGACCAGTGAGAACCCTCTCTTCGGGAGTTGCCTAGCGCAGGAGGAATGGTTAGACTGGGCCAGCATGAAAAACACCACCCGACTCGCAGCCATCTGCGCAATACTTCTCATCTCTACTGCCCAGGCCGCACCGATCGACGACGCCGAACAGGCCATGCAAGCCCGCCAGTTTGAGACCGCCATCACCCACCTGGAAAAATCCAAGACCGGCGACTACCCCAGCTACCTCAAGGCCGTCGCCCTCTACCAGTCTGGGAAATATTCTGCCGCGGCCGTTACCTGTGAGGGACTCTTAAAACAATACCCAGACTCCCAATGGCAACACAAGGCGCGCTTCCTCATGGCCCGCGCACTCATCGCACAGAAAGATCACAAGGCCGCCGAGTCCATCCTTGCGGCAGAGGCAGGCCGCATCTTCTCGCCTGACCGCAAACAGTCGATCGCGAACGTCCTGGTCGATTTCGCCGACAAGCTTGCCCGCCGCCCCGACCCGAACGAGCTCGACGCGCTCCCGGCCGATGACGCCAAGGCGCTCGCGCTCTACCAACAAGTGCTCGCACTCGAGATCAAGCGCGAGCTGAGTGACGACATTCAGTTCAAAGCCGCCCTTACGTTTCAACGCCTTAAACAACATCCGCAGGCGATCGCTGCCCTGCGCCAGTACCTCGACGACTTCGACCCGACCTGGACTGGTCCGGTCGGCAGCGCGACACGTCAGCGCGGCCAGCTCAAACAGAATCCAGTCGCACCCGGTAAGCACTGCCTCAAGGCGAGGTTCGCTCTCATCAGCTCCCAGGTCATCAACGGCAACAACGACGCGGCGCGCCAGAACGTCGATGCCATTCTCCCGATGCTTCAAGACGTTGTCATGGAGTTCGACGACGGCCGCGGTGGCACCGTCAAGCGTGACAAGTCCGACGTCGCCCATCAACGAGTTCTCACCTATTCCCAAGATCTCCCCAACTCCATCGCGGAGACCAGAAAATTCCTCGCCGCCTACCCGGCTTACGAGCTAGCCATCGAACTCGCCCGCAGCTTGCCCAATACGCTCGTCGGGCTCGGTCGCACCGACGAGGCCATCGCCGCCCACCGCGACTTTGTTGACGGTAAAAACTTCAAATTCATCGCCAACGAGAAAGCAACGACGCCCGATCCCAAGACTGGCGTCTCCCCTGCCGAGAACCTCGAAAAACTCCAGCGCGAGTCCTTCTTCCAAATCGCGCAATTGCTTTTCAACCAGAAGAAATATGATGACGCCATCAAGCAGTGGCAAGCCTACGTCAACCGTTACCCAGACGGCGCCCAGTGGGCCGCGTCCCAGTCCGGGATCATCAATGCCGAGTTCCAGATTGGCCTCGATGCAGTCGCCGCCGGCGAGGACGCCAAGGCCCGCCAACATTTCGCTCAGTTCCTCAACAAATACCCGCTCGACCATCGCGCGCGGCAGATCATGTTCACCCTCGGGCAGATGCACGTGGCGAAGATGGAATACAAAAAGGCGATCAAAGAGTGGTCGCGCCTGATCAGCAAGTACCCCAACACCGAGGAGTCATCGCTCGCGCTTTACCGCACCGGCGTCTTCCAATCCGAGCAGCTCGGCCAGCTCGAGGACGCCCTCGCCACCTTCCGCCGCCTCACCTGGGGTTCATGGGCGCAGCCGGCCAAGGCCCGCGTCGTCATGCTCTCGCAAAAATCCCTCGGCGTCGCCACCGAGCGCACTTTCCGCACCGACGAGGTCGCCAAGATCGCCGTCACCGTGCGCAATATCGAGAAACTCAAAGTCAGCGTCTACCCGCTCAACCTCGAATCCTACTTCCGCAAGACCCACAAGCTCGCACGCATCGACCACCTCGACATCGACCTCATCGAACCGGAGAAAACCTGGGAAGTGAAACTCGATGGCTACAAGAAATACACTCAACTGATCCGCGACATCGAGATCCCGTTTCCAGGGAAGCAGCCCGGGATCGCCGTCGTCAAAATCGAGGGTAGCGACTGGTCCGCCAGCACGCTCGTCATCCGCTCCGACATCGACTTGATCCTCAAGAGCAGCCGCAAGGAAGCCCTCGTCTACGTCGAGGACCAGCTCAAGAATAAACCGGCCGCGGACATCCAGCTCCTGTTCAGCGACGGCACCAGCATCATCGCCACCGGCAAAACCGGTGCCGACGGCGTGTTTCGCGGAAGATTTCCGGAGTTGACCACCATCAAGGACCTACGCGTGCTCGCCACCGGTCCTGGCGGCAGCGCCACCAACCTGCTCAACATCGGCAACCTGCGTTTCAGCACTGGCCTGTCGCGTCGCGGTTACATCTATACCGACAAATCCGCCTACCAACAGGGTGAGGTAGTCGCCGTTCGTGGCATCATCCGCGACGTTAAAGACGGCAGCTACATCGTCCCGAAAAAACGCGAATACACCGTGCGCATCACCGACCCAGCCGGCCGCCTGTTGAACGAGTCCGATCTGACACTGTCAGAATTCGGCACCTTCGACACCGCGATCCAACTTCCAAGCTCCGCCGCATTCGGCAACTACAGCATCATCGCCCACCCCAAAGACAAAAAGGAGATCACGCACCAGGGGAACTTCTCGGTCCAACAGTTCAAGCTCGACCGCGTCCGTCTCGCCTTCGATTTCCCGCAGCAGGTTTACTTCCGCGGCGAAAAAATCGAGGCCACACTCAGCGCCATCTATTACTGGGGATCGCCTGCCGCCAACAAGCTCGTTGAGATCAGCCTGCCCGACGGCCGCAAGCTCAGCCAGAAGACGGACGCCGAAGGCAAGATCGAGATCAGCCTCGACACGGCGGGCTTCGTTCCCGGCACGCCGCTGCGGTTCGGCGCTAGCATCCCATCGCTTAACATCTCCGCCAACAACGCCGTCTACCTTGCCAAGCTCGGTTACCATATCGCCCTCAAACCCGACCAGCCTCTGGCGCTCGCCAACGAGGCTTTCGAAGTCCAAGTCGCAACGATCGGCGCCGATGGCGAGCCCGTCGGCAAGGATCTCACCATCACCGTCTTGCGCAGCGAGGTGCAAAAACAGAACCCCGTGCTCGAAGCCGTGCCGTGGATCGCCTACAACCCGCAGCCGACCGCGCAGGTCACGGTCGAGGAAATCAAAGTCACCACCGATCCGAAAACCGGCAAGGGCACGGCCATCTTGAACCTCAAGAAAGGCGGCGTCCACACGCTGCGCGCCAGCGGCCAAGACCGATTCGACCAGACCGTCACCGGCCAGACAACGGTCGCTGTCTCCGATGACGAGGACCTGCAGAAATTGCGATTCTTCGCCGAGAAGAGCACGTACGAGGTCGGTGCGAAAATCCCGCTGCGCCTGCACTCGCGCGTGGCCAAAGGTCTCGCCCTGCTCACCTACGAGGGCGAGGAAGTCATTCACCATGAGATCATCTCGATTAAAAAAGGCGAAAACCAGCTCGAGATCCCGGTCGAGCACGCGCACTTCCCCAACTTCAGGGTCAGCGTCGCACTGATCGACGGCCGCGTTCTGCGCGGTGCATCCAAACGCTTCAACATCCGGCGCGAACTGAAGGTCACCATCACGCCGAGCAAAGAAACCTACGCCCCTGGCGAAAACGCCACCGTCGATATCGCCGTCACCGACCAGCTCGGCAAGCCCGTGAAAGCCGAGCTTGCACTGGCGCTCGTCAACCAGGCGCTGCTCGACCGCTTTCCCGACAGCACCACGGATATCCTGACATTCTTCCAAGAAGGCGCAAGTCGATTCACCGAGTTCAGCCTCATCTCGACCTGCGACTGGAGTTACACCGCGTTCTCGAAACGCACCCGCGCCGGCGGCAACGTGGCCACGATCGTCGCCAACGACTTTGAACAGATCCTCTCAATCAACCAGATCGAGCTGAACCTCAACCCAGGCAACTCCATCCTGAGCTTCAATTGCGCCAGCGTCCACGAGAGCATTTTCAACAACGGCCGCTTCCAGCAACTCGCCCTACCGCAACACCAGCAGAGGCAAACCGGACGGGCTGGCCAGACCTTTTCCAACTTCGGTGACTTCTACGACTCCATCCAGACCGACGGATCAGAAATGGGACTCATTGTCCTAACCGATGGCAACAACAACAGCCGTCTCCGAGGCGAAGGTATAGTTATGGGCCGCCTGTTCAACGGGCAAACCACAACGACGGTCTCCGGCGGTTTCCGGCTCGGCCTGGAATTGAAACGTGATGTCAGTCACACTGGCATCGCTGGTGCCGCGACCGTCTGGCTCTCACCGATCACCACCGGCGACGACGGCAAAGTGCAAGCCAAAGTCCAACTCCCCAATTCTGCCGGCCAATGGAACCTCGCCGCCAAAGGCTGCACGACCGACACTCTTGTCGGCCAGGCCAGCACCAAAGTCATCACCCGCAAAGATTTCCTCGTCGAACTGCGGACGCCCGATGTGCTGCAGGAAGGCGACACCATGGAGTTGCTCGCCACCATCCACAACCTCACCGACTTTGAGGGCGACGCCACCGTCACGCTGAAAATTTCCGGCGCGGCCCAGCCGTTCAGTACCAAAGAGACGATCCGGATCAAGAAGCAGAGCAGCAATGAACTCGTCTTCGACGGCTACACGATTCCGTTCACCGAGTCGCTCAAGCTTGAAGTCGCGGCAAAGGCTGGCGAACACAGCGACAGCTCGGACACGAACCTGCGCGTCCGACCGTGGGGACTCGAATACGCCGCCCACACCGGCGGCGTCACCAGTACCGAGGCCGGCGCAACACTCACCTTGCCGAAAGAACAAAAATACTCTGGCCGGAAGCTCCACGTCACCATCAGCCCGTCCATCGAGCAAGCACTCATCGACCTCGCCCTCGAGCGTGGCAGCCCGATGTTCGGTTCGAGTTGCATTTACTCACCAGACCCGCAAACACCTGGAAGCACGCTCCTGGCCGCGGTTAGCGCCCTTGATTACGCGCGCGACCGCCGAGCTTCTCCCGAAGAGATCCACCAGCTCACGGAGCGCGTCCGCTCGCTCGTCTCCGGCGTCGTCGTTACCCAGCTTAAAGACGGCTCGTGGTCGTGGAACAAGCTCGCAAACCACAGCACCTACACCGGTTCCGCCACGATCTACTGGGGACTCGCGCTCGCCAAGAAAGCCGGCATCCCCGTACACCACGCCACCTTCGAAAACGCAGAGAAATTCTTCGCTGCTGCCTTCCCGAAAATCGAGATCAACGACTCCGACAGCAAAGCGATCTTCATCCACGCGCTATCGGTCACCGGCCGCGCCGACTTCTCGGCTGCCAACCGCCTCTATCGCGATCGCCAGAACCTCAGCGAGACCGCGCTCGCCTACATGGCGGCCGCCTTCATCCGCATGGATCGCCCGACGTTCGCCGAAGACCTGCTCAAGATCCTCGACACCAAACTCGTCGAGAACTCCCGCTGGAAATCGAATTCCCGCCATGCAATTCTCAAGGACGATACGAGCACCACCGCGCTCGCTCTCTGGTCGTATGCCAAACTTCGTCGCGATTCCGCTACCACCGCCAAGGTCGCCAACTACCTGCTCGGCCAGACGGCACGACTCCGATCCGAAAGTTCGCTCGGCCCGACGGTCGCTGCCTTGGCAGAATATTTCAACCGCGGTGAACGCCCCGGCGATGACTTCAACATCAACCTCTTCGTCAACGACAAGCCGGTTCTGAAAATCAAGTCCGCCGAACTCAAGAACACGCAGACCTTCGCCATCCCGGCCGGCCAGATCAATGCCGGCGCAAACAAGGTCCGCATCAAGATCGACGGCGGTGGCGAAGTCCGCTTCGCAGCCACGCTCTCTGGATTCTCCCCAGACCTCAAAGATCCCGCCAGCTTCGACTACCCACGAGTCCAGGGGCGCGGGTACTACCACGACAAACTCAGCTATCGCGACGTGCCGCTAAAAGCGAACAGCTCATCCCCCGTCGTCTCGCTCGAGATCGGACAACGCTTCCGCACAACTGCCAATATCCAAGGTACACACGCCTACTTCCAGAACGACTACCTCGTTTACGAAGGGCACTTGCCAAGCGGCACGTTACTCGTCGAAGGCTCCCTCGTCGGCAATTTCAAACGCTCCGAGATCGATGGCTCTACCATCCGTCTCTACTTCGCACCGGGCCACATCGGCAACATCGGCTACGAACTAGTTGCACATATCCCAGGAACCTACCGCATCCTTCCCGGAATTCTCCGTGACACCTTCAATAGCGGCCGGATGCGCGTCGGCAAAGAAAGCAAAATCGAGATCCTGCGCCCCGGCGAGAAGAGCAAAGATCCTTACGAGATGAACGGCGCTGAGCACTTCGAACTCGCCACCAAACGTTTCGACGACGGCAAGATGGATGAGGCACAGAAAAACCTCGACGCCCTTTTCGTCAACAAAGACGACCGCAAGAAATACGAGCGTGACATCGCCCGCATGCTCTTGTGGATCCACACCGGCCGCGAAGAACTCGACGCCCCGCGGATCGTGCAGATGTTCGAGATCCTGCGCGAGCGCCACCCGAAACTCGTCATCCCCTTTGACAAGACCCTCACCGTCGGCCACGCCTACCGCGGGATCGACGAGTTTGAGCGCGCCTGGCTCGTCTTCCAGGCCGCTATCGAGAGCAGCTTCCTCAACGACTCCAAACTTAGCGCCGTCCTTGAAGACCAGGGCCAATACCTCGGATCGGTCCGCTACCAGGAACAGCTCTGGTTCGAATACCCCGATAGCGCCGACGTCACCACCGCGTTTTTCGCCCTCAGCCAATCTCTATTCCAGAAGGCACCTGAGGCCAAGGCCATCGCCGCGCGCGAAAAGCGCCAGCGCCAGCGCCAGCCGACACCAGACGAGGCCGATGCCGAGATCCACGAGAAGCCGGGCGACCGCGACGAGCCGGAGAAGATCGCCATGCTCGAGCACAGCCGCGACCTGCTGCACCGCTTCCTCACCCTCTATTCAAAGAGCCCGCTCGCCGACGACGCTGCCTTCTCCGAGGCCAACGTCTACTTCGCCCTCAAAGACTACGCGAACGTCGTGGAGCACGCCGCCCGCGGCGCCGAGCGCCACGCCGACAGCGAGCTCAAGACCAGCTTCGAATACATGGCCGCCCTCGGCCACTTCTGGCAGCGCCACTACAAAGAGGCTCTCGCCAGCGCCACCAGCGTGGCCAATGGCGACAGCAAAGACTGTGACTACGCCCGCTACATTACCGCCCAGATCTACCACGCCACTGGTAAACCCGCCGAGGCCATGACCTGGTATGAAAAAGTCCGTCAGCTCTACCCCGACGCCGCTGACGCCATCGACTACTTCCAAGAGAAAAAGATCAGCATGGGCGAAGTCACCACTCTCCAACCCGGCGAGGCCGTCGAGATCAAGTTCGACTACCGCAACATTAAAGAGGCCGCCCTGGAGATCTACAAAGTCGATCTGATGAAACTCTATCTCCGCGAGAAGAACCTCAGCAACATCACTGCCGTCGACCTCGCCGGCATCGATCCCGAGAGTTCGCTCAGCATCCCGCTTGGCGACGGCAAAGATTTCGCCGACAAAACGAAGAAGGCGAAACTTCCGATCAAAGAAGAGGGCGCCTACCTCGTCATCTGCCGCGGCGATAACCTCTACACCAGCGGACTCATCCTGATCACGCCACTCAAATTGGAAATCCAAGAGACCCCCAGCGAGGGCAGCGTGCGCGTCAACGTCCGCGACCTCACCGCCGGCGGCAACTACATCCCAGAGGTCCTGGTCAAGGTGGTCGGCACCAACAACGACCTCTTCCTCTCCGGCCACACCGACCTGCGAGGCGTCTTCCAAGCCGACGGCGTCAACGGCACGGCCACCGTTCTCGCGAGGGCCGAGGGCGGGAAATACGCCTTCTATCGCGGACAGAAAATCCACGGTACACCCCCGGCACCGGACGCCGCGGCTAAACCTCAGGAAAGAAAACCGGCCGGCGGCAAGAAACAACTCCAACCATCCGACTACCTGAGGAACATCGACGTGCAAAACAAAGCGGTCCAAGACAGGAACTTCAAAGCCTGGGACATCCAGCGCCGCGGCGACAACCGCGGTGTCGAAGTCCAGAAGGCGAAGTGATATCGTGGTGCAATCACCACTCGATCGCCTAAGCTGTGCTAGTCCAGCGATTTTTGCGCACACACTTTGGTTGGCAAAATGACCCTGCTAATCGTCACAACATTCTGCAGATTCTTGCGCGAGCTCTCGTCACTTGGCACGCGGAAGTAAAGAGCCCAAGGTTGTAAACCACCCAATAACCGTCATCCAAATCGCTGACCCCGCCCACGAGGCGGTTAGGCGGGGGTGGGTCTGCGCTCTGCTCCCCCGGGCAGTTGGGGGCACCACACACAACCCCGTAATCCCACAATCGAGTCCGGGTAAGCCATCGGTCTCGCTAGAAAAACGCTGCAGACACGCCACCCGCAAGGCGATTCGCTTTGGAAGGAGCCTTATGGTTGGCCCCTCCAGCGACAACAGTTAATCCGGCTTAAAAAACGAAATTGCTACAGCGAGTGTTCAGCCTCATACCGGCTTATGATGGATTGGATTTCAAATTTACTTGTGCTGCCGATACCAAACGTTTTTCTGATTTTCAAGAGAACTGCCCCCCACTTTCCCACTTATCAGAATGGTCATTACACCCTTTTTGACGTCGATTGTAATGTCTGACTTTAGCTCGCTAATCTGGCCATCCGCTTTAGTGTGAACTGTCTCTCGATACCAGCTATCTCCCTTGGGAACATAGTAAGATCGAGTTACCGTTCCGTCATTGCTCGAACTAATAGACACAATTTTTTTAAGATTTGCATCGTAGAAGGTGAGACCATCGTGAGACTTCTTACCTCCATTAAAGCTAGAAGTTGAATAGCTGGGGCTTTTTTTAAAAGAATTCCAATAAGCGGTATAAGAATCTCCAGTTCTGCCAAGGCTGGAATCCCCAATCACAGATAGGACTTCACCTTTCCACATGCCCTGAACGGCTTTAGTGTATCTGATAAAATCCTCCCGGGTTGCAGGTCTCGTATCGCCTTTCTCATGATGATCAGCCTGCAAGAACAGTGGATTAATTAATGCTGCAAGTATGACTATTAGCTTAGTTTTCATGATGATCTATTTGATATTGTTTACTTTTTTAGTTTTTAGTTGTTCTTTGCACTATTTTGAGTTGATTAATTTTTGTTATAAACGGAATCGTCTGGAACCGTGGCTGTATCGTATAAGGCGTGTTCAAAGTAGATCTTTCCTTTATTATTAATTCCAAAGGAAACAAAAACGGGAGTAACTGCCTTCACGCCATTCTTATAAGTGTTCTCTAATTTAATCCAGGCATGTCCATACTTGTTTCCGTTAGCCGTTGCGACGACCTCGTAATTGGAGCTCAGAATCTTTACTGGACCGGCAATTTGCTCGTGGTGAGCTCTGTGAATTTTTGCTAATTCAGAGATGGTAATAGGCTCATTGTTATTGTGCGTGACCTTTGCGTCTTCGGTGAACAGGGCCAGATATTCATCAATTTTTCCAGAAGCGTAGTTTTCGATGATTGACTTAACTAACTCGACGTCTTCTCCCGCTTTGGTGAAGGAGGAGCGATCTATCTTAGCTGGCTTATCAGATCTTTCGTATATAAAGAAACCATCGGGTGCCCCTGCATGGGCATCAAGAATGGTGCGCCGTTGTTCATACCATTTTCCATCATGAATCTCAAAAATGCTGGTGTAAGTTCCCCCAGGCATATAAGCAGAAAAGAATTTTAAACCATTTTTAAATTCAATCGACATCGGTTTTTTTTCATGTCCATTCAGTTTACCTGAAGTATCGAAATACTTTATTTCCTCGACATAAGGGCTAATGATTTTTGTGCGATAACTCCCGTTCTTATTCGTCGCAGTCCACGTACCGGACAGCTCTTTCCAAGTTTTGGTCTCAGCAGATGCACTGGGGTCCAGCATAAAAATAACATCAAAAGTCACACGCTCCATCTTGCGCATCTTCATGACTTCATCAAATGTCAAACCATCAGGAAGCGCTGGAATTTGAGAGTTCACTTTTTCAGCCTCCTTATCTGAAAGCGGCTCCACATCTTTACGAAATACGTTCACGGTCCGATAAGAAGCTTCGTTAGCGTTGCCTGAATGAGAAACTTTTCGTAACAGACGCCAGAATTGGAACCTTGGGTTTAGCTCTGCGCCCTTCTGGTGCCTGGGTTGGAAAATATTTTTCTCCATCTCCGCATATTCCTGCTCTTGACCCTCTGCCGGGGTCATATAGTCCATGTGAAACAACAAGTTCTTCGGATCTACTTTTTGGTCAGATCCGGAAAGAGGCACCAAGGTGTAATCTTCTAGTTCCATTAATTCACTGCCAACAATCTTCCGGGATTCCATGGTTTTTGCCATTAGCTCATCAAATTCATCCTCTCCCATCCGTTGCTTAATGGCGTCCATATCGTAAAGACTATCCAAAGCCCCACGTGAACGCAGGAGCTTCCAGGTAACATATTCGTAATTAAACTTGTTCTTGCGCGCCTTCGCGAGTCCCCAGGAAAGAATCTTTCCATCGGAAGCCATTCTTTCGTGGATTTTTTGCCAAGCTGCTTCTACTTCTAGATAAAGCTTCTCTTTGCCATCAGCTACATCCATGTAGTCGACGGCGAGAAACGAGTAAGGCCTCTGAGCCAGCTTCATGCGCTGCACAAACGAGTCATCGGCTGACTGTTTGTTTTGCTCTTGGCTTATAGGCGAATCTTGTTTCTGCGATAAAGTCGAACACCCAGACAGAAACATAGCTCCAACAATGGTAGTTAATAATTTTTTCATGAATTAATGGCGGCAAGAAACGGTATTATTTATAAACAATAACTAGTGTCAACATAAAAACGCATAGCAAATAAGATTACCTGTTCAACCAGCCATTTTTCTTAAAAATTCCATGAGCCAAAATCAATTATGGATTGAATGAGCACGTGGAGTTGGAAGCCCCCCCCCAACGTGACGCCAAGCAGTTCGACCCAGCAGCACCGATATGTTCTGGAGTTGATTCCGACCGCGCACTCGGCCTAATTCATCGCCAGTTGTATAAAATTCCAGAATAAATAAGGAAAAATCCTGTTCAACACTTACCCGCCGGCGAACACCGGCTTGAAGCCCGCCTCGATCAGGATGCGCTTCACTTCTTCGCGCTTGTCGCCCTGGATTTCGATGCGGCCCTCTTTCACCGTCCCGCCGACGCTGCAGGCTTTTTGCATCTTTCTGGCAAGTTCCTTTTTCTCTGGCAGGCCAATCCCCGGGAAATTGCTCACGACCGTTACGGCCTTGCCGCCGCGATGCGCGGTCTGGCGGATGATGTCCACGCGTCCTCGATTCGTGTTCTTCTTCCCGCGCTTAGAGGTTTTCTCCGGCGCCCCGGCAGGCGCCGCGGATGACTCCACCTTTGGAGAATCCTCCGGCCCGGCGGGCAATCCTTCCAGCCCCTCCAGCGCGCCAAAAGGATTCTGCGTCAGGCTCTCGCCCCCGCCCGTTGATATGCGTTGCTTCTTTCGACTCATCTTTCTTACTCGTAGGAAAGGCTAGAACGTAGTTGGCAGCATTCCGAAAACCAACCCGATTAACTGTTGCCGTGTCTCCAATCACTTCTCGGCCCAGCTCTCACAGACACCCGCTTCCACTTCAAAGCGCACCCCCGGGAACATGGTTTGCACAGCATCAAGCATCGCCGTTTCCACAAGCGCTTTAACCTCCTCGGCGTTATCACTCACACACTCCACAATCAACTCGTCGTGTACCGTGGACACAATCGATGCGGTGTGTGGTAGCTTGTCCGACAAATCGACCATTGCTTGCTTAAGTGCATCTGCAGAGTCGCCTTGAACCGGGGTGTTTAAAAGTGAGGTGAAACGGGGCCACTTTGCCTCTTCTCCTTCCGGCAGCCACTGCACCCGACCAGAAACCGTTCGCACGCTCTGAGCGCCTTCTGCGGCCATCTTTCGCGCATTCTTATGCCACTCCCACAAGCCGGTGTAGGCGGAGAAGAATCTGCTGCGGATATCCCGCGCCCGCTCATAGTCCATCTCCACCCCGTAAGCTTTCTTCACTCCGGGAATTTTTCCTTTATCAGCGGAATGATTGCGTCTGCGCCATCGGGTTCCGAGCCGTACTTCCATCTTTGTTGCCGGAAGTTGCAGCCGAACATGCCCCAACCGTCCTTCCCACGGGCAAAGACATCCGACCAACCGTGAGGGGCGTCGGAGATCAATATGCTGCCGTACCCGACATCCGCCAGATACCAGTTTTTTTCCGGATCAGGCGGCTTGGTGTTTTTGAGAAAGGCACGCAACATCGGGGGGAGGTCCTTGAGTTCCAAATATTCAAACGCGTAGAGAATATGTTCACAGCAACGGCTGAAATGTCCCTCCGGCAATGTGCTTCGCCTGAATTTCCAATCCGAACAATCGCATGTCAACGTCTTGAGATCGACCCGATGCTTGCTTCCCGGGTAGGAGGCCGATGGAACCTCCATTCGGACATCAGGGCCCTTGATGCGAGCAAGCTCGCCTGTATCGGTGCTCGCAGCAAATCCGCTTGTCAGGTCGGCCCCGGCAGGTGCCTCTGTTTTTTCCATCGGCGCGACGCGCCGTCTCCATTCCCGCCGGGTCTCGACGATGAGACGCTCCATTAGGGCAAGTTCGCGGCTGTCGATGACTCCGTCCGCCCATACTTCCTGCAACGGCTCGACGAACTGGTTGCCGGGCCAGTGTTTGCCCGCCTCGGGATTCGCGTTGAGGAATGCCGCCAGCTCGTAAAGTTCCTCCACGCTCACCTCCTCGTCCAGGAGGATTTTCTCGCAAAGGGCCATCAGGGGCTTAACGTCGTATACTGAATTTGTGCTCGATTGGCCGGCTGTGAATTTGATTTTGCAGACAGGACACTCAACGGTCTGGCCCAAAAGCTCGTCCGGTATCTCCAGGCTTTGATTGCAATTTGTGCACGATAATTTCATTTTGGACTGGGTTTAAAACCACCCACTCCCCACCAACAGCGGCGAGATCAACACCGTCTATCCAGGAGGAGTGGGCTGCCTTATATTCGTGATCTATTCCGCCTGCGCCTTGGGCGCGGGAGCTGCCGCTTTCGCGGTCTCTCCCTTGATGTTGCCCAGGTAATCCGGCAATTCCACCCCGGCCATGCCGGCCACCTCGTGCAGCGGCGGCAAGCTCTTGATCAGATTGCTCATGAAGTTGGATGTGGAGGAACCGCCGTTGGATCCGCCGGAATCCCACACGGTGATCTTGTCGATCTTGATGTTCTTGATCGCCTCGGTCTGCAGCGTGACAATTTCCTCGATCTTCTCGGTCATAAGGAAGGTGGCACCGGCGCGAGCGTCGCCACCACAGCCTTTAACCAAGCTCTGGTAACCCACGGCCTTGGAATCGAGTAACTGCCGGATACCCTTGGCCTCGGCTTCGTACTTGGCCAGGATGGCGTCGGCTACACCCTGGGCTTCCTGACGGGTCTTCTCCGCCTCGGCTCCCGCAGCGATCTCGATCTTTTGACGATCGATTTGTTCACGCACAACTTCCGCAGCAGTAAGCCGTTCTTTCTCAGCCTTGGCTTGAGCCTGCTGGATGGCTACCTCGGCCTCACGATCGGCCACTTCGCCGCGCTGCGTGGCCTCGGCCCGCACCACTGCGAGCTCGGCGTTGGCGTCGGCGATCTTGGCCTGGGATTCGTTCTCTCCCTTGACCGCCTCGGATTCCCTCTCCTTCACGTAAATACGCTGGTCGGCCTCGGCCGCCTTGGCGCCCTTAGTGCCTTCGGCGAGTGAACTGGCCTCCGCCACCTGCGCGCGGGCTTCGTCACCGGCAACGGAAGCGCGTCTGTTGGCCTCAATGGTCTTCTGTTTCTTGACCGCTTCGGCCTGTGCGTCGGCCACCTGGATGTCGCGCTCCCGCGATGCCTCGGCGATGCCGATGTCCTTGGCCTGGTTTTCCCTGGCCACACCCACCTGCGACTCTCGATCCTGGGCGGCGATGGAGATTTCCGCCTCCTTGCGGGCGCGGGCGGTGGCTTCCTCCGAGAGGTTCTGGATGTAGTTGGCCTCGTCGGTGATATCACGGATGTTCACATTGATGAGGTTGAGACCCACTGTCCTCAACTCCTTGCCAACAAACACTCGTATGTTTTTCTCGAAAGTTTCGCGATCCTTGTTGATCTCCTCAATCTCCATCTGGGCGACCACGAGGCGCAATTGGCCGAAGATGATTTCGCTGGCCAGCTCCTCGATGGCAGGCTGGCTCATCCCCAGGAGGCGAATGGCAGCGGTGTTCATCATCGCGGGCTCTGTGTCCAGCGCCACGGTGAAGGTACTGGGCACATTGATGCGGATGTTGTTGGCCGCCAGCGCGCCGCGCAGGTCTACCTTCAACTGCATGGGCTCCAGCGACATGTACTGGTAAGATTGAATCACCGGCCAGATGAAAGAGCCGCCGCCATGGAACGTCTTGGCGGACTTCTCGCCCCGGATATATCCGTAGACGACCAGAATCTCGTTGGAGGGGCATTTCTTGTACCGGGAAGCCCAGTACATAAGCGTGCCGCCTCCAATGACGACTGCGGCGATGATGCCGATCAGCATCAGGGAATCGCCGATGTCGGCCTGAAGCAGCATGTAGCTGTTGAGGTCTGCCATACTGCTGCCGCTTGGCTGAAGCAGTCCTTTTAGTTGTGTTAACATGTTCATTGGTATCCTTTCTGTTTTATGTTTTCAGTTTAGTTACCTTTAGCAAACTGCCTGAGATGACTTCCTGCACTTCGATCGTATCCCCGGTCTTCAGGCCGGCCGGTTCATCGGTTACGGCCTCGTATCGCCGCTCCCGCTGATCTATGAAAATGGTGACTGCGCCCGACTCCCCGGGCAAAATCTCTGCGTACACCGAGCCTTTGGCTCCCACGGTCTTGTCCATTGTAATGTTGCCGCTTGTTTCCAGCTTGCGCATCGCCACGATCACCCGGCCCACAGCCAGAAACATCACGGCACCCGCCCCGATCCCGCCCGCAGAAGACACCAAGGCGCCGTGGCCTTGGGTGTGCAGGTACAAACCGACGATACCGAACAGGGTGAAAAAACCGCTAATCCCATGCAGGGAAATATGCCCGGAGCCATCCACCATCGCATCGATATCGAACTCTATCCCAATGATCATCAACACCATAACGATCAGGAAAAGGCAGCCTCCAATCACCGCACAGATGCCGTACAACAACGGCAGACCGGAGAGCGAGGCGGCGTATTTCACGGTTTCTCCCCAGAAACCTAGGATTGCAAGGACTGTGTTCATTTTGATACGCGGGAAAGCGTGTCATGAATCCAACACCGTGACAACAGTTTTTTGGCAAATAATTTTCATTACTGTAATGGCGCCCCCGCCTTGGCATCCAAAAACTTGACGAGCGGGCGGTTATGCCCCGTCGAACAGCACAAAACGACTCCATTTCTAAAGAGAATCTTTGCATTGTGTCACGGCATGCAAACGGCACGACCTGATCGAAACCCTCGCTACCCAAAAAAAACGCCCGCCAAATAGTTTTCAAGTTTTCGGTAAAAAAACTAAACGCAGAGGGCCGCAGAGGAAAAAGGAACAGGATGCTCCGCGATCCCCACGGCCGCCCAACACCCAAGCACTTGGGCAAGCGTTCCCGGTTTTCCGATCCTGTCCATCCATGTTCATTTCCCGGTTCTCCCTTGGACTCTTCAAAAATTGTTCGACCCGGCACTTTTCCTTGGGTAGCGTCCGCGCACGTATGAAATCCCTGACACTGTCGCTCTCAATTATTCTGTCCCTCTCCCTGCAGGCCGCCGACAAGCCGGCGCACTCCGCCGTCACTCCCGAGCCGCGCAGCGGCGGCTGGATGAAACGGCACGAGTCGTTCAACCAGCGCGTGGCCAAGGGCAACGTCGATTTGCTATTTATCGGCGACTCGATCACTCACGCTTGGGAGAGCAACGGCAAAAAAACCTGGGCCGAATATTACGCCAAGCGCAACGCCGTGAACCTCGGCATCAGCGGCGACCGCACGCAGCACGTCCTGTGGCGCCTCGACAACGGCAACATCAAAAACATCCGCCCCAAGGTCGCCGTGATCATGATTGGCACGAACAACTCGGGCGACGGCCGCAGCACCGCCGAGGAGATGATCGACGGCGTGACGGCGGTCGTCGACAAGCTCCGCGCCAAGCTGCCCAAGATGGAGATTTTGTTGCTCGATATTTTCCCGCGCGGCCAGCGCATCAACCCGCAGCGCGGCAAGATTCTGCAGGTCAACCAAGTGCTCTCCCGGCTCGACGCCCGGCCGCACGTGACCTTCCTGCGCATCGGCCAGAATTTTGTCCTCGCCGACGGCAGCATCGCCAAGGACATCATGCCAGACTTCCTGCACCTCACGCCGAAAGGCTACGAAATCTGGGCCAAGTCGATCGAGCCGACGCTGGCCAAGCTGATGGGCGAATAACCCGGCGCACCCGCGCTTGGCCAAGGAGGCAGCCCGTTGAACGAACCGACGCAACCCAGCGACTTCAGCGAGTCTCTCCGACTGTTTGACTCGCTGCACCTCACGGCGCTTGGCCTGTCGCTGCTGGCCATCGTTTGCGTGCCGTTCATCGGCCGGTGCCTCTCGGTGACAAACCGCCGCCGCGCCGTCTGGGCTTTGATCGTGTTCGCCGTCGCGCAAGAGATCGTCGATTACGCCAACCGCGCCTGCTACCGCGAACTCAACCTGATTCAGGATCTGCCGCTGCACCTCTGCAACTACGGCTTGGTGATAGCCGCCATCGGGATGGTCGCGCGCAACCGTGTTTGTTTTGAGTTCGCCTACTTCATCGGCGTAACAGCGGTGATGCAGGCGTTGCTGACACCCAATTTCGACGACCTGAAAAACCTCACCGAGTACGTCGTCTACTTCATCCACCACGCGCTGGTTATCCAGTTCGCCCTGTGGAATGTCGTCGTGGACGGCATGCTCACGAGCCGGGGCGCCGTGGTGCGCACGCTCCTCCTGATTGTCGCCATGATGCTCCCGGTTGGCCTCGTGAACTGGCTGACTGACGCAAACTACATGTACCTCTGCGCCCGGCCGGCGGTGGACAACCCGCTCGTGATCGGCGGCTGGCCGTGGTACATCATCAACATCATGGTCATCGGCTGGGCGCTCATGCTCGTCGCCGCCCTGCCGATGCAATGGCTCCACCGCCGCAACGCAAAATGACCAAGCTGCTGATAACACTTTCGCTGCTCGCAAGCGTGCTGCCGCGCTTGGCCGCCGAGCCAAGCGGCACCAACCACTCGCGGCTGCTCAATTACCGCGACGCGACCGGCGGCGAGCGCCCCGTCAACACTCCCGCCGATTGGGCCAAGCGGCGGCGGCAAATCGTCGACGGCATGCAGCAGGCCATGGGGCCGTTGCCAAGCCGCACCGCTCTCCCGCCGCTCGACATGCGCGTCCGCAGCCAAGCCGACGGCGACGGCTTCACGCGGCTGAGCATCGACTTTCTCACCGAGAAAAACGACCGCCTCCCCGCCCTGCTCTATCGCCCGACAACCAAGCGCTTGGCCAAGCGGGTCGGCATCCTCGCGCTGCACCCGACCTCGCCGCTGGGCAAGCATCGCGTCACGAAAAAAGGCGGCGTCCCCAACCGCGCTTACGCCTACGAGTTGGCCAAGCGCGGCTACGTCGTCATCGCCCCCGACTACCCGGCGTTCGGCGATTACAAATACGACTTCGAGTTGGACGACTACGTTTCCGGCACGATGAAAGGCATCTTCAACCACATGCGCTGCGTCGATCTTTTGCAGTCGCTGCCCGAGGTCGATCCCAAGCGCATCGGCGCGATCGGCCACTCGCTCGGCGGACACAACGCGATGTTCGTCGGCGTGTTCGACACGCGCATCAAAGTCATCGTCTCGAGCTGCGGCTGGACGCCGTTCCACGACTACTACGGCGGCAACATCACGGGCTGGACGAGCGACCGCTACATGCCGCTGCTCAAGACGCGTTATGGACTCGACCCCGGCCGCGTGCCGTTCGATTTTTACGAGGTCGTCGCCGCGCTCGCCCCGCGCGTCTTCTTCTCAATCTCGCCACTGCACGACAGCAACTTCGACGTGCGCGGCGTGAAAAAAGCCATCCCCAAGGCGCGAGAAATTTACAAGCTGCTTGGCCAAG
>Ga0208879_1001772_pt1 | contig 19877 bp, 20 predicted proteins | sample Knorr_S15_td_Bot_FD_185605 | JGI IMG/M metagenome (GOLD analysis project Ga0208879, IMG submission 185605) | Marine microbial communities from Southern Atlantic Ocean transect - Knorr_S15_td_Bottom_ad_5009_LV_A (SPAdes) (version 2) | ecosystem: Environmental > Aquatic > Marine > Oceanic | place... | reverse complement strand
TTACTGTGACTAATAAATGGATTGAATGGCTGTCGATCAAAGAAAGATTAGCAATTGCAATTAAAGAAATTGTAGAAAAAAATAATGCATCCTTTGCATTTCCTAGCCAATCTATTTATGTGGAGAAAAAATGAAATCAATATTTATTTTATTAGATAATATTATTACTATTTATCTTTGGATTATTATTATCAATGCTATTTTAAGTTGGTTAGTTGCTTTCAATGTTCTTAATACACAAAATAAGTTTGTTTTTTCTGTACTCGATGTGACTTATAAGTTAACTGATCCTGCCTTAAATAAAATAAGACGTTTCATACCAACTTTTGGTTCAATAGATATCTCACCTGTTATTTTAATTTTATTTTTAATGTTTCTTAGAAATTTAATTTTTGAAGCTTTTGCACCAGGTTTATTTTAAAATGATTATTGATGGAAAAAAAGTAGCGGCAGAATTAAGAGAAGAACTAAAAAAAAAGGTGACTGAACTTAAATCTACTTATAACGCTGTTCCTGGATTAACAGTAATTTTGGTTGGAGAAGACCCTCCAAGTAAAATATATGTGAGAAATAAAGAAAAATCTGCAAATGAAGTTGGTATTAATTCTGAAGTTATAAAATATCCAGAAAATGTAGAGGAAAAAGTTCTGTTAAATAAAATTATAGAACTTAACAATAACAATAACGTTTCAGGTATATTAGTTCAATTACCCTTACCTAAACACATTGACAAAAGAAAAGTTATTGCAACTATGAATCCAAGAAAAGATGTTGACGGATTTCATCCCATGAATGTGGGAAATTTGTCTTCGGGATATGATAGCAGTATCCCTTGTACACCGCTTGGTTGCTATTTATTAATCAAAAAAATTGAAAAAAATTTAAACGGTAAACATGCTGTAATAATTGGAAGATCAAATTTAAATGGAAAACCCATGATCCAATTACTTCTAAAAGAAAATTGTACTGTCACTATTACGCATTCAAAAACAAAAGATTTAAGGGCTGAATGCAGTAGGGCAGATATAATTATAGCCGCAGTGGGAAGACCAAAGTTAGTTAAAGGCGATTGGGTAAAAAAGGGTGCAATAGTTATTGATGTTGGAATTAATAAAACTGATTCAGGCCTTGTAGGTGATGTAGATTTTGATGAAGTTTCTAAAGTAGCTAAAGCAATTACCCCGGTTCCTGGTGGAGTAGGTCCCATGACGATTGCTTGTTTACTTAATAATACCGTTGAATGTTTTAAAAAGACTCAGCCCAATTAATTACTATTTATTTTTTTCTTGTGAAAACTAATAAATTTTTCAACGTTTTTTTTGTTAAATGATTTATTTTCCTCAAATGATACCTTTTTCATTGAGTAAGCTTTACTGGAAGATATTCTACTCTGGATTGTAATATTCCCTTTATACAACTTTAGTTTTATTTTTCCTGATACTTTTTTTTTATTTTTATCAATTATTTTTTGTAATTTAATTCTAGCTTTTGAAAACCAAAAACCGTTGTAAATTAGTTCAGCATATTTTGGCATCACCTCATCTTTTTGATGCATAGTTTTTTTATCTAGCGTTATAGACTCTATGGCTCTATGGGCTACCGCTAGTAATGTACCACCAGGTGTTTCATAGATGCCTCTAGATTTAATTCCTAAAAATCTATTTTCTACCAGGTCGACTCTTCCAATACCATTTTTTCCAGCAACAATATTTAATTTTTGAAAAAGTTTTGCTGGAGATAGTTTTTTATTATTTATAAAAATTGGATCTCCATTTTTAAATCCTATTGCTATGTAAGATGGTTTGTTCGGAGCTTTTTCTGGTGAAGTAGTTCTTTGGAAAATATATTCTGGAGTTGCTTTTTTAGGATCTTCCAAAATCTTTCCCTCAGTAGAAGTATGAAAAAGATTATCATCAACGGAAAAGGGAGGTGCTCCCTTTTTATCTTTAGGAATTTGAATTTTGTGCTTTTTTGCATATATAACTAAGTCTGATCTTGATTGTAGTTTCCATATTCTCCAGGGGGCGATTACTTTAATTTTTGGTCCAAAGTAATGATATCCTAGTTCAAATCTTATTTGATCATTCCCTTTTCCAGTAGATCCGTGTGAAACTGCGAAAGCTTTAAATTTTTTTGCAATAGCAATTTGTCTTTTTGCAATTAGGGGTCTAGCGATGGATGTTCCTAATAAATAAGTTCCCTCGTATAAAGCGTGTCCTCTAATCATTGGATAAACATAATCTTTTATAAATATGTCTTTTAGATTTTCAATAATTATTTTTTTTATACCTAATTTTTTTGCACTGCTAATGATTTTTTTTTTATTAATTTTTTGTCCAATATCAGCAGTATAAGTTATTACTTCAGATTTATAGTTTTCTTGAAGCCATCTCAAAATTATGGAAGTATCTAGACCGCCTGAATAGGCAAGTACAATCTTTCCTTTTTTTTTCATTATTTATTTTTAACTACAACTTTTTTTTGCTGAGTTGTACGCTTTTGTAAAACCCATCATAGAATAATGATCCGTTGTTTGATTTCCTTTTTGCGAATTACCTATAATCATAAGTCTTGAAGCTTTTTTCATAGTTACAATTAGTTTTTGTTCATCTTTGTTATCTACTACCCAAGCAAACTGACCTTTTGAAAATAAGTCATAGGATTTTTTACCAGATTTTGCAGTAACTGGAGCTTTTAACTTGAAGTCGTAACCATTAGTTACACTAACTTCATTTTTAATATTTTCAGCTGGTCTAAAACTTATAAATAATCTTGATGGATCTCTTTTTAGTTTTTTGGGTGCTCTCACAACAGGGATTGATTGCGCAAAACAAGTTTTGTTTCCATCTTGAGATAAGACAAAACTTTCCCAATCTTTAAATTTTCCAACACTCTTTAAGTCTTCCTCGGCGCTTAATGCTCCAAAAGTAAAACAAAATAGAGATAAAATTAAAATTTTTTTTATTATTCTTATGGACATGGATTAGGATATATTATTTGTAAATCATTTATTTTTCTTATTATTTCTTCTGTTAAATTTACATTTACACTTTCTATATTAATTTTCAACTGTTCTATTGTCGTTGCGCCAATTATAACCGAAGTTAAAAATTTTTGAATTTCACAGAATTTTATTGACATTTGAGCAAAATCTAGATTAAATTTTTTTGCTATATCGAAGTATTTTTCTATTACAATAGATGTGTTAGGTTTGTTGTATCTAGTGTAATAGTCTGCAAATAGTTTCTGTCTCGAATTCTCTGGTAAATTATTATTTCTGTATTTTCCTGTTAGAAATCCTCCTGCAAGAGGGGAATAGGCCAATAATCCACTTTTTTCTCTAATTGAAATTTCAGCTAAACCTATTTCATAAGTTCTACACAATAAATTATAGGAATTTTGAACAGACATCATTTTCGGAAGTGTTTTTAATTTTGAAACTTCCAAAAATTTTGACAAACCCCAAGAAGTTTCATTTGATAAACCAATATGACGGATTTTACCCTGCTTTATAAATTTTTCTAATATGATTAATATTTTTTCAAAATCATTCCAGCTATCTTCTTTTTCTTGATGCTTATAGTTAAGTCTACCGAAGAAATTAGTTTTTCTTTCAGGCCAATGTAATTGATAAAGATCTATATAATCTGTTTGTAGCCTTTTTAAGCTATCTTCTATTGCTTTTTTAATGTTTTGCTCAGAATATTGTGGGCCTCCATTACGTACCCATGATAGACCCGGTCCTGAAATTTTAGATGCTAAAATAACTTGTTCACGATTTTTTTTTTCTTTAAACCAATTTCCGATTATTTTTTCAGTCGAACCATATGTTTTTTCAAAACAGGGTGAGGGGTATATTTCAGCAGTATCAAAAAAGTTTATCCCACTATCCAAAGCATAATTCATCTGCTCAAAAGCTTCTTTTTGATTATTTTGTTCTCCCCAAGTCATGGTACCGAGACAAATTGTACTGACTTTTAGATCCGTGTTTCCCAATTTTTTAAAATTCATAGCTCTAGTTAAACTATTTTAAAGTTTTATTATACTTTCCGAACATCTTGAAAATTGGTTCGAATGGCAATATATTTATCCTATATTATGGAATTTAATAAACCAAATATTCAATCAAAAGTAACAGACGCCAAAACTTATGTCATAGATGAAGGCTTGAGAGCACATATGCTTAAGGTTTATAACTACATGGCTTCAGGAATATTTTTAACTGGTATTATTTCTTTATTTCTTTTTAAATTATCTGTTGTGATGGCGCCTGATGGATCAATAACTGGACTAACATCTGTGGGTAATGCTTTATATAATTCTGCATTAATGTGGATTGTGATGCTGGCACCTTTAGGAGTAGTTATTTACATGAGTTTTGGTATTAGAAAAATGAGTGCGGCCAAAGCACAAATGACTTTTTGGATTTTTGCAGCTTTAATGGGTGCATCCTTATCTTCGATATTTTTAGTTTATACAGGCGCTAGCATCACTCGTGTATTTTTTATTACCGCTGGAACTTTTGGCGCAATGAGTATTTATGGATACACTACAAAAAGAGATTTAACAAAATTAGGCTCTTTCCTTATGATGGGTTTAATCGGAATCATCATTGCATCAATTGTGAATATGTTTATGAAATCTTCAATGATGCATTTTGTCATATCTATTCTTGGAGTTTTAATATTTGTTGGATTAACTGCTTACGATACTCAAAAAATTAAGAATATGTACTCGGTAAGTGACTCAGGTGAAATTATGGGAAAGAAAGCAGTAATGGGTGCACTTACCCTTTATTTAGATTTCATCAATTTGTTTATTATGTTGCTTAGATTGTTCGGCCAAAGACGATAAATTTAGTTTACTAATTTAAATTTTTTCCAAATTATTTTTTTAATAAGATTTTGTAAATTTTCAGAATTATTAATAGTTCTGTTTTGAGCATTTTTAATTAGATACTTTTCATTTTCATTTTTTGGTTTTAAATTTTTTGTTATTCTATAAACAGGAAATTCAGATGTTCTATAGTAAACATTGAAACTAACTTCTCGTTTCGTAATGGTTAATCCATAATCTTTCCATTCTCCACTAGAAACCATTTCTGCATATAAATTTAATATTAATTGAAGTTCTATTTTATTAAAGAAAACATCTCTTTTTTTGTTTCCATTATTAATAACTAATTTTAAATGTTTCATTATCATTTTAATTTATATTTATTCATTAATGGTACCTGGCTTATGGCGAATAAAAAACTAATTGGTAATAAGCCCCAGACTTTAAAATTAACCCAAAAAACTTCCGATTGGGTTCTCCACACAATTTCATTAAGTATAGCGATGAAAAGAAAAAAGCCTATCCAGCGATAATTGAGTTTCTTCCACCCCTCATCTTCTAAATTAAAGGCGTTTTGAAAAAAAATTTTTAAAAGAGGTTTTTGAGTAAAATATCTACCAAAAAATAAAACTGCAGCAAAAAGTATATTAATAATTGTTGGTTTCATGTAGAAGAATATTTTGTTGTCAAAATAGAGGGTGAGGCCTCCAAAGAAAGTAATTAGTATACCACTTATAAGTGGCACCATAGGTATTCTTTTTTCTAAAAAATAAATTACTATTAAAGCAATTAGGGTTGCGACAATGAAAGGAGGTATTGCTACTTTTAAATCATTTTCATTATTCAAATATATTATAAAAAAAATAAGCAGCGGACCAAAATCAGCTGTAAATTTAATTATAGGTCTATTCATTACAAAATGTTAACATATGTGACATTGAAGGTATATTTTTTCTATTGATTTTTTTTCAAATATACATACTCTTAGTCTCATCAAATGTCAGCAAATGTAGCTAAATTTTCAATTGGAGAAGTTGTGAAGCACAAGCACTTTGATTTTAGAGGTGTGATTTATGATGTCGATTTTGAATTTAATAGTTCCGAGGAATGGTATAGATCAATACCAAAAGATGCGAGACCTAGAAAAGATCAGCCTTTTTATCATTTACTAGCAGAGAATAATGAAATTACTTATGAAGCTTATGTTTCGGAACAAAATTTAGTTAGTGATAATTCAGATGAACCAATTAAGCACCCATTAATTGAGGAAATTTTTACAGGGAAAAGAGGTTCTGGCTATTTTAAACAATCAAATTGATTTAAAGATTTCTGCCTCAAATTAAACAATATTCTTTCAAAACTTAGACAAAGTTTAGATTTAATAAGTACTTAGTGCCTGATTAAGAGTACCTAAAATAATCATCATCTCCCTCTTGGTCTCTTAATTAGGCATAATTTTAAGCCCATTCGTAAATTTTTCAAATAATCAAACTTGTTTATTTTTAACGACGATGATTATATGTTTAGATTATGAGAAAAATTGCATCAGCTCTTTTAATTGCACTAGTAAGTTTTTCTTTTTTCAGTTTTGCTAATAGTGCTGATGAAGAGATAAATAAGAATGAAACAGAATTAAATTTCTTTACCGGTATGTTTGATTTCAGTGATGATAAACAAGCTTCCGGTCTTCTTGGTTTACAACATCAGAATGATGAGTTGTTTAGAAAAAGTTTTTTGGGAAAATTGTCTCCAATATCTGGAGTTTTTTTTACAGAAAAAAATGCGATTTATCTCTATACTGGTGTACAAGCAGAATATGAACTTGGGTTTTTAACAATCACTCCTAGTTTTGCACCAGGTTATTACAATTATGGAGACGGTAAAGATTTAGGTTCTTCTCTGGAGTTTAAAACTGAAGTACAAATGTCTTTTGATATAAGTGATAGTACTCATCTGGGGATGTCTTACAATCATATATCTAATGCAAGTTTGGGAGATAAAAATCCTGGCGCTAATAGTTATATGCTTAACTTTCTTAAACATTTTTAATTTAAATAAAGTAAAGTTAGTACAAAGATTAATAAATGAATCTTAAAGATTGTCACAACGTAGAAGATTTTAGAAAATTAGCAAAAAAAAAATTACCATCCCCAATTTTTCATTACATCGACGGTGGTTCGGACGATGAAGTAACTTTAAAAAGAAATACTGATTCTTTTAATAAATGTGACTTAATTCCTAACGTATTAACAGGTGCAAGCAACGTTGATTTATCAACTACTGTTTTAGGTCAAAAAATTGATTTTCCTCTTTTTCTTGCTGCTACTGCTATGCATCGTCTTTATCATCATCATGGAGAACGAGCTACAGCTAGAGCTGCAGAAAAAATGGGTACAATGTTTGGTATATCAACAATGGCGACAACTAGCATGGAAGAAATTGGTAATTTAACTAATGGTCCTAAACTATTTCAACTTTATATTCATAAAGATAAAGGATTAACAGATAACTTAATCGAAAGAAGTCGTAAGGCTGGATTTAATAGTATGTGTTTAACTGTGGATGCAGCCGTTGCAGGCAATAGGGAAAGAGATCGTAGAACGGGATTTACTACTCCACCAAGATTAACATTTGCAAGCTTGTTGAGTTTTGCATTACATCCAAATTGGACTTTTAATCATTTTTTTAGCGGAAAATTTATGTTGGCAAATATTATTCATATGACAGAAAAAGGTACTAGCATAGATAAATCGGTGATTGATTATATCAACGAACAATTTGATCCAGCAATGAATTGGAAAGATGCAGAATATTGTGTAAAAAAATGGAATGGTCCTTTTGCATTAAAAGGAGTCATGTCAGTTGAAGATGCTAAAAAAGCAATTGATATTGGATGTACCGCAGTAATGATTTCAAATCATGGAGGAAGACAACTTGACGGCTCAAGAGCGCCTTTCGATCAACTTGCTGAAATTGTTGATGCGGTTGGAGACAAGATAGAGGTAATTCTTGATGGGGGAGTTAGAAGAGGAACTCATGTTTTAAAAGCCCTAGCACTTGGTGCTAAGGCTTGCAGTTTAGGAAAAGCCTATTTATTTGCTTTGGGAGCTGCTGGCCAACAGGGTGTTGAAGCACTACTGCAAAAAATGAAAGCAGAAATAAATCGCGACATGATATTAATGGGCTGTAAGTCTGTTAAAGATCTTAACAGATCTAAAGTTGCATTTAGAAAAAATTAAAAATGAAAATTGCAAAAAGTGTAAATAGACTTGGTACAGAGGCCGTCTATAACATATTTGCAAAAACAAAAAAATTAGCGCAACAAGGAAAAAAAATTATTGATTTAAGCTTAGGTCAATCTGATTTTAAATCTCCGAAGCACGCTGTTAATGCTACAATTCAAGCTTTAAAAGATGGTCATCACGGTTATACCTTGCCAAATGGAATAATTGAATGTAGAGAAGCCGTCAGTAGAAAAATTAAAAGTCTATATAATGCAAATATAAGTCCCGAGAGAATAGTCATTATGCCTGGCGGTAAACCTACAATGCATTATGCCATTTCTTTTTTTGGGGAACCAAGTGCTGAAATTATATATCCGGATCCAGGTTTTCCTATTTACGAATCAATGATCAACTATACTGGAGCAAAAGCTGTTCCTTTTAACTTGGCTGAAAATAAAGATTTTTCAATTAATCCTGATAAAATTTTGTCTTTAATTAATGAAAACACTCGATTGTTAATTTTAAACAATCCGAATAATCCAACAGGTAGTTTTACCGAAAAAACTGTAATTGATAAGCTTGCTAAAGGTTTAATAAATTTTCCTCATGTAACAATTTTAAGTGATGAAATTTACGATAGATTGATTTTTGATAAAAAAGAAATCCCAACTTTGTTTAATTATCCCGATCTTTATGACAGACTTATTGTACTTAATGGATGGAGCAAAACTTATGCTATGACTGGATGGCGTTTGGGTTGGGGCGTGTGGCCAGAACAATTAATTGAGCATGTATTTAAGTTTTGTGTGAATAATCATTCATGTGTGAATACTGCAGCTCAATATGGTGCAATTGCAGCTTTAGACGGGCCCGAGGACCATCTTCATGATATGATGGGTGAATTTACCATAAGAAGAAAACTTATAGTTGATGGTTTAAGAAGTTTAAAAGGTGTTGAATGTAGTTTGCCCGGCGGATCTTTTTTTGTATTTCCTAGTGTTAAAGGCACTGGAATGAATGGCGAAGAATTTACAAATAAATGTTTGCAAGAAGCTGGAGTTGCTATTATACCTGGGGCCGCATTTGGAAAATTTGCTACAGCTAACGTAAGATTTAATTTCGCTACTTCAAGAGAAAACATAAGCAAAGCTATCGAAAAAATAGACAAAATACTTAAATAATTCGCCTTTCCTTTTTTGATTACTAAGCTTTTAGGTAGTAATATATTTTTATGACTAAATTAGCCATGCCAAAAATTGACCGAAAACTTATATCAATAAAATCAGATATAATTGCAGATCTTAAAAAAATTGTTAAAATTGAAAACGTTTTAGATCATGAAGATGAAACACGACCATTTGAAACAGATGCACTATCGGCGTATAAGCAAAAACCATTAGCTGTTGTTTTTGCAGAAAATACAAAAGAAGTGAGTAAGATACTTGCTTATTGTAATCAAGCAAGAATTAAAATTGTTCCAAGAGGTGCCGGTACCGGATTATCAGGAGGAGCCTTACCATTGGAAGATAGTATCCTTTTATGTCTAGGTAAGTTTAACAAAATTATTGATATTGATTACAAAAATAGATGTGTAGTTGCTCAACCAGGTGTAACAAATTTATCAATTACACAAGCTGTTGAAGATAAAGGTTTTTATTATGCTCCAGATCCGTCTAGCCAAATTGCATGTTCAATAGGTGGAAACGTTGCAGAAAATTCGGGTGGCATTCATTCATTAAAATATGGAACGACAACAAATAATCTTCTTGGTGTTGAAGTTGTTTTCATGGACGGAACCATAAGTAGATTAGGAGGCAAAACTTATGATTCTGAAGGATATGACTTGCTTGGATTAATTGCTGGGTCTGAAGGTCTGTTATGTGTAATTACGGAAATTACAGTAAAGATTCTTAAAAAACCTCAAGCAGTTAAGGCAGCTTTAATTGGATTTCCGACCATAGAGTATGGCGGAAAATGTGTATCAGAAATTATTGCAAGTGGAATTATTCCGGCCGGCATGGAGATGATGGATAAAGCATTAATTCATGCTACTGACAATTTTGTAAAAGCAGGCTACCCAAGAGATGCAGAATCAATGTTAATTGTAGAATTAGATGGTACAGAAACGGAAGTGGACGAACTTATTGAAAGAGTACACAAAATTGCAAAAAAAAATAAATCTTCAAGTATTAAAATTAGTAAAAATGAAAAACAAAGATTAAAATTTTGGGCTGGACGTAAGGCAGCATTTCCTGCATGTGGTGATATGGCTCCAGACTACTATTGCATGGACGGAACCATTCCAAGAGGGAAGCTAGCCGAGGTATTAAATGAAATAGGAAGACTGTCTAAAAAATATAATTTACCCGTTGCTAATGCTTTTCATGCAGGTGACGGTAATCTTCATCCTTTGATTATGTATGACGCTAACGAAAAAAATTCTTTAGAAAAAACAGAAAAATTTGGAGCAGATATTTTGAAGTATTGCGTAAAAGTTGGTGGAGTTCTAACCGGAGAACATGGGGTTGGAGTTGAAAAAAGGGAATTAATGTGTGAAATGTTTAATAATAATGACATTCAACAGCAGATCAAAATTAAAAAAGCTTTAGACGTAAATTCACTATTAAATCCTGGAAAAGTCTATCCGCTTTTAAGAAAGTGTGCAGAAGAAGGGAGGATACATGTCCATAGAGGAAAAACAAAATTTTCCGACATACCAAGATTCTGATTCTAAAGAATATCCTCAAAACGAAAGAGAGGTATCAAGTATTATAAAAAAGTTTTATAAATCAAACGTTCCTATAGAGTTAATCGGATCCGGTTCAAAAAAAAAAATAGGAAAACCTATGCAATGTTCAAAAACTTTAAGTTTATCAAACTTAAATGGAATTATAGAATATTTACCCGAAGAACTTTATATTAAGGTTAAAGCTTGTACTTTAATAAAACAAATAGAAGAAGAGTTAAAAAAAAATAAACAACAACTAGCTTTTGAACCAATTGATTTTGGATATTTACTAAATGGAAAAAGTGATTACGGAACTGCAGCAGGTCAAATTGCTTGTAATATTTCTGGACCACGTAGATTTAAAGTTGGAAGTGTAAGGGACCACGTTTTGGGATTTAGAGGAGTTAATGGCAAGGGGGAGATTATAAAATCAGGAGGGGTGGTAGTAAAGAATGTTACCGGTTATGATTTGAGCAAATTAATTTGTGGTTCTTATGGAACCTTAGTTGCTTTAACTGAAATTACTTTCAAAGTTTTACCCGCTCCTGCAACAAGCGAAACACTCATTATTTATAATCAAAAAATAGAGTCAGCATTTGATTTCTTAGATAAAGCTATAAGTTCTTCAAATGATATTTCTGGAGCTATTTTTTTGCCTAAAGAACCAGAAGTGCCTGGTTGCGTAATGAACATTGAAAAAACCTTTAAATTAAATGACCTTAAGCAAGAAGGTTCGCTTACTGCAATTAGAATTGAGGGATCAAAAAATTCTATTGATCAAAGAATTAAAAATCTAATTGATGAACTTAAAATTATAAATTTTAATATTTCTATTCTTGAGATACATCAGTCAGAAATTTTTTGGAATAAAGTTAAATGTTTGGAATTTTTTTCTTCTTCCAAAAATAATATCCTTAGAATAGTTATTCCACCATCGGAATGTGTTAAATTGGTCTATCAACTTTCTAATAAATATAAATATTATTTAGATTGGGGTGGAGCCTTAATGTGGATGGAGGCTTTTGAATTATCGGAGGAAATGTTTGAATCCATAAGAAAAAAAGTAGTAAAACTTGGTGGTTATGTAACCATGATAAAAAATTCGGATTATCTTCCTTATGTAGAAGATGTGTTTACTATTAGTGGGGATAGATTCAATATATCACAAAATATTAAAAAAAGCTTTGATCCTAAAAGAATACTTAATCCAGACAAAATGTACGCAGGCATATAAATGGAAACTCATTTTTCAAAAGAACAATTAAAAGACGAAGATAATAAATCGAGTGAAAAAATTTTTAGAAAGTGTGTCCATTGCGGATTCTGCAATGCTACTTGTCCAACATATCAGCTATTGGGGGACGAGTTAGACGGTCCAAGGGGAAGAATATATTTAATTAAGGATATGATAGAGAATGATAAACCAGCTAATGAAAAGATTGTAAAACATATAGACAGATGCCTTTCATGTTATAGCTGCATGACAACTTGTCCTTCTGGCGTAAATTATATGCATCTTATTGATCACGGAAGAAGTCATATTGAAAAAACATACAAAAGACCATTTAATGAAAGAGTTATTAGAAGTTTTTTATCAATAGTTATACCCAACCCTACTTATTTTAGAATTATAGGAATGTTAACTTTATTAGTAAAACCTTTCCGATTTATTTTTCCAAAAAAAATTAGTGAAATGATCGACCTTATGCCAGGAACATTTCCAAAAAAAACACTTCATAAAAAGGAAGTATATTCAGCGCAGAAGACAAAACGTATAGCAAGAGTCGCCTTACTTACTGGATGTGTGCAAAAAGTTCTTTCTCCACAAATCAATGAAGCAACTATTAGGCTATTAAATCGATATGGCATTGAGGTAGTTGTTCCAAAAGGCATAGGTTGTTGTGGTTCTTTAAATCATCATTTGGGCAAAAGTGATCTAGCTCATCAAACTTTTAAAAAAAATATTTCAATTTGGTATGACGAATACTTAAAAAATGGATTAGACGCTATAATTTCTAACACATCTGGATGTGGTACAACTTTGAAAGATTATGAATTTATATTTAGATCAGATGAAGATTTTAAAAAAAAAGCTAAAAAAATATCCGAATTAACAAAAGATATTACAGAATATTTAGATGAAAACATTAAACTTGATTTTATTAGGCGCAAAAATAATGATAAAGAGTATAAAATTGCATATCATTCAGCTTGTTCTATGCAACATGGACAAAAAATTCACGACGTTCCAATAAATCTAATAAAGAAAACTGGAAATCAAGTATTTGATATTCCTGATGGACATATTTGTTGTGGTTCAGCAGGTACCTATAATTTACTTCAAAGTGATATTGCAAAAAAACTATTAAAAAACAAAATTTCAAATATTGAGAAAATTAAGCCTCAATTTATTGCCACAGGAAATATTGGTTGTATTACACAAATTGCTAATGGTACGAAGATTCCGATTTTGCATACCGTTGAAATTATTGATTGGTACACAGGGGGCTTAAAACCTAAAGTTTTAAGAAATTTGTGAAAAAAATTTTAGTTACCAGGAGATTATTAAAATCAAATGAAGAAAGGATATCAAAAATTTGGGAAGCCAAATTAAATTCAAATGATGAAATTTATCCACAAAACAAATTAATTGAACTCAGCAAAGGCTGTGATGGGATTTTATGTTCGATAACAGATAAAATTGACGAGAAGACAATTAATCAACTTTCAGATTCAATAAAGATTATCTCTAATTTTGCTGTTGGCATTGGAAATATTGATACAAAAGCAGCAAGAGAGAACAACATAGTTGTAACTAATACTCCTGATGTTTTAACAAATGCAACGGCAGAAATAGCAATGTTACTGATTCTTGGTGCAGCCAGGAGAGCTTCAGAAGCAATAAAGTGGGTAAAAAACAAAAATTGGAAATGGTCCGTTGATTTTTTGATGGGTAAGCAACTTTATGAATCTAGACTGGGAATTTTAGGAATGGGAAGAATAGGAGGAGCTGTAGCTAAAAGAGCAAAAGCTTTTGGAATGAAAATTCATTATCATAATAGATCAAAATTGAAATCTAGTTTAGAAGAGGGAGCAATTTATCATAATAATATTAAAAGTTTATTTTCTGTTTCAGATATTTTATCAATAAATTGTCCAGCAACTAAAGAAACAAAAAATATTATAAACAAAGAAACTTTGGATTTTTTTCCTGCCGGAGCTATTATAACAAATAGTGCAAGAGGAGAGATGATCGATGATGAAGCTCTAGTTCAAGCGTTAATAAATAAAAAAATTTATGCAATAGGTTTAGATGTTTATAATGGAGAACCAAATATTTATCCGGGATATTTAAATCAAAAAAATGTTTTTATTTTGCCTCACTTAGGTAGTGCTACGAAAAAAACCAGAACTGCTATGGCAAATTTGGCAATTGATAACATTGTTGAATTTTTTGATAAAGGAAACTGCACAAATAGAGTAAATTAGATTATATTTGACAATATATATAGCATTAGTTAGAATTTTACATAGCGCCGAGTTGAATCAGATTGCGGGCGCTTAATAAATTCCTGCTAAAGCGACGTAACTTGACCTCCGCTTTAGTCGGTGGTTTTTTTTTGGAAATTGTTTTCATCAAAAAACTGGGTATTTAACTATATTGTGCACTCGATATTTAGTCGAAGCACTAAAAAGGAGAAAAAAAAATGACTAAAGATATAAAAAACCCTGAAACGATAGCGTTGCATGGGGGTGAATACAGAAGTGATCCCGCTACTACGGCAGTGGCTGTACCTATATATCGGACAACTTCTTATGAATTTAAGGATACAGAGACTGCGGCTAATCTTTTTGCCTTAAAAGAGTTTGGAAACATATATACGCGTATCATGAATCCAACCTGTGATGCATTGGAAAAAAGAGTTGCTGCATTTGAAGGAGGTCTTGCTGCTCTAGCAGTTAGCTCTGGACAGTCTGCTTCAGCATTTTCTATACTAAATGTTGCTCAGTCTGGCGATAATGTTATCAGTTCAACCGATCTTTATGGTGGAACTGTAAATTTGTTTACTCATACACTCAAACGACAAGGAATAGAGGTAAGGTATGCTGATCCTTTAGATCCGAAGAATTTTGAAAAACTATTTGATGATAAAACAAGAGCCATATATGCTGAAACACTTCCTAATCCATATTTGAGACCCTTTCCTATCGAAGAAGTTGCTGATATCGGAAGGAAATATAATATACCTTTAATAATGGACAACACTGCAGCACCTATCATTTGTAAACCATTTGAATATGGAACTGCAATAATTGTGAATTCATTAACAAAATACATAGGAGGTCACGGCACCGTTATTGGTGGAATTATAGTTGATGGAGGGAATTTTGATTGGACAGCAAATCCAAAAAGACAACCTTTGTTCAATGAACCGGATCCTAGTTATGGTGGAGCTGTGTGGGGTAAAGTTGTTCCTGAATTAACTGGAGCAAATGTGGCCTTTGCTGTAAGGGCAAGAGTTGTATTACTTCGTGATTTGGGTTCGTGCTTGTCACCAGATAATGCTTTTCAACATATTCAAGGTTTGGAAACTTTACCGTTAAGGTTTAAACAACATTGTTCTAATGCTGAAAAAGTTGTTAGTTTCCTATCTTCTCAAAAAAATGTAGAAAAAGTAATATATCCAACTCTTTATAAAGGAGAGGTGGCGAACAGAACTAAAAAATATTTCAAAGGAGGAAATGGTGCTCTTGTTGGAATAGAAATAAAAGGTGGTGTTGAAGCAGGTAAAAAGTTCATAGACTCTCTTAAACTCCATTATCATGTAGCTAACATTGGAGATGCTAGAAGTTTAGCTATTCATCCAGCTACAACTACGCATAGTCAGTTAACCGAAAAAGAATTGTTGGCTGCTGGAGTGACGCCGGGTTATGTAAGATTGTCAGTGGGAATTGAACATCCTGATGATATTATTGCAGATTTAAAGCAAGCTTTAGACGCTGCTGGAAGCGTAAAACTGAAAGCGGTTAGTTAATTCTAGAATTTTTAAATACTAGAATTAAAGATGTTGTAACCAAAAATAATATTTTTTTTATTGATCATGGAATAGGTGTAGTTATAGGAAAAAATTATGAAAAATGATGACATAGTAATCACAAGTGCTTTTAGAACAGCAATTGGAACATTTCGTGGTTCTCTAAAAGGTATGCAGGCACATGATCTTGGAGCTTTGACTATCGAAGCAGTTATGCAAAAATCAAATTTAAATCCAAACGATGTTGATGAGTTAATAATGGGACAAGTGCTTACTAGTGCCACAGGACAAAATCCAGCAAGGCAAGCTGCTATTCTAGCTAAGATGCCAGTAGAAAAAACTGCATATGTGATAAATCAAGTTTGTGGATCGGGGCTAAGATCGGTTGCTGCTGGATATCAAGCAATTATGTGTAACGATTCAAAAATAATAATTGCAGGTGGCCAAGAAAGTATGACAAATGCGCCTCACGCAATTTATTTTCGTGATGGTGAAAAATTAGATGAGGCAAAACTTATCGACACAATGATCAAGGATGGTCTTTGGGATGCGTTTAATGGTTATCATATGGGAGTTACTGCCGAAAATGTTGCTACTAAATGGCAGATTACTAGAAAGGATCAAGATGATTTTGCTTTGTTATCACAGCTTAAAGCTGAAAAAGCACAAAAGGAGGAAAAATTTAAAGACGAAATTATTCCAACTATTTTTAAAGGCAAAAATCAATTGAATATTGATGAGCATCCAAGAGCGGGTATGACATTGGAACAACTTACAAAATTAAAACCATCATTTAAAAAAGATGGGACAGTAACACCAGGCAATGCTTCTGGAATTAATGATGGTGCTGCCGCGGTGGTTTTAATGAGTAATGATGAAGCAAAAAAAAGAAGTTTGAAACCTTTAGCTAGAATTGTTTCATGGGCTACATGCGGTGTTAACCCATCTTTAATGGGCTCGGGACCAATTCCTGCTTCAAAAAAAGCTTTAAAAAAATCTAGCTGGCAAATAAGTGATTTGGATTTAATCGAATCCAACGAAGCATTCGCTGCTCAAAGTTTGGCGGTAATTAAGGATTTAGGACTACCGAAAGATAGAGTTAATGTAAATGGCGGAGCTATTGCTTTAGGACATCCAATTGGAGCTTCGGGAGCTAGAATATTGGTAACACTCATACATGAAATGCAAAAAAGAAAAGTAAAAAAAGGATTGGCTACTTTATGCATAGGAGGCGGAATGGGCATTGCTATGTGCATTGAAAATAACTTTTGATAAAGTCATTAGATTCAATTACAAATTGTATTGAATTATTTTTTTTTCATATTTTATTAGCTTTTACTGAATTGGGTTTGTAAATAATTGACAAGACTCCTTCATCTTTCTGTGATCTAATTTCCTAAAGTTAATTAACTAAATGACAATTAGGAGGGAAAATAATATGTCAAAGAAAGATAAAACGTTAAAAGGGATTAAAACTCCTTCAAGACGTAAATTCTTTAAAGCTGCTGCTGCAACGGGTGCAGTTGCTGCTGCTACGTTGGCAATGCCTAGTATCGCTAAAGCCGCTACTACTTTAAAAGTACAAGCTGCTTGGGGCGGTGGAATATTCCTAGAAAATGCGCAAGCCTACGTTAAAAGAGTTAACGAAATGTCTGGCGGAGCATTGAAGCTTGATCTTTTACCGGTAAATTCTGTAGTGAAAACAAGTCAAATGCAAGATGCTGTTCATAGAGGCGTTCTAGATGGATGTCACTACGTTCCAGCGTATTGGTACAGTAAAGCGGTTTCTGCTTCTCTTTTCGGAACTGGCCCATGTTGGGGTTGGAGTGCTCAAGAGTTATTAGGATGGATCCACTACGGCGGAGGTAAAGAACTATACAAAGAACTAATGGGTGACTTAGGATTAAATCTTGTTGGTTTCTTTAATAGTCCGATGCCAGCTCAACCAATGGGATGGTTTAAAGAACAAATCAAAGACGCATCTCAACTGAAAGGTTTGAAGTACCGAACTGTGGGATTAGCTGCAGACGTACTAGGTGAGATGGGATTATCCGTTGTCCAGTTGCCAGGTGGAGAAATTCAACCAGCAATGAAAAGCGGATTAATTGATGCTGCTGAGTTTAACAATCCAACTTCAGATAGTGACTTTGGTATGCAAGATGTATCAAAACATTATCACTTAGCAAGTTTCCATCAATCACAGGAAGCTTTCGAGATCGCATTTAACAAAAAGACGTTTGATGGTCTTGCTCCAGAATTACAAAAGATTCTTGAGTACGCTTCAGAAGCGGAGAACTCAAACTTCTATTGGCATAATACTCTAAGATATGCTGATGACCTGGTTAAATTGAAAAACAAACTTGGTGTTAATATTTATCGTACACCTGACAGCATTATGGCTGCACAGTTGAAAGCATGGGATGTTATTGTTGACAAGTTCAACAAAGCAGATCCTTTTTTCAAGAAGGTTGTTATATCACAAAAAGCATATGCTAAAAAAGTTATGGCATATCTTTTGCTTAATTCACCTGACTACGGTATGGCTTACAGGCATTACTTTGGCGAACCAGCTAAAGCAATTTAAATATTTAATTTAAATAAATTATTAAGGGCGACTTTAAAAAGTCGCCCTTTTTTTTTATTGAGTTTTGCAATGTTTTATATAAGATCTTTTGCAAGCTGAATTGGTGTCTATGGAAAAATTCATTTATTTTTTTGAAAGTTTAAGTATATGGGTGGGAAGAGCCTTTGGCTGGTGTATTGTTGTTCTAACACTGTCTGTGACCTATGAAGTTTTTATGCGATATGTAATGAATGCTCCTACGGTTTGGGTTTTCGATATGATGGTCCAAATGTACGGAGCATTGTTTTTAATGGCTGGCGCTTATGCTTTAGCACAAGATGCCCATGTTAGAGGTGATGTGTTGTACCGATTATTTCCAGTTCGAACCCAAGCATGGATTGATCTAATACTTTATATCTTCTTTTTTTTCCCTGGAATGTTGGCTTTAGTTTGGTTTGGCTATGAGATTGCATCAGATTCTTGGAGATATAAAGAAGTAAGTTGGAATAGTCCTGCACGAATTCAGATCTATTATTTCAAATCTTTAATACCACTTGCTGGAGGTCTTTTAATTATTCAAGGAATATCTGAATGTATGAGATGTATTTTGTGTATTAAAAATGGTCAGTGGCTGAAAAGACATGAAGATGTCAGAGAAACTGAAGAAGATTTAATCAAACAACAAGAAGAAGAACAAAGACGTAAAGAAGCATTGAAAGGGTAAATGACAGATCCACAAGTTGCCATAATGATGCTTTCGATTTTTATTTTCCTAGTCTTATTAGGATTTCCGATAGCATTTACCCTTATTCCGATGGGTGTTTGTTTTGGATACTACGCTTATTTTCAAGCAGATAACTTAATTAACAACCAAATTTTTTATCTTCTCAATCAGAACACATATTCCGTTATGGAAAGTGATGTGCTGGTTGCCATACCTTTATTTTTGTTTATGGGTTACGTGGTTGAAAGGGCAAATATCGTCAATCGATTATTTTTTAGTTTGCAATTAGCGACACGTCATCTTCCAGGTTCAATGGCAGTTGCAGCTCTAGCGACTTGCGCAATCTTTGCAACAGCAAGTGGAATTATTGGTGCCGTGGTTACTTTAATGGGTTTGCTAGCCTTTCCAGCGATGGTCAAGGCCAACTATCATCGAGGATTTGCTTCGGGGGTTATTTGTGCAGGTGGTACTTTAGGTATTTTAATTCCTCCGAGCATTATGCTTATCGTTTATGCAGCTATAGCAGAATTATCTGTGCTAAGACTTTATGCTGCAGCGATTATTCCAGGATTTTTATTAGCGGGCTTTTATATGATCTATGTAGTTACTCGAGCGTACTTTAATCCAAGCATTGCACCCAAACCTTTAGAAGAAGAAGTACCTCCCGCAAGAGTTATTTTCTTACAATTACTGACTTCTTTTATTCCTCTGGCATTATTAATTCTATCGGTTCTTGGATCAATTTTATTGGGACTGGCAACCCCTG
>Ga0208879_1001771_pt1 | contig 19891 bp, 16 predicted proteins | sample Knorr_S15_td_Bot_FD_185605 | JGI IMG/M metagenome (GOLD analysis project Ga0208879, IMG submission 185605) | Marine microbial communities from Southern Atlantic Ocean transect - Knorr_S15_td_Bottom_ad_5009_LV_A (SPAdes) (version 2) | ecosystem: Environmental > Aquatic > Marine > Oceanic | place... | reverse complement strand
CGGCTCTGCTGCCCCGGCTCGGGACTATGGAATAGCGCACGAGATACCGACCCGGACCCGCGTCCCGCGGCACGACCACTTCCCCCGCCATGACCGCAAGCGCGTCGAACGGTATCGGATCTGCCGCGTAGACCTCTGCGCCGCCGGGTGCGACGAGAGCGAGCTGAATGGAGTAGCCCGCCATCAAGGCCTGGGACCGTTCGTACAGCGGGGCGATCCGCACGGGTACGCGCCCGCCCGGCTCGTACGCCTTCGCCGACAGATCGACGTCGAGGTTCGACGCCACCTCTGCGCCCTCGTCCCAGCTCCCGAGCGACATGCGTGCCATGCCTTCGATCATGGCCTTGTAGCGCTCGACCCTGTCGCCGTCACGCCCCAACTCCGAGACGCGCAATACGATGGATGTGAGCTCGGCACTTCGCCGGGCCTCGGCGAATGGAACGAAGCGATTCCGGAAAACGAGGCCGAGCATGGACAGGTCATCGTCCGAGACCTGCGCAGCACCGCGTGACACCCCTGCGGGGATGGCGTAAAGGGCGACGACGAGCATCGCCACGAATCGCACTCTCATGGTCGCGGACTAGGACGACGGAGCGCGTACCGCGAGTCCCCTCGAGACGTTACTCCGCCCGCAACACCTCCACCGGGTTCACGCGAGCCGAGCGTCGCGCCGGAACGAGCGTGGCGGCGACAGAGACGCCCAATACGGACATGGCAATCAGACCGTACGTGAGGGGGTCTGTCGAGGTCACACCGAACATGAAGCTCTCCACCAAGCGCGAGAGACCGCGAGCTGAGGCGACACCCGCCGCGAGCCCGAAGACGACGGGGAGCACCATGCCGCGGGAAACGCTGGCGAGCACCGAGACTTTCGTAGCGCCCAAAGCGACGCGGACCCCGATGTCACGAGCCTGTCGACTCACCGCGTATGCGACGACCCCGGCGATGCCGACAGCGGAAAGCACGAGCGCGAGCACCCCGAAGAAGCTCAGCAGAGCGGCGCCCAGGCGTTGAGGCATGAGCGCGTCCGCAACCAACGTCTGCATCGAGAGTTGATAACTCATTGACAGTTGGGGACCGCATACGAGCCTTTTTTGGTTCGACTCATCATGCACGACTTGGGCGACAGGGAAGACACGGCGGCCCGGAAGCTGGCCAGCACGCTCCCAGCCCTACCTCCACCGGTCTGGCTCCTCACGTTCGGGCCGACCGTGCTGGCGGCGCGATTGAGCGGCTATCACCCGCCCTCGATCGGGTACCCCAGACCTCGACCGGCGACGCTCTCGTCTGCGATGGGCATTCGCACCGAATTCTTCGACCGCACCCTGCAGGCTGCACTGGACTCCGTTGGACAGGTCGTAATACTCGGCGCGGGATCGGACACCAGGGCGTACGGCATGCTCGACGGCTGGAACCACCCAGTGTTCGAAGTCGACGCCGGGCCCACTCAGCGGGCGAAGGTCGCCGGGCTAGACAAGGCCGGCATCGACCGTTCGCATGTCACCTTCGTGGTGCTGGACTTCAACCGGCAGTCCTGGCTCGAGGGCCTCGAGCAGCACGGCTTCGATCCCACGGTGCCGACGCACGTGATTTGGGAGGGAGTCACGATGTACTTGGAGGAAGAAGCGATCCTCGACACCTTGCGTGTCGTAGCTCGACTGCCCGCCGGCAGCACGCTGGCCTTCGATTATTTCGCCCGGCAAACTCATAAAGGCCGAACCCCCGCTGCGTCTCATGGGCACCCTGACGACGACGAGTATCCGGTGGTTCTACGGAGACTCAATGATCTTCGGCTATGACATGCAGCCTCCGGCGAAGGACAAGGTCGCCGCCTGGCTGACGGAGAACGGCCTCGAGCTCCGCGACTACGATCTCCTGGGCGGCAGAGGCAAGATGTCACTGTACGGCTTCGTCTTGGCTTCGCCGACCTACTAGCCTACCGCCACTCCTTCTGGAGTTCCTCCAGCGGGGCGCTGCCCGGACACAACTCCGCGTACGGCACGTCCACCAACGGCCGGTCCGTGGTGCCGCGGAAGCTGTGCATGTCCGCCCCGGCTTCCTGCATGTAGAGCAGTCCCGTCGCGATCTCGCCCTTCGCGCCGGTCTCGGCCAGGTGGTCGACCACGCCACTACGATCGGTGGGGTCGTAGTCCTCCGCAACCTTCCTCAGCTTCACGACGCTGCCGTCGTGCATGGTGACGACCTTCACGGCCCCCTCGGCGTAGTCGGTCTTGATCTCGGCCCTCAGCGGGACGAAATCGGTCTCGACCACCTCGTGCATATGGGACCGCGAGTGCGCGTAGCTCTTGGTGGACCCCTCGTGGTCGTTGAACGTCACGCAGGGCGAGATGACGTCCACGAACGCGAAGCCGTTGTGGGTGAGGCCGGCCTGCAAGATCGGAACGAGCTGGGCCTTGTCCCCCGAAAAAGTCCTGGCCACGAACGTCGCCCCGACCGCGAGCGCCAAGGTCACCGGGTCGATCGGCCCCTGCTCGTTCACTTCGCCCCGCTTCGAGGTGCTGCCGACGTCGGCAGAGGCCGAGAACTGGCCCTTGGTGAGTCCGTACACGCCGTTGTTCTCCAGCACGTAGAGCATGTTCACATTCCGTCGGATCGCGTGACAGAACTGGCCCAGCCCGATGGAGAGTGAGTCCCCGTCGCCGGAGATCCCGACGAAGAGCATGTCGCGGTTGGCCGCGTTCGCCCCTGCCGCGATCGCTGGCATGCGCCCGTGTACCCCGTTGAAGCCGTGCGCCTCGCTCATGAAATAGGTCGGGGTCTTCGAAGAGCAGCCGATCCCGGACAGTTTCGCGACGCGGTACGGTTCTACATCCAGCTCGAAGAAAGCCTGGATGAGTGCGGAGGTGACCGAGTCGTGACCACACCCGGCGCACAGCGTCGACATCGAGCCCTCGTAGTCCCGGACCGTGAGCCCGAGAGCGTTGGTCGGGAGCCTGGGGTGCCGCGCGGCCGGTTTGGTGATGTAGCTCATGAAGCCTCCACAGTGGCTACTTCGAGGTAGGGCGCGACGCCCTCGAGCACATGGACCTTGCTGAGCGGCTGGCCGCCATAATCGGTGACCGACACGAGCTTTTCCTTCGCACACGAGGTTTCGAGCAACAGCAGCTTCCTCAGCTGCTCGTCGCGGTTCTGTTCGATCACGACCACGACGTCGTGCTCGTCCAGGAACTGCTCGACGGCGTCGTTGAACGGAAAGCCCCGCACGCGCATGTAGTCCGACTGCACGCCCTCCCGGATGAGATGATCGCGGGCCTCGATGACGGCCCAGTGGCAGCCGCCGAGCGAAACGAGTCCGAGTCGTGACCCCCCATCGACCACGTGCAACTCCGGTGCCGGGACCGCGTCGGCCGCGGACTCGACTTTCGCCAGCAGGCGATCCACGACATCGACGTACGCGTCCGAGTCCTCGGTGTAACGCCCATACTTGTCGTGGCCAGAGCCGCGCGCGAAATACGCCCCCTTCGGGTGCACACCGGGCAGCGTGCGCGCCGCGATGTGGTCTCCATCGACGTCCAGATACCGGTAGAAATGGTCCGCCTCTTCCAGTTCTTCCGCCGAGAGCACCTTGCCGCGGTCCGGAACGAAGGAGTCGTCCCACTCCAGCTTCGGGATCACCCAGTCGTTCATCCCGATATCCAGGTCCGATACGACGAACGTCGGCGTCTGGAAGCGTTCCGCGAGGTCGAACGCGGCGACAGCGAACTCGAAACACTCTTTCGGGTCCGCGGGGAAAAGCACGATGTGCTTGGTATCTCCGTGGCTCGCGTAGGCGCAGAGCATCAGGTCACCTTGTTGCGTACGCGTCGGCATGCCGGTCGACGGCCCGGTGCGCTGAATATCGAAGAAGACGCTCGGGATCTCGGCGTAGTACGCGAGTCCGATGAATTCGCTCATGAGCGAAATCCCCGGCCCCGAGGTGGGCGTGAAGGCCCGTGCACCCATCCAACTCGCGCCGATCACCATACCGGCGGCGGCGAGCTCATCCTCCGCTTGCAGGATACAGAAGTTCTTCTTGCCGGTCTCGGGGTCGACCCGAAGCCGGTGGCAGTACTCGGTGAAGCCGTCCATCACGGACGTCGCGGGGGTGATCGGATACCAAGCGCCGACCGTCGCACCCGCGTAGACGCAGCCCAGCGCCGCGGCGGCGTTGCCGGTGACCAATACGCTGTCCTTGGTCTCGTCCATGGTCTCGAGCCGGATTGGGAGCGGGCAGTCGAAGTGCTGCTTGACGTAGTCGTACCCCAACTCGATGGCGATGAAGTTGGCGTCCATTAGATGCTGCTTGGCGGCGAACTTCTCCTGCAGCATCCCCTTCACGACGTCCATGTCGATATCGAGCAGCGCGACGAGCGCTCCCACGTAGGTGATGTTTTTCATGAGGATGCGCGTGCGCGATCCCTGGAAGCTGCCGACGCACATGTCGGCCAGCGGTACCCCGAGGAACGAGACGTCGTCGCGCTTGAACTCTTCGGACAGCTTGCGCGAGCTGTCGTACAGGATCCAACCCCCGGACACGACCTCCTCGATATCGCGCGCGTAGCTCTCCGGGTTCATCGCCACCACGAGCTGAAAGTCGGGGCTGCGCGCAGTGTAGCCGTCCCCGTTCACCCGGATCTCATACCACGTGGGCAGTCCCTGGATGTTGGACGGGAAGACGTTCTTGCCCGACACGGGGATCCCCATGCGGAACAAGGCCTGCAGTAGCAGGCTGTTGGCGCTCGCTGAGCCGGTCCCGTTGACCGTCGCGATCTTTAGGCCGAAGTCGTTGACGCCGGAACTGCTGTCGTGGGCCAAGGTGCCTGTCCTGCATAGGGTTTCAAGAGGTCGAATTGCATCATGTCCCACGCGGCGGTCGGGCACCGCTCTGCGCAGAGGCCGCAATGGACGCACAGATCCTCGTCCTTGAACATGATGCGCGCGGTCTGCGGAAGGGGGTCGGAAGCAAAGAGCGGTTGCTCCGTATTCTCGGCGGGGGCCGTGAGCCTGAGCCGAACGTCCGGCTCCTCACCATTGTGTGTCATGGTCAGACACTGCGTCGGGCATACGTCGATGCACGCATCACACTCGATGCAGAGGTTCGCCGAGAAGTCGGTTTGCGCGTCGCAGTTGAGGCAGCGCTCGACTTCCCGGACCGCCTCCCTGAGATCGAAGCCCAACTCCGCTTCCACGAACATGTCGCCCAGCCGCTTCTCCAGATCCTCGTAGCGCATCTCGGTGCGAAGATTGGGGTCGTAGTCGTTCGAGTAGCGCCACTCGTGGAGGCCCATCTTGGTCGAGACCAGGTTCATGCCGTCCGCGGGCCGATCGGTGACTGACTCGCCCTGACAGTGCTGGTGGATCGAGATCGCGGCCTGGTGACCGTGCTCGACGGCCCAGATGATGTTCTCGGGACCCCACGCGGCGTCGCCACCCACGAAGACGCCCTCGCGGGTGGTCATGAAGGTGGAGCGATCCACGACCGGCATGTCCCAGTCGCCGAACTCGATCCCGATGTCCTTCTCGATCCACGGAAACGCGTTGTCCTGCCCGATCGCGAGGATCACGTCGTCCGCCTCGATGAACTTCTCGCCCAGCTTCGTGCTCACCAGGCGCCCCTTCTCGTTCTCCTCCCACTCGACGAGGTCGAAGACCATCCCCCTCAGGCGCCCGTCCTCCACCACGAACTTCTGCGGCGAATGGTTCACCAGGATCTCGATCGCTTCGCCCTCGGCATCGTCCAGCTCCCAAGGGGACGCCTTGAAGTACGGCCGTGCCTTACGCGCCATCACCTTGATGTCGTGGCCGCCCAGCCGCTTGGAAGACCGGCAGCAGTCCATGGCAGTATTGCCGACACCGATGACCAGCACGCGCTCCCCCACCGAATCGATGTGCCCGAAGTGGATCGACTCGAGCCAATCGATGCCGATGTGCACGTTGGCGTCGGCTTCCTGGCGCCCCGGAATGTCGAGCTCCTTGCCCTTGGGAGCCCCCGTACCGACGAAGACCGCGTCGAACTCGCTCTCGTCCAGAAGCTTCGCCATCGAGTCGATGCGGTGGTCGAAGTGGATCTCCGCCCCCATGTCGAGGATCATGTCGATCTCTTCTTCGAGCACCTTCACGGGGAGCCGGAACGACGGGATGTTGCTGCGCATGAGGCCCCCCGCTTTCGGAAGAGCCTCGAAGATGACGCACTCGTATCCGAGCGGCAGAAGGTCGTTCGCCACTGTGAGCGAAGCGGGGCCGGAGCCGATGAGCGCGATGCGCTTGCCGTTCTTGTTCTCCGGGGCCCTCGGCAGCAGATGATCGATATCACCGCGCAGGTCGGAGGCGACGCGCTTGAGACGGCAGATGGCCACCGGCTCGTCTTCGACGCGCGTGCGACGGCAGGCGGGCTCACAGGGGCGGTCGCAGGTCCTTCCCAAGATTCCGGGGAAGACGTTCGACTCCCGGTTCAGCATATACGATTCGGTGTACTTCCCGTCCGCGATGAGGCGGATGTACTCCGGTACGTTGGTATGCGCCGGACATGCCCACTGACAGTCCACGACCCTGTGGTAGTACTGCGGATCCCGGGTATTGGTCGGTTGCATCAACCAGTTTGCTCCGTGGAGAAACTCGCCCCCCGCACGCGCGCCCAGCCCTCGGCCGCAGGCGGGGTCGACCGCAGCTTTTGCCATGATGACATGAAAGTCCCGGGATCCGCAAGAAGTGGCCAAGAACTCGTGCGCCCCTGAAAGGCAACCGTTGCGCGGGTCGGGCTCGGCGGAAAGGATACGCGCTATGGAACTGGACACCTCCCCCGCCGCCCGCGATGACGACCTCATTCTGGGGCTCGACCCGGAGCGCATCGGCTATACGATCTCCAAGCTCGAACGGCGCATCGTAGAGCGCTTTCCCGGTGCGAGCTTGGCCAAGGTGTGTGGTCGGCTCGCCGGCATCGCACGTAGGACGGTGGGACGGCTCGAATACGTGGCCAGGCCGATCCTGTGGTTGAGGGCGAGCAGTTGGATCATGGCGGTGCTCATCCTGGGCGGGTTCATCGCGCTCTTGGTGCGCGGCGTTGCAACGCCGGACCTGCCGGGCGAAGTCGATTCGGCCCTAGCCCTCTTCCAGGCACTCGAGACCGGCATTCAGGATGTCGTCTTCATCGGCATCGGTCTCGCATTCCTCATCACCGCGGAGAACCGCATCCGGCGGGGGCGGGCCCTCAGGTACATCCATGAGCTGCGAGCGATCGCCCACATCGTCGACATGCACCAACTGACCAAGGATCCCGACCGACTGATCCATCCAGTAGCGGCGACCGAATCGTCTCCAGCCCGGCCGTTTACCGTCGCCGAGCTCGGTCGCTACCTGGACTACTGCTCGGAGATGCTGTCGATGACGTCGAAGATCGTGGCCCTATACGCGGAGCGCTTCAACGATGGCGTGGTGCTGCAGGCGGACGATGAAGTCGAAACGCTGACCAACGGGCTGAGTCGCAAGATCTGGCAGAAGATCATGATCTTGGACGCCGTCCCGGAATAGCGTCTAGTCGTTCCCGCGCACGTTCCGCAGCGGGATGTTCACCGACCAGCCGTAGAGTATGTCGTCCACGCCACCTGTCGGGGCTGGCTTCCGTGCCTCGGCGACGATGCGAACGACATCGATGGAGTCGAGCTTCGCGGCGGTAATCGTGTCGCTATAGCCCGAACTTTCGACCCGGTATTGAAACTGCGCCGTGGTATCCATTCCGGTCGCATATTCGACGAGACTGCCTCCGTAGGCCTGCCTGAAAAGGCCCATAGTGGTCGAATCCATCTCCCACGTCTGGAAGGTGAAGGTCGTTTCGCGGAAGAGCATCAAGACGTCATAGTCGAACGGACCGGACCCGAGGCCGCTCATGGCGGAGTGTGAGAATTGGTAGTAGTCCGGTGAGACGCCTGTCGTATCCGCTCCCTTGTCCGCGCAATCGCCCGCGGGATCGCCGCCCCCCATCTCCAGGCTCCCCCAGTCGGTTGACGCGTACGTCCAGTCACCCGTGGTCATGTCGCGCCTCGCTACACCGGCGATCTCGGTGGTATCCAGGCTTGCGAGTCCCCCATCGAGGAAGACGTCCACGCCGCTGGTACCGGTGTGGCAGGCCATAATCAGCGCCATCGCGGTCCGAACCGTAAGTGTCCTTGCACCTGCTACCGTCACTCCGGACTCCATGACCGAGCGGATCTCACTCGCCAGCAACTCGGTCGATGCCCTGGCATTGTCGTGGGCCCCCGTCACCTGGATTTGCGTCGAGTAGTACTGGTTTTGAATCAGGAACGTGGAACTCACGAGAATGATCACCACCGACGAGAGCAACAGCGCGATGATGGCTTCGATGAGCGTGAAGCCGTGTCGCCCGCTCGCTACCAGTCGTCCGACGTGTACGAGTACGTGGTGTACGTGGGGCACCGGCCTGAAGCGAGGTCAGGCTCACCATGATCTAGTAGAGCACGGGGGTGACCTCGGTTACCATCGAGACGCGATAGTATTGCAGCCCCTCTACCGTGACGATCGTATAGGTGGTCCCCGTCGAAATGGAATCGAACGGGGTCGCTTCCAGGGAGTCCAGGTCCTCGTGGGCGAGCACCACGATCTCGGACCGAGCCGCCGCATACTTCATCTGGGTTCCCAGCGCGCCACTGACCTGCAAGACCATCAGCACGCCCAACGAGAAGACGACGAGCGCGGCAATCACCTCGATGAGCGTGAAACCGCCTTGGCGGTGGGTGGAGGACCATGGTAATCGACTCAAGCCTACTCGATTTTCGACGATCCCATGCTGCTGAAGTAGACGGTGTACGTTACGGTCCCGGAAGAGAACGTTGCTTCTCCGAGCGCGCCAGAAGTACCCGTGATGGTCGCGATCCCCCGCGAGCTGAAGACCAGGGAGTCGCCGGTTTGGGCCAGAGTGATGGCGCTCAAGTCGATATCGGCAGCGTCTCCAAAACGACGGCGAATCACTTCGACCGAGTCGGACTGCGTCTCCACGAGGTACCAGCGCTGTGACTCGTAGAAGCGGATCACCACGGCTTGGCGAGTTCGCACAGCAGTGGTTCGCGCCAATACCAGATCCTGCATGAACACGTGAGCCGCGTTCGACGCAGCGGTTCGCCTGTAGTAGCCGCTGAACGATAGCCCGCCGAAGCCGAGCGTGAGGGCGGCAAGCACCATCACAATCGTCAGTTCCAGAAGCGTAAACCCTCCCGCCGCTTGGCGAGAGCGAGCCTCTGAGATGCGCACACATGCTGTCGACAACCCCATTCCTTTCATCTCATCGTGGTGGATCTTACCAAGTTCCCACACTCTGGGCCCGGCTTCAACGTTTTCCTTCGTGCATCGCCATGTAGGCTCGTGGCGGCGACCGCCCTGCCCATGCCACTGTGAGCCCTCGCTTGTATATTTCGCCCGTCGATCCCCGCTCGGAGGGCCTTCCCCTGACGCCTAGCAGTATCAGCCAAGCCCTACTCGTGCTCGCCGTCCTGGGCGCGCCCGCACACGCACAGGTCGCGCCGGTCGAGGCGGGGCCAGCAACGGCTTCCGCGTCTGTCGGCCTCAGAAGGACGTCCCTGCGGAGCCAGGGCGCCTGGATGCTGGGCGGCGACGCGCTGATCTCTTTCGGCGGATCCTTCTCACTGGGAGGCGGGGGCTGGACGCTGGCGGAGCCCATACGGATCCCGGGTGCAGCGGGGGCGTTCGACCTCGACCTGGCCATGTCATACGCGGGCGTGCAGGCCGAGTACGTGCTCACGGCGGCGGGAGCCCCGGGCCTCGCGCTACGCCTCTTGGTGGGCGCTGGAAGCGCCACCCTCAGCCTGCCGGTCGTCGGCACCGAAACGGCCGCCGACAATTTCGGCGTGATCGAGCCGGAGGCCGTCGCGGTACTCCCCATGTGGGGCTTCATGAAGCTGAGAGCGCAGCTGGGTTATCGCTTCGCGCACGGGGTCGAGGATCTTCCCCAGGTCGCCCCCGAACACCTGCGCGGCGCCACAGCGAGCCTCGCCATCTCTCTCGGTCCGTTCTAGGAGAGCCGATCGGCGAGCGCGGCCAACTCTCGCGTCGTCACCGACATGGCAGCCAAGCTGGGCGCTTCTTCGCCCTTGAGCTCCTCGATGATATCCATGAAGCGCTCAACCTCACGAGCGTGCCCACGTAGCAAATCGGCGGCGGCCTCGGAACGGCCGTTCGACCCCGCGGCCTTGGTGACGGCCGCCACCACGAGGCGCCGATGCGAGCGCGACTGGTCCTCCGACAGCACCTGCGCCGCGCGTTGCTCCCACTGATCGTCACCCGCCGCGGCGAACGTGCTGCGGCGTAACCACGGCACCGCGAACGCTTCCGAGATCTGGTAGTAGATGCGGCCCGTCGCTGTTGTGTCCCCCCCGGTTTCACGGCAGATCTCGAGAACCTCGAGCAGTTGATCGAGGAAACGCAGCGTGATCAGTCGCTGGGAGAATACCTCCTCGGCCCCCACCGCGCGGATCTCATCCACACGGGCTTCGAACAACGCCCGATCTTCCCCGGCGACGATATCGGCGAAGGACTCGCGCAGCGTCGCCAATCCCTCCAGGCTCTGCTCGACGATGCGCGCGGGTGAAGCATCCGGATCGGCATTGCTCAACACCCATCGGGTCGTGCGCTCGAGCACTCGAGCCAAGCCGAGCATCCAGCGATAGGTGACCCGCGAGCTCAGAGCGCCCTTTTGATCGCCCATCTCACTGAGCAGGGTCTGATGATCCGCGAGCCGCGACGCGACGAGCCAAGCTCGCGCGATCTGTTCCGCGCTCTTGCCCGTATCGCGAGCCAGGCGGCTCACGAATGTGGCGCCCATCAGATCGACGAGGTCGTTCGTCAGCTGGCTCGCGATAATCTCTCGACGCAGGCGGTGCGACTCGAGGTGCTCGCTACCGGCGGCAAGCATGGCGGCCGGCGGGAAGTAACCGAGCAAGTAGCTCTCAGTCACCGGATCGTCGGGAAGGCCGCTGCGAAGCAAGCCGCTCATGAGAGAGAGCTTGGAGTATGCGAAGAGCACGCACAGCTCCGGACGGACGAACGTCTGTCCGCGCTCCCGACGTTCGTCGAGCACATCGCCGGTCGGCAAGAACTCGGACTGTCGGTCCAGTTCCCCGCTCTTCTCGAGCGTGAGCATGAGATCCCGGAAGTCGTCGGCGCCTTCCTTGGCCCGACGCTCGTCCAGGGAAACCCCGAGGCCTTGCGTTCGGTTGTTCGTGAGCACGCGCACCGCGACGTCTTCGGTGAGCTCTTCAAGCAGTTCGTTTCGGCCGTCGGCGCTCATGGCACCGCTGGCGACCGCTGGCGCCAGTAGGATCTTGAGGTTGACCTCATGGTCGGACATGTCGACGCCGCCGGAGTTGTCGAGCGCGTCCGTGTTGATGCGGCCACCTCGCAGCGCGTACTCGACGCGCGCCTTCTGAGTGAGGCCGAGATTGCCGCCCTCGCCGACTACCTCGCAACGAAGGTCGGGGACGTCGATGCGCACCTCGTTGTTCGACGAGTCGCCGACGTCGGCTTGGCTCTCGGAGCTCGCCTTGACGTAGGTCCCGATGCCGCCATTCCAGAGCAACTCCGCGGGTGCTTTCAGTACCGCGCGGATCAGTGTCTCCCCGTCCATGATGTCCGGGGCGTCGTCCGGAAGCGCCAAGGCTCGACGGGCCTCCGGAGTGAGTTCGACCTCTTTCGAGCCTCGCGGCACGATCATGCCACCCTCACTCAACAGGCTGGTGTCGTAATCTTCCCAGCTGGAGCGCCCGAGGTCGAACAAGCGTTTCCGTTCCGCGAAGGTCGTGGCCGGATCGGGGTCTGGATCGATGAAGATGTGTCGGTGGTCGAAAGCGGCGAGTAAGCGGATCTTCTGCGAGAGCAGCATTCCGTTGCCGAAGACATCGCCACTCATGTCGCCGATGCCCACCACAGTGAACGGTTCCTCCTGGATGTTCTTCCCCATCTCCCGGAAGTGCCGCTTCACGCACTCCCAGCCACCGCGCGCCGTGATGCCGACGATTTTGTGGTCGTACCCGTTCGAGCCTCCGGACGCAAAAGCGTCGTCGAGCCAGAAGCCGTACTCGGCTGAAACAGCGTTCGCGAGGTCAGAGAAAGTGGCGGTGCCCTTGTCGGCGGCGACGACCAGGTAGGGGTCCGCGGAATCGTAGGCGACGACGTTGTCCGGCGGCACCGGCCGGCCCTGCGAGAGGTTGTCGGTGAGGTCCAGCAGCCCTCGTATGAGTGTCTGGTATTGCGCCCGCCCCTCGGCCCACCGCTGCTCGGAGTCGGACGGTACGACGCGGGTGATAAAGCCTCCCTTCGATCCGCCCGGTGCGATCACGGCGTTCTTCACCATCTGCGTCTTCACCAGGCCGAGAACCTCCGTGCGGAAGTCGTCGGGCCGGTCACTCCAGCGAATGCCCCCACGAGCGACGCTGGAGCCTCGCAGATGCACGCCCTCCATGCGGGACGAATGCACCCAGACCTCGAAGCGCAGCCTCGAGCGGCGGAGAAACTCCATCTCCCGGCAGGAGAACTTGTACGAGATGTACGGGACGCCGCCCGAGCGGGACGTCGCCTCCGTCCCTCCGTGCACGTAGAAGTTGGTCCGCAAGGTCGCGCCGATCAGCTCCTCGACCCGGCGCAGAGCCCGGTCGTCCGGCAGCGCGCTCACGCTCCTCAGCGACCCGTGGAAGAGCGCTCGGATGTCGGCAATCGTGGAGAGCCGTTCTTCTTTGGTGGCACCGGTCGCTGGATCGAACTTCGTTGCGAAAAGGTCCAGCAACTCCATCGCGATACCCGGATATTTCACTAGTGCGTTCGGAATCGACTGGCGACTCGGCACGGCGCCGATCTGGAAGGCCGATGCCGCGTAGCCGCGCAGCACATCAACCTCCCGCCAGTGGAGCCCCGCGCTCACCACCAAGGCGTTCAACCGGTCGCTGATCGCATCGCCGGCGCGGGCCGCGAGAATGGTCTGTGACAGGCGGGGGCCGCGGCGCTCGACGTCGAGCAACCTCTGCTCTGAGTCTTGAACGGCGAAGACGTAGATCGTCGCCCCATTCGACTCCGACTCCCCCACCTCGAACGGCTTCACCGCGATCACGCGCAACCCTGAGTTTTCCAGGATCGGCATGAAGTCTGAGAGAATCAGCCGCTCGGCCAGCAAGAAAACCTTGAGCTCCGTCGCTCCTTGCACGCCGGCGACGGGGACCGTCGTGCCGCGGTTCGCCAGAGCGATCGATATCGAGCGCTGCTCGGCCTGCATGGCCTCCAGTTCGAGCACATCGGCCACCGCGATCTCGGGCTGGGTCGCCGCTTGATACTCGGCCGTCAGCGCGGATCCGTAGAGAGCGGCAAGCCTGCGCGCTTCGTCCGCGGACTCGACCGATTCTTCCAGCCCCTCCTGAAGGCGGTCGATCCACGTACGCGTGAGTAGTGCAATGCGCTGCTGGATCTGACGGGAGTCGATCCGTTCCAGCCGCTCGCTCTTCGCGCCGATGTAGAAGTGCAGGCGGGCCTGGTCCCCCTCGCCCATGGCGAGGTGATAATTCAGCACCTCGCCTTGCAGTTCGTCGACCAGCGCGGCCTCGATCGCCCTGCGGACGGTCCCGGAGAAGCGGTCGCGCGGCAAAATCACCATGACCGAGGCGCCGCGTTTGAGCGGGTCCTCGCGTAACGTGACCCGCACGCCAGACGGGTGGTACGCGTTGAGCACCGTCCGGATGTCATCACCGATCTGCGCCGCGGAAGTGAGGAAGAGCTCCTCCTTCGGCAGCGAGTTGAAGATCGTGATGATCTCCTTGTAGTCGTGCGACCTCTCGACCACCTCCGCCCCTTCCAGGATCTGGGCGAGTTTGCGCCGGAGAATCGGAATACTCTCCGCGTCCTCTGAGTAGGCCTTCGATGTGAACAGGCCCACGAAGCGATGTTCGCCGCACGCTTCGCCATCGGAGTTCAGCTTCTTGATGCCGATGTAGTCCATGCGCACGCGGCGGTGGACGGTCGACGCCGAGTTGGTCTTGTTGATGATGAGCAGGGGGCCGCTCTCCACCAGCACGCGCATCCCTTCACTCAACTCCGCGACCGGGACCGGTCCCGCGAAACGAGAGCGGCCCGCGTCGCGCAGAACGCCCAGCCCGGAGGCTGGTTCCACGAGCACGCTGCGCTGACCCCCTGGGGGGTCGACCAGGTCGTAGCCGCGATACCCGAGGAACACGAAGCCTCCGTCTCTCAGCCAGCGCAGGAAGGACTGGATCTCGGCGATCTCCTCCCGTCGGTCCTCGAGCGTGCGACCGTATTCGGCGAGCTCCGCCACAACGGAGTTCATCGCGTCGATCATCGGGCTGAAGTCGTCCGTGGCGCGTACGACGTCCTGCAGGCGACTACCCAGCTCGCTTTGGATGTACGCGAGCCTCTCCGGGTCGCCGACCCGCGCGACCTCGCAGTGAACGAGCGACTCCTTGGACACACCCTCTCCAACCGGACGCACCGCGACCAGATTTCCCTGTTCGTCGCGATCGATGGCGAAGACCGGATACACGATGTGCGAGATCGAGAGTTGCTGCGAGTGCAGGAACTCCCGAATCGTATCCACGATGAACGGGCGCTCCCTGATGTTGGTTCGCACCGTCGTGAGCGGCCCGCTCCAGCCGTCGCGTTCGTCGTTCGGCGTCGCGACCACGACGTCGACCCGGTCCGGCCTGGCGTCGGCGAGAAAGCGGTACGCGCCCACGACCATGTGGGCCATGTCGTCCGTACCCCGCTCCGACATGAGCTCGCTCGGGGTCCTGCCCAGGAAGATCTTGGCGAAGTCTACGGCCAGGCGGGCCTCCGCCCCGTCGACGATCTGCGCTACCCTCTCGCAGACCGCGGCGGCGGTGGTGGACGCCACCGGGACTCGGCCTTCAGCCGTTTCCGTCATGTCGCTCATAGGGAAGTTGGTGCGCGCGTGGGCACGACTCTTCTGCATCCGACTGTGAGCGCGAGTGCGATAGTGAGTCAACGATACCCGTGAACGCGTTTGCGGGAAACCCGCGTGGCCAAGAAGAATGGTTATTCACATATCAGTATCGGAACGCTGCGCTCAAGGACTGAAGGAGCACAAACCACCGCCCTGGTTCCTTGCAGCCACTACGACCCTCAGAAACCCGAGCTCAGCCAAGTGCTCGCGGATCGCCGCGGCAGGGTACTCCCCGCATTCACCCTCGAAGTCGTCGGGCACGTTGAACCACACGGCCACGTGTCCCACCCCGCGCGACTGCACCAGGACATCGGGGCGAGCTCGGAGAGCGCTTGCACGTAGGCGCCGCGCGCTAACTCCGCGGCGAGCGCTTCCTCCTCCGTGAGGGGTGTTTCCACGAACCAGATCGCCGCGATGAGCGCGAAGACGCTCCCCACGATGACGGTGCCGGGCGTCGACCAGTTCGAATAGCGGCGGATCACGGACGAAATGGCTCCCGCCAGGCCAATGACAAGCCCGATCTTGAAGGTCGTATTGACGGCCATCATGGGGCCGCCCAGAAGCAGACCGACGAGAAAGAGCGTATCGGATCAGGCCTTTTGCACACGGACCCCCTTGCGCAAGTCCCTTCTCCGATCCCGCAACCGGTCCGCGGCCTCGTTCAGCACCTGACCGCAGCGCCAGCACTGGGTCGGACGACCGTAGTGGGTAAAGCCGCAGAAGGCGCAGTTGCCGAATGCCGGCGGGTTGGCAGCGGTTTCCGTCATGGTCCCATGATAGCCAAACGGAGACCCACATCGCGAATTCCCAGAGGTCGGGCTTTGCTCTAGCTTCCGCCATGCGTTTCGTCCACGTGGCCGACGTCCACCTCGACACCTCCTTCGCGGGCCGCTCACCGACGGTCCGGCGCCGACTTCGGGAGGCGTCTCGGGACGCGTTCCGCCTCACCGTCGACCTGGCCATTCGAGAGGACGCCAACGCCCTCCTGATCGCAGGCGACCTCTTCGACGGGGATCGCCTCTCGTTCCAGACCGAGCGGTTCCTCCTGGAGCAAATGCAGCGTCTTGAGCAGCACGGAGTAACCGTCGTATACGCTACGGGGAATCACGATCCTGGCTCCCCACTTTCCGGTCCCCGCCTCCTGAACTGGCCGGCAAACGTACACGTCGCCTGGGACTCCACGCCCAAACGGATTCTGATCCAGAACCATGAGGGTGAGCCGGTGGGCTTCGTGTCGGCGGTCGGCCACGCGAGCGACCAGGAGAAGGCCGACCTCTCTCGCCTACTGCCCGGCCCCAAGGGGGACCTTCCGGAGGTGGCACTGCTGCACACGCAGGTGCACTCGTCCCTGGGAGCGGACAAGCACCACGCGTACGCGCCCTCGGAGCTTACTTACCTCATCCGTTCCGGCTTCGACTACTGGGCACTCGGCCACGTGCACGTCCGGCAGGACCTCTCCGTCAACCCTCCTGTCGTATACGCCGGGAGCCTTATGGGCAGGACCCACACGGACACCGGGCCGCGTGGAGCACTGCTGGTGGACCTCTCGGACCGCGAGGCCCCGGAGATTTCCTTCCGTGCCCTCGCGCCCATCCGATGGGAGACGATCACCGTCGACCACCTGGAAGGAGCCGACTCCCTCGACCGGCTGGAACAGCGGATCGAGGCGGCGTGGCGCACGTTCAGTGAGGGCCAAGAGCCCACCGCCAACGCGGAGTGGATGATTCGGGTCCGCCTGGCAGGCCCTTGCCCGCTCTGGCAGGAGCTGCAGGACGAGGAGAACCGAGACGTGCTCGCGCGAGAGTTGACGGAAGTGTTGGCTGCTCTCGACGTGGTCGTCATCGCGGACCGCATTCACCCCGTGATTCCCATCCACGATCACAGGGTTCGTACCGATGTGCTCGGCGCTACGCTCCGACTCGTCGAATCGGTTCGGCGAGGAGAGCAACGGGTGATCACCCTCGCGCCCGGGAGCCTGGGGGGTGTCACCTCGCAGGACCCGGCCGTCGTAGACGCCTATGTGCGCGAGCTCCTGCAAGACGCAGACGGGGAGCTCGCGGCGCGCCTGCTGGGTTCCGAGGGTGAGACCTCTTGAAGATCGAGCGCGTGCGGGTGGAGGAGTTCGGACGCTTGAGCAAGTTCGATTCCGGGCCGAACGCCCTACCCGGCCTCGTCGTTGTCCTCGGCCCCAACGAGGCGGGAAAGTCGACTCTCTTCCACTTCCTCACCACGATCCTCTACGGCTTCCACCCCGCTTCCCGAGACGCGAATCCCTATCTGCCGTGGAGCGGAGAGGACGCCAGCGGTAGCGTGCGCATACGGGTGGACGGGGCGGGATGCGCCGAGGTAGAGCGCCGACTGCGCTCGCAGCCCGGAGGAACCCTCACCATGGAGGGGCGTGCCGAGGATCTGCGCAATCGGGCACTCCCATGGGTCGAGCACGTGCCGCGCGCCGTGTTCCGGCAGGTCTTCGCGATCACCCTGAGCGATCTCGCGGGACTGGACGCCGAAACGTGGGCACGAATACAGGATCGCATGCTCGGCTCGATGGGAACGACGGACCTCCTGCCGGCACGAGGGGTGGCGGAGGCCCTCGAGGTCGAGGCAGGCGCACTGTGGCGCCCTCATCGAAGGGGCAAGCAGCGGGTTCGAGACCTCCAGGAGCAAATCCGCACCTTACGCAAAGGGCGGCGACAGGCGCTCGATCGGGACAAGGAGATCAGGGCGCTAGTCCAGGAGCTCGAGCTGAACCGAAGCGAGCTCCAGGACGAGCGAGAAGCCCGAGAACGGGAGCGGGTCACGGTGGAACGCGTCCAGACGCTGGCACCCATTCGTGCTCAACTCCGGCGGATCGCGGCGCTCCGCGAGGAAGGTGGGCCACGGGAGACCCTGCGGTCGCTGCCGTCCGACCCGCGCGCTCATCTCCAGCGGCTCGAGAGCCAGGTGCGCGATCTGGCGCAGCGGATGTCGGAGACCGAGCGGGACCTACGTGAGCCCGAAGAAGCGGTGGCGGGCTACGATGAGCAGGCCCGATCGCTGATCGAGCACTCCGAGCAGGTCGAGGCATTCCTGGCGCGCGCCGGTAGCGCACGCTCCGAGCGGGCGCGCCTCGATGCGTCGACTCAAGAGACCAACGACCTGGCGCGCGGCATCGACGAGCTCGGTGGCGAACTGCTGACCGCACCCATCGAAGGGGCTGCAAGCGGTGCGAGTGCAGCGGCGATCTCCGCTCTGTCGGCCGCCGCCCTGCGCGCGCGAATTCGGGACGCGCAGCGCGCGCGGGAGCAGTACAGGATCCTCGACAGCGCCGCACGAGAGACGCCGCCGCCCGGGGCAGCCTCCCCAGCCGTCGGTCTCCTGACGACCAGCTTCGGACTCATCGTGATGGCGAGCGGAGCGCTGTCGGGTATGGCGTTCGTGACGGCCCTCGGCACCGCAGGCAGTGCGATCGGGGGCACGCTGTTGATCCAGTGGTATCGAAGCCGAGGCGATTCAGCCTTCGCCACCGCCGGGCGCTCTCCGGGTCGCGAGCCCGAGGGGCCCGAGAGGAGGCTGGATGACGCGCGCGAACGCGAACGCACGACTCGCACACTGGTTCTCGAAGTCCTCGAGGGTATTCCGGTCGAGCCCGCGCTACTGGACGAACCGTCCGAGGCGCTCGCTTCCGACTTCGAGCGCCTGCAGGGCCTGCTGCGGGATCACGCGGATCGTGAGTCGGAAAGAAGCGATCTCACGAAGCGGACCGATGCCGCTGAAGCGGAAGCATCCGACCTCGCCATGGGCCTAAACCTGGACACATCGCTGCCGGCGGAGGCGCTGCCGCAACTGCTCGATCGCGAATTCCGTCGCGCGGAGCGGCTCCGGGCGGGCGCATCCACCGGTGAGCGAGAGCTGCGACGTCTGCGCCGGGAACGAGACCGGCTGGCCACGGTCAGGGAACGAGCCGAAGGAGAGCTGGAGCGCTTCACCGAGTCCGTCACCGGCCTCGGGGGGGGTGACCTCGAGCGAGGTGTGCACGTGTCTACGGAGCGTCTGGCTGTACACCTGCGCGCGGACGAGCTCGCGGACGAGCTCGAACGAACCCACCCCGACCTCGACGCGCAGCGCACGCGTATCCGCTCGTGCGAAGAGGCTGGGGAGTCCTGGACCCTGGTCGAGGACGACCTGGCCAGGCGTCGGGCGGGCATCGACGCGTTGAGCGAACGCATCGAAGAATTGGCCACGGCGGCCAAAGGGCTCGATCGAGACATCGTACACCTGGCGGCTCAAGAAGCGATGGACGCCGTCGACGGCGAGATCGCCGCCCTGCAGGAGGACGAGACGCGGCTCACCCGGGAACGCGACCGCCTCTGGGTCATGGCCCAGATCATTCGTGAGGCCGACCGCCGATTTCGGGAAGAGCACCAACCCGATCTGATTCGCCGGGCCGGAGCCTACATGAGACACCTGACGGGCGGACGCTACGATCGGATTCTGGTGAACGAAACGGGAACGGGTGACATCTTTCAGGTGCTCGGGCCCGGCCTGCCCGGGCCGGTGACGCTCACGCCGCCTGTGTCCACCGGAACGCTCGAACAAGCCTACTTCTCACTCCGGCTCGCGATCGTGGACCACCTCGATCAGGGGGGTGAGCGTCTGCCCCTCTTCATCGACGAAGCCTTCGTCAACTGGGACCGGGAGCGCCGTGCAAGGGGCATCGAGGTTCTGGGCAGCATCTCACGCACGCGTCAACTCTTCGTATTCACCTGCCACGCATCGGTGGCGGAGGAGCTCAGAAGCCACGGCGCCGAAGTGCTCGACCTCGATCGATAGACCCGGCCCTACCTCAAGCGCTCACGAGCGAGCGTATAGAACATTTGGGCTCCCACTTTGAGGGAGACCGCCAGGTTGCCTGAAATCTTCGAGACG
>Ga0208879_1001770_pt1 | contig 19895 bp, 23 predicted proteins | sample Knorr_S15_td_Bot_FD_185605 | JGI IMG/M metagenome (GOLD analysis project Ga0208879, IMG submission 185605) | Marine microbial communities from Southern Atlantic Ocean transect - Knorr_S15_td_Bottom_ad_5009_LV_A (SPAdes) (version 2) | ecosystem: Environmental > Aquatic > Marine > Oceanic | place... | reverse complement strand
ATGGTATAGAGAAAAAATGAATTCCCAATATGTAAACAGAATTATAAGAGCTTGTAAGTTAGATGTTAGTCTTTATGAGGAAGTAGAAGCTGATAAGTCTGCAACCTATCAAGCAGCAGGAGTTGTGATACTTTCAAGTTTAGCTGCGGGGGTAGGAGCTATATCACTTGGCGCGTCTAATTTTTTGATGGCTCCACTCTTATCGTTAGTCAGTTGGTATGTTTGGGCATACATAATCTATTTTATTGGTGCAAAACTTTTTCCAGAACCCACAACAAAAGCCGATCATGGTGAATTATTAAGAACGATAGGTTTTTCCAGTGCTCCGGGACTCATTCGAGTTTTTGGTTTTACTCCCGAGTTGATGAGCATAACTTTTATCGGTGCGGCAATATGGATGTTAGTTGCAATGATTATTGCCGTTAGACAGGCTCTAGATTATCAAAGTACATGGAGAGCAATTGGGGTTGTTGTTATTGGTTTTTTGACTCAAGCTATATTTTTAGTGATGATACTGCGACTCTTCGGTCCAAGCCCAAGTTAAACTGGAAAAATAGTTTTTGATATTTTGCAGGAATCGCAAATTTTATATCCATGCATGATTAAATTTTGAGAAACACTTTCATCCTCTTTTTTACATTCTTCACAAATATTATCTAATTCTTTTTTCATTATTTATTTTCGGCTGGTTTTAATTCTCCATCTTCATATTTTGCAGGGGAATATTTTGTATCGGGTGAAAAATCTCCATAAAATCTTAAAAATCCTAATGCAATTATAAGCAAAATAACACTTGCTACAGATAGCTTTACAATTGGTATCCTTTTCTTTTCTAGTTTTAACAGCCAAGAATACAAAAAATAAAGTCCGAAAGGAGCTAGTATTGCAAGCAAAAGTATAATTTTTTTAATCATTTAAATCGAACTTGACGTATCATATTCTTATATTTAGAAATTTAACCTTATTTATTTATGAAATCAAAAGCTAAAGTTGTTGTCATTGGTGGAGGAGCAGTTGGGGTTAGTATGCTTTACCATTTGGCGAAAAAAGGTTGGTCAGATGTAGTTTTGGTTGAGAGAAAAGAGTTAACTTCTGGATCAACTTGGCATGCAGCAGGTTTATTACCTCTTTTTAATATGAGTTATTCTGTAGGGCAGTTACACAAGTATGCAGTCAACTTATATAAAACATTAGAAAAAGAAACTGGCAAAAGTGTTGGCTTTAGCGTTGTTTCAAATATTCGTTTAGCACAAACAAAAGATCGAATGGATGAATATCATCAGTATGCTGGGGTAGCAAAAACCATTGGGGTTAATGTTAAATTTTTAAAACCTGATCATGTAAAAGAAATTTGGCCATTATGTAACATAGAAGGATTGGTTGGAGCTATACAACACCCAGAAGATGGTTATATCCAACCAGCTGATGTTACTCAGGCGCTTGCCACTGGCGCAAGAAGTCGTGGTGCCGAAATTTATCGAAACACAGTTGTCACTTCAATAAAACAAAACAAAGATGGATGGGTGGTAATTACAGATAAGGGAGACATTACATGTGAACACGTTGTTTCATGTAGTGGAAATTTTGCTAGACAAACTGGCAAAATGGTAGGATTAGAAATTCCAGTTATTCCAGTTCAACACCAATACATTGTTACGGAACCTCACCCAGAAATTCAAAAAAGAAAAAAAGAAGGTAAACCGGAAATGGGAGTCCTTAGGGATAGTGATTATTCATGGTATATGAGAGAAGAAGCGGGTGGATTAATTTTGGGACCTTATGAACGTGGGGCTCCATGTTGTTATGTAGATGGTCCTTCAAAAGATAGCGAATATGAATTATTTCAAGAAGATTTAGATCGAATAGGTCCACATATCGAGTCAGCAATTAAAAGAGTACCAGCCTTCGGAGAAGTAGGAGTTAAAAAAGTTTATAACGGAGCTATTTGTTATACGCCTGACGGAAATCCTATAGTTGGACCTGCATGGGGATTAAAAAATTTTTGGATTAACGAGGGGCATAGTTTTGGAATTACTGCAGCAGGAGGAGCCGGATGGCAACTTGCGGAATGGATTATCGATGGTGAACCTACAGTAGATATGTTGGGTGTTGAGCCAAGAAGATACGGCTCTTATGCAACAAAATCTTATTTATTGAAAAAAAATGAAGAAGCATATGAAAACGTATTTGTAATTCATTATCCTGATGAAGAAAGACCGGCTGGTAGACCTTTAAGGCAAGCGCCATGTTACGATCGTTTGAAAAAACTTGGAGCTGTATTTGGTCAAAAATTTGGATGGGAAAGAGCAAATTTTTTTGCAACTGATGGCGCTAAACAAGAGGATGATTGGTCATTTAGAAGATCTAAATGGTTTAAATGTATGGAAAAAGAATGCAAGAATGTTTGTGAAAATGTTGGTCTGTTAGACATGACGGCATTCGCAAAATGTAGAATTAAAGGTCCCAAGGCAGAAGAATTTTTAAATAAATTAGTAGCAAATAAACTTCCTAAAAAAATAGGCAGAATTAATCTTTGTCACGCTTTGAATACAAAAGGTGGAGTTCATTCTGAATTTACTATCATGAGAGAATCTGAAGATAGTTTTTACTTGGTATCGGCTGGCGCGCTCCAAAGACTTGATCACGATTGGATTCATAAATGGATGCCAAAAGATGGGTCTGTTCAATTTGAAAATTTAACAAATAATATTGGTGTTTTAGTAGTATCTGGACCAAAAGCTAGAACATTAATGCAAAAAATTTCAAAAACGGATTTCTCTAATGATAAATTTAAATGGTTAAGCGCACAAAATATTGATATTGGCCTAGCTCCTTGTAACGCTATGAGAGTAAACTTTGTTGGAGAATTGGGATGGGAGTTGCATCATCCCATTGAATACCAAAATCATATATTTGATAAATTAATGGAAACTGGTAAAAATTTAAATTTAAAACCTTACGGAATTAGAGCCATGAATAGTTTGAGAGTTGAAAAATCTTATAAGCTTGTTGGAACAGAACTTTCAATAGAATATTCACCTTATGAATCTGGATTGGACAGGTTTATTCACCCTAATAAAGGGGATTTTATTGGTCTTACGGCATTGAATCAATGGAGAGAAAAAGGTTTTTCAAATAAATTGGTTACTATGGAAGTTCACGGAGTAAGTGACGCAGATGTTTTAGGAAATAACCCTATCTATAATAATGGTTCGGTCGTGGGTAGAGCAACAGGAGGAGATTTTGGTTTTCGATTAAATAAATCTATAGCTCTTGGTATGGTTAAGCCGAAACTTGCAAAAGTTGGACAAAAATTAGAAATTGATATATTAGGAAAAATGCATAAAGTTTCAATTATTGAAGATTCACCTTACGATCCCGAAAATAAATTACTAAGAGCTTAAATGAAAATTCTAGTCGCCGTTAAAAGGGTTATTGATTACAACGTTCAAATCAGAGTGAAAGAAGACGGAACAGGTGTTCATACCGATAATGTCAAAATGTCAACAAACCCACCAGACGACAATGCAGTTGAGGAAGCAGTTAAGCTCAAAGAATCAGGAAAAGCAAAAGAAGTTATTGCAGTCACAATAGGAGAGGAAAAAGCGCAAGAAACAGTTCGTAAAGCTTTGGCTGTCGGAGTTGACAGGGGTATTCATGTAAAAACTGACAGTTATGTTGAACCTCTTGGTGTAGCTAAGATTCTAAAAAAAATTGTTGAAAAAGAAAAACCCGATCTTGTTTTCATGGGCAAACAGGCGATAGATGACGATTGTAATCAAACAGGTCAAATGTTGGCCGCATTATTAGGTTGGTCTCAGGGTACTTTTGCTTCAAAAATACAATTAAAAGATAAAATTGTACAGGTGATCAGAGAGGTCGATGAAGGTTTAGAAACTATAGAGATTAATTTACCTGCAATTGTTACCTGTGATTTGAGATTAAATGAACCACGCTACGCCTCTTTACCCAACATAATGAAAGCGAAGAAAAAGCCAATAGAACAAATATTTGTTAAAGACCTTGGAGTTAATGTTACCAATCGAATTCAGCAATTGAAGGTGGAAGAACCGCCAAAAAGAAAGGGTGGCATAAAGGTGAAAACCGTAGCAGAGTTAGTTAGCAAACTTAAAAATGAAGCCAAAGTAATATAATGTCAATTTTATTAATTGCAGAACATGACAATTCGAGTTTAAAAGTTTTTACACTTAATGTAATTTATGCCGCTTCAAAAATTAATGCGGATATTCATGTTCTAGTTGCTGGAAATAAGAGTGAAAATGTTGCTAAAGAAGTGGCTGCTGTTCCTCTTGTTAAGAAAGTTTTATATTCAGAATCTCCAAATTACGAAAACTATTTGGCTGAAAACATAACACCATTAATTGTCAAACTAGCAGAAGGTTATACTCATATAATTGCTTCAGCGAATACGTTTGGAAAAAATTTTATGCCACGGGTGGCGGCTTTATTGGATATTTCTCAAGTGAGCGATATTATGACAATTAATAGTCCCGATACTTTTGTTCGACCAATTTACGCTGGAAATGCTTTTGCTACGGTTAAAAGCAGTGATAAAAAAAAGTGTATTACAATAAGACCCACATCATTTGATCCAGCACCTACGTCAGGGGGGTCTGCATCAATTGAAAAAATTGACGTAGTTGATATACCAAATATTTCAAAATTTATTAAAAGAGAAGAAGCTAAATCTGAAAGACCCGAACTTGGAACAGCACGAGTTGTTATTTCTGGAGGTAGAGGTATGCAAAGTGGAGATAATTTTAAACTAATAAATGCTATTGCTGACAAATTAAATGCGGCGATAGGAGCTTCACGCGCCGCAGTTGATGCCGGTTATATAAGTAATGATCATCAAGTTGGACAAACTGGAAAAGTAGTTGTTCCCGATTTATATATAGCAGTAGGTATTTCTGGAGCAATACAACATCTAGCTGGGATGAAAGAAAGTAAAATTATTGTTGCAATAAACAAAGATGGAGAAGCTCCAATTTTCAGTATTGCCGACTATGGCTTAGAAGCGGATTTATTTGATGCTTTGCCGCAGTTTTTAGAAGAGCTAAATAAACTCAATACTATCCAAAAATAAAAAGTTTGATATAGTCATTCACATGCCTAGAGAAGCAATGGAATATGATGTTGTTATTGTAGGTGCTGGACCATCGGGTTTGTCCACTGCTATCAAACTCAAACAATTAGACCCTAATTTAAATGTCTGCATCTTAGAGAAAGGAGCTGAAGTTGGAGCTCATATTTTAAGTGGAAATGTTTTTGAAACCAAGGCTCTAGATGAATTACTACCTAAATGGAAGGAAGAAGGAGCTCCTATAAAAACAAAAGTTTCAAAAGAAAAATTTTTATTTTTGGGTAAAAATGAATCTATGAGCTGGCCAACATGGCTTTTGCCATCAGTTCAAAAAAACCACAAAAATTACATTATTAGTCTTGCAAGTCTATGTCGGTGGTTAGCCGAAAAAGCAGAAAAACTTGGTGTTGAAATATTTCCAGGCTTTCCTGCAAGTGAAATTTTGTACAAAGACGATGGGTCTGTTAAGGGAGTAGCAACTTTAGATATGGGATTAGATAAAGATGGAAACAAAAAAGATGGATACGAACAAGGAATGGAATTACATGGAAAGGTTACTGTTTTTGCGGAAGGTTGCAGAGGTCATTTAGGTAAGCGATTAATCAATAAATATAATCTAGATGAAGGAAAAAGCCCTCAACAATACGGCATTGGTTTTAAAGAAATATGGGAGGTAAGTGATAAACAGCACCAAGAAGGTTTAGTTATGCATACTGCTGGATGGCCATTAGATAATAAAACATACGGTGGGAGTTTTGTATACCATGCAGAAAAAAAGCAAATTTACATTGGTTATGTAATCGGTCTCGATTATCAAAACCCACACTTATCTCCGTTTGATGAATTTCAAAGATTTAAAACACATAAAGCTATAAAAAAAATGTTAGAGGGTGGAAAAAGAATTGCCTTCGGTGCCAGAGCTTTAATTGAGGGAGGTATTCAAAGTTTACCGAAAATGCATATGCCAGGCGCATTATTAATAGGCTGTGATGCAGGTACGCTTAATATGCCAAAAATAAAAGGATCTCACACTGCCATGAAAAGTGGAATTATTGCAGCTGAAACAATAATTGAAAATATTAAAAATAAAACCGACTTATCTATTTACGAAAGTAAATTTAGAAGTAGTTGGGCGTATAAAGAGCTGCATAAGGCAAGGAATGTTAAGCCAAGTTTTAGTTGGGGTTTAATTGTGGGAATTCTTTTTACTGGATTAGATCAAATTCTGTTTAGAGGCATATTACCATTTACATTAAAACATAAACATGCAGACCACGAAACTCTAAAACCAGCAAGTAAAATGCCAAAAATTGAGTATCCAAAACCAGATGGAAAAATTAGTTTTGATAAAACAAGCTCAGTTTATTTGACCGGAACCAACCATACAGAAAATCAACCTGTACATCTTCAATTAAAAGATGCATCTTTACCCATCAATTATACCTTAAAAAAATACGATGAACCCGCACAGAGATATTGTCCAGTTGGGGTCTATGAAGTTTTAAGAGATAAAGATGAAAAGAGTCCGAAGTTTGTTATTAATTCACAAAATTGTATACATTGCAAAACTTGCGATATCAAAGAACCATCGCAAAATATTATTTGGGTTGTTCCAGAGGGAGGCGGCGGTCCAAAATATGGAAATATGTAATAAAAATAAAATTATGAAAGATCAATTGCGTATTTCTTAAGTTTTACCAAAGGTATTATTTCAAGTGTTCTTTGATTTGTTTTTTTCACGTAAACTTTACAGGCAGTTCCTTCAACTATGGATTGAGCATAGGTGCCAGCGCAAACACACCAACTGTCGCCCTCCTTTAGTCCAGGAAAATCAAATTCAGGATGTGGCGTTATCAAATCATTACCGGCTATTTTTGCCCATTCCAAAAATTTTGTGGTTACCCTAGCACAAACCGTATGAACACCATGATCAGTCTCATTCGTATTGCAACAGCCGTCCCTAAGCCAGCCGGTTACAGGATCAACAGAACAGGCTTCAAGTTTTTCACCCAAGACATTTTTTTGAAATACTTCGTCAGCCATTATAATTTTGTTGGATTTGGTTCATCTTTATAAACTTTTTTAGGATCAAAAATTTTTTTCTTTTCTTTAAATTCCATCTCCAATTCTTCTTCATTTTTAATTTTACCCAAAGGTATTGATCGATAAAAGCAAGAGCGATAACCGACATGACAACTAGCTCCATTTCCAATATCAACAGACAACCAAACTGAGTCTTGGTCATCATCTATTCTAATTTCCTTTACTATTTGTACAAAGCCACTTACCTGACCTTTGCGCCAAATTTTTTTTCTAGAACGACTCCAATAATGAACTTCTTTAGTTTCGATTGTTTTTTTTAATGCTTCATCATTCATATATCCATGCATCAATATGTCTCCAGTTTGGAAATCTGTGGTAATAACTGGAATCAGGCCATTTTCATCAAATTTTGGTGATAAATACTTGCCTTCCTCGACTTCTTTAATATTATCTCTTTTTTTAAACATAAATTGCATTATATAGATATTTAAAATAATAACGATATTATTGATATGAAATTAGTTAAAGGCACAGATAAATTACAAGAAAAGAATCAGAATATTTCAGATCAAAAGGCTGAGGAAGCAATTAAAATATTAATTCGGTGGATAGGGGAAGATCCGGAACGTGAAGGCTTAAAATCTACACCTAAAAGGGTGGTAAGAGCTTATAAAGAATATTTTCAAGGATACAAAGATGATCCAGCAAAATATTTAACAAAAACTTTCACAGAAATAGAAGATTATGATGACATGATCATCGAAAAAGACATTAGTATTCGAAGTCATTGTGAACATCATATGGCTCCAATTGTAGGTGTTGCCCATGTTGCTTATATTCCTTCAAAGAAAGTAGTGGGTTTAAGTAAATTAGGACGAGTTGTTGAGGCATTTTCTAAAAGGTTACAAACACAAGAACGCTTAACAATGCAAATTGCAAAAACAATAATGCACGTCTTACAACCAAGAGGTGTTGCGGTAACCATAGACGCTGCGCACCAATGTATGACAAGTAGGGGTATTAAAAAAGAAAAAACAACAACTGTGACTAATTACTTCCTTGGAGCGTTCAAAGAGGATTTGAGTTTTCAAAATCGATACTTGAGATATATTAACAAAAATTAATATTTAATAGTTATAGATCTTAAGTTTTCAAAATGAGCAATAAGTTTAAAGCAATAGTACTGAATCAATCTGGTGAAAAATTTTCCAGAGAAATAAAAATTTTAGATAAAAGTTTTTTTAAAGTTGGAAATGTTTTAGTAAAAGTTGATTATTCAGGTTTGAATTATAAAGATGCCTTGATTTTAAAAAATGGCGGCAAACTTGTTAAAGAGTACCCTCATATACCAGGTGTTGATTTTTCAGGAAAAGTTATTGAGAGTGATAGTCTAGATTTTAAATCTGGTGATGATGTTGTTTTAACAGGTTGTAAAGTAGGTGAAATATATCCAGGCGGATATTCTCAATTTGTAAAAGTAAAAAGTGAATTATTGATAAAAAAACCTAAATCAATTTCAAATAAAAATGCAATGATTCTTGGAACGGCTGGATTCACCTCTTTGCTTTGTGCTTTTGCAATAAAAGCTAGAGAAGAATTACTGTTGGGCGAAAAAGTAAATGATGTTTTAGTAACCGGTGCCACTGGTGGCGTTGGATGTATGTCAGTTATGGTTTTATCAAAAATGGGTTACAAAGTTACAGCAGTGACCGGAAAAAAAGATAAAGCAGATTTTTTAAAAAAATTAGGAGCATCAACAATCATCGATAGAAAAGAACTAGAAGTTGAAAGTCGGCCTTTAGATAAAGGATTATGGGATGGAGTGGTAGACACTGTTGGAGGTAAAATTTTAGCTAATGCTATTTCACACACCAAACCTAATGGAATTGTTGCTGCGTGCGGATTAGCAGCCGATTATAAACTTCATACGACCGTAATGCCTTTTATAATTAGAGGTGTAAAACTTTGGGGAATAGATTCAGTAATGATAAGTAAGAAAAGAAGAGAATTTATCTGGTCCCAAGTAGCTAACCTTATTAATTTTAAACTTTTAGAAAAATATACAAAAACGGTTAATCTAGAGGAATTGTTAAATATCTTCCCCAAAATTTTAAAAGGGGAAATTGCCGGAAGAGTTTTGGTGGATTTGAATAAATAAAATATGCATTGGGACAAACTTAAAATATTTCATGCCGTTGCTGAGTCTGGAAATTTCACAAGGGCTACTTACGTATTAAATCTAAGCCAATCAGCAATCAGTAGGCAGATTCAATCTTTAGAGCGAGAGTTGAAAACCCAATTATTTGAACGACATGCGAGAGGTTTGTCATTAACTGAAAATGGTGAATACCTATTTAAAACTGCCCATGAAATTATTTCTAAACTAAAAGAGACTGAATCTACTTTATTGGACAAAAAAAATAAACCAAGCGGAAAATTAACTGTGACAACAGTTGTTAGCTTTGGCACAACATGGCTAACACCTAGAATTCAAGAATTTATGAAACTTAATCCAGAAATAGAAATCGAGTTGATTTTTGATGATAAGGAACTTGATTTAAGTACTCGCCAGGCTGATATTGGAATTTGGATGAGACGTCCTAAACAGTTAAATTATATACAAAAAAAATTAATTGATATTAATTATCATATTTACGGCTCAACAAAGTATTTAGAACTACATGGACATCCAAAAAATTTATCTGATTTAAACAAACATAAATTTATTTCTTATGGGAAAGGAGCGCCCTCCCCAGTTTTTAATCCTGATTGGGCATTAAAACTTGGCGTTAAGAATGCTAAAAAAAGAAAATCAATTATGAAAGTAAACAGCGTTTATGGTTTACTGCTTGCGGTACAAAGCGGAGTGGGCTTAGCTGCACTTCCAGATTACATGACGGTATCTGTGCCTAATATTGTTCGAGTTTTGCCTAAAATTGAAGGACCTAAAACCGAAGCACATTTCGTCTATCCACAATCCCTTAAAAATGTAGCTAGAGTAGTAGCATTTAGAAATTTTTTATATAGTAAAATAAGTAAGTGGGAGTTTTAACGATTATTTATAAGTTTCGGTTTTAATCTTTAAGCGCGCACCTTCATGAATAGACAAGGTTTTTTGATTTAGCTCACCATTAATGTCTGCTGTTTTCTTTATAGTTATTTGATCAGAGTTTACATTTCCTTGAAGTTTTCCACCCAATGAAGCAATTTTTGATTTAATATTCCCTGTAATATTTGATCTTGAATGAGTTATAACTTCATCAGCTTTTATGTCTCCACTGATCTTTGCGTCTAATATAATTTTATCTTTTTCTACCAAATTTCCTTCGACAGAAACATCAGATAAAAGTATTGATGTTTTGTTCTCCGACATATAAGTCTCCTACAACTAAACATATACATAGATACCCTAAGTCACTATACACTTTTTGGTTGCATTATATGCTATATATTGCAATTGATAATCATTCTCATTGACAACTTTAATTAGAATTAGTAGAAATAAATTCAATTATGGAAAATTCTTTAACACCTTTCTTAAGTTCATTTTTTATTCTTCTTAGAGAAGGATTTGAAGCAATGCTTATTGCTGTTCTAGTTTTTATGTACTTGGATAAAGTTAGAGCTAGAAATAAACGTCCAGCAGTATTTTGGGGTATTGCAGCAGGTATTGTTGCATCTATGTTTGTAGCTTTAGGCTTTAAAAAAATAGCCGGCATAACTCATGCGCACGAAGAACTTTTTGAGGGTGCGGTGATGTTAGTTGCTGCAGGAATGTTAACTTACGTCGCTTTCTTCTGTCACCATGCAAAACAACATGTTGAAGGTAAAGTTGATAAAGCAATAGCAGCGGGGAATTCTTTCATATTGTCCTTCACAGTTTTTTTAGCGATCTTAAGGGAAGGTTTTGAAATAGTATTATTTTATGCTGCCTTAATAGGTTCTGGAATTTACAACACTATTCCAGTTTTTGTTGGAGCAACAGTCGGAACCTTAGCTCTTATTGGAGTTTATTTTGGATTAAATAAAATAACTAAAATTATTCCTGTAGGGATGTTTTTTAGAGCATCAAGCATTTTACTTTTCGCGCTAGCTATTTATTTTGCTTATGAAGGAATGCACGAACTTCATGAAGGAATAGAAGAATTAGCTTCAATTACATCAAATATATTGTTATCATAATTTAGTTCTAAGGGGTGTCTTTATAGACTGAGATTAAACCCAAAGAACCTGACTGGTAATTCAGTGAGGGAATGAAATGCAAAACCAAGTATATTTTTTAAGTCAAAATTTAGCTTTGCTATTAATTATTGCTGTTAGTTTATTATTTGCAATAATTGGAATTTCATATTCAAGAAAACATCAAGGTTTAGTAAATTATCTTACAGCAGGTAGGAATGTTGGAACATTATCGTTAACTACTAGTTTTGTTGCATCTGCATTAGGAGCTTGGATATTATTTGGTCCAGCGTCAGCAGCCACTTGGGGAGGGATAGGTTCTGTAATTGGTTATTCTCTTGGAACTGCTTTTCCAATGATAGCACTTATTTTTTTAGGAAAAAAGATAAGAAGAGTTTTTCCTAAAGGCAATACCCTTACTGAATTTATTTACCACAAGTTTGGAAAAAATTTATTTAAATTAATTTTGATATTAACTATTTTTTATATGTTTATTTTCCTATGCGCAGAGGTCACGGCAGTTTCAATGTTAGTAAATTACATTTCAGGCACACCATTATGGTTAACTGCAACATTAGTTATTGTCACAACATTGATCTATACTTTATACGGTGGTTTAAAAGCGTCTATTTTAACTGACAACTTACAATTTTTTATTGTTATAATTTTATTATTTGTCTGTGTCTATTACTTATTTTCTCTAAATTCTGATTACCTTTCTTATGAAATAATTCAAATTAATTCACAACACTTATTAAGCTACAAATATATTCCAAACTACACAGCAGGTTTAACTTTTTTTATAGCTGTTGCTGCAACAAATCTTTTTCATCAAGGAAATTGGCAAAGAGTTTTTGCAGCAAAGAATAATGCTGTGTTAAAAAAAAGCCTTTGTTTATCATTTATAATTATAATTCCAATTGTGTTTTTTATGGGAATAAGTGGAATAATTGCCGTTTCACTGGACGATAAAGTAAATCCTGATTTAGCTTTCTTCTCTATTTTATTAAAAGATAAAACTGAGTTTTTGTCTGTAATGATTATTATTATGGCTGTATCATTAACCGTTAGCACTATTGATACTCTAGTTAATGCAATTTCAAGCATAATTGTTGTAGATGGAAAAAAAATCTATCAAAATCCTATTAAAAATAATTTTTTAAAATTATCAAAAATTTTGATTATTATTCTATCAATCATTTCTCTCATTATTGCTTCAAAAGGGTTTAGTATTTTGTATCTGTTTTTACTGGCGGACCTTTTATGTTGTGCAGCTGTATTTACCGTTTTTTATGGTTTTTATAAGAAAAATTTTAAAGAAAAGAATGCAATGCTATCTATATCATTAGGTTTGTTTTTAGGTTTGTTACTTTTTCCTAGCCCTGATTTTTCCAAGAGTATTTTAGTAGGGACATTGTTGCCATTTGATTTATTTCCTCAGATTGTATCAAGTTCTTTATTATTCTGGTCTTTTTTACTAGCAACAGTTGTGCCAGCAATTATTATAATGAACTATGATTCCTTTAAAAGATGATAACCCGACTTCAAGTCGACCGATAGTAACTTATTTTTTAATTGGTTTATGTGTTGTAGTTTTTTTAATGCAGCTTGGATCTCAGTCTTATAGAACTCTTATCCTTTCTTATGGATTAATTCCCTCAGTTTTAATGGGACACGACCAGTTACCCATGGATCTTTATGCAGTACCAGCTTACATGACGATTTTTTCTTCTATGTTTATGCATGGTGGATGGATGCATTTAATTATGAATATGCTTTTTATATGGGTTTTTGCGGACAACATTGAAGATAATTTAGGGTCAAGAAATTTTATTATTTTTTATATTCTTTGTGGAATAGGCGCTGCAATGGCACATGTGTTAATGGATACTCATTCTCAAATACCGGTGATTGGGGCTAGTGGCGCAATAAGCGGAGTATTAGGTGCATACATAATTAACCATCCCAAAGCTAGAATTCTTGTTTTAATTCCATTTTTCTTTATTATTATTATTAAAATAAGAGCCTTATATGTTTTAGGTTATTGGTTTGTTTTACAGTTTATTAATTCATACACGGTGTCCTCACAGGGAGGAGGAGTTGCTTATGCAGCTCATATTGGTGGTTTTGTTTCAGGACTGATTTTGATATTGTTCTTTAACAAAAAAACAAAAAGAAAAACTAAAGTTATAAAAGGACCTTGGAGTTAATGAATTATCTAATACCATTTCTGATCTTAATTACCATTGTTGTATTTATTCACGAATATGGCCATTATTATTTTGCTAAAAAGTATGGAGTAGGGATTACAGATTTTTCCATAGGTTTTGGAAAAGAAATTTTTGGATGGAATGATAAATCAGGAACTCGTTGGAAAATTTGCTGGATTCCTTTAGGCGGGTATGTGAAATTTTTTGGTGATCGAAACGTTTTTAGTCAATCGGAGCAGCAGGAGACAATTAATCAATACAAAGAAGAGGATAGGAAAAAATTATTTATATTAAAACCTTTATATCAAAGATCTATAATTGTTGCAGCGGGTCCATTAGCTAATTTTGCCTTAGCCATATTAATTTTTACAATAATTAATATGTTCGTTGGTAAGGATATGACACCGGCAATAATAGATGAAGTTCAAAAAGATAGCCCAGCTTTTGTTGCGGGAATGAAAAAAAATGACAAGATCATATATATAGATAATAAAAAAGTTGAAAGTATTTTAGAAGTTTCTACTTTTATTAATATTTCTACTGCAGAAACAATTGAATTTATAGTTCTCAGAAACGACCAGGATGTTTCTCTATTAGTTAAGCCTGACTTGGTAGATGCTAAAGACTCATTAGGAAATTCAGTTAAAAAAAGAATGATTGGAATAAAGTTGTCCCTCTTAAACAATGAGTTTAAAAAACAACCACTGGGACCTAGTAAAGCTATTTATTATTCAGTTAAAGAAGTTTGGTTTGTCACTGTTACTTCATTAAATTACTTAGGAAAAATGATTACAGGATCTGCTGATTCTTCTCAATTGGGTGGACCAATAAGAATAGCAAAAATTACCGGTCAAGTAGCAGAGCATGGTATAATCCCTTTTCTTAGCATAATGGCTTATATTTCAATAAGCTTGGGTTTAATAAACTTGTTTCCAATTCCAATGCTCGATGGAGGTCATTTAATGTTTTATTTAATTGAGAAAATTTTAGGTAGACCTTTAAGCCAAAAAACCCAAGAAGGTTTTTTTCGAATCGGCTTATTTTTATTGTTTTCCTTGATGTTTTTTGTGACTTTTAATGATTTGAAGGACTTAGGTTTATTTTAATATAAAGTATCTATTAAATTTTGAATTGTTAAAAAGATCAATAAAATCAATATTTTTCAGCCTATAATCTATATATTGTGTTGATATCTTTCAAAAATACTAAAAAAAGTGTTGATTTTCCTAGCATTTGTGAAAAGAGTTAAAAAAAAGCATAAAAAGAGGCTGAAATGAACAAAAAACAACTAGTTGCAAAAATATCGTCTACAATGAATCTCAGTAAGGCTGATGCCGAGCGTCAATTTGATGGAATTACTGAGATTATTTTAAGTTGCTTAAAAAGCGATGAACAGGTCAAAATTGCTGGTTTTGGTACATATAAAGTGGCTAAAAGAAAAGCTAGAGTAGGACGAAACCCAAGAACGGGTGAGCAAATACAAATTGCTGCTTCTCAAAAAGTTAAGTTCTTGCCGGCGAAAGCACTTAAAGAAATGTTTAATAAATAAGATTTAAAAAACAGCCTTTGTATCTATAAAGGCTGTTTTTTAATTAGGCTATATTAGTAGTCACCATTCTCATCCCAGGTCTTTTTCCAATCCATGTTGGGTGAAAGTCCGAAAATTGAGTTAACATTTGTGCAATGAAGAGCCAAAGAGGGAATTGGTGATAAGCAATATTCAGTCTTATATATATCATGAAGCGGCTGCTCGAATGGATAGTGCTCAAATTGACACATTGATATAAATTTTTCCCAGTATTTTTCGAGAAGAACTTTGCTTGTTAAAAATGTACATAAAGTTTCATCAATTTTTCTCCAGTGTTTATTTGCGCCCAAAAAAATATTGGTAGAATCAATTTTTGTGTATAGATAAGGATAGTCAGCAGGACAAAGAATTAATTCTCGATTTATTTGTGATGATATGCGCTCGTAAGTAAAAATCATTTCATTAATCGAGTCCTGTTTATGAAGATAATCATCCTCAACAAAATAAATTAAATCATTGCTTTGGTTTTTTCCCACTAGTAAAGATTTGTGAATATTTGACATATTTGACATTTGATTTTCTGTCACGTTTTCATTTTTAGCGTTAACTTTTTTGATATTGTTGATAAATTCGTTAATATCTAAAGAAATGATAGAATTTTTAAAATTTGATTTTTTCAATTGCTTTTTAATTTGTTCGAGATCTTCTTTTTTTGAATTATAATCAATTATAACTATATCAAATTCTATTTTAGGAAAAGTTATTTTAGCTTGATTTAAAGATGCAATTATGGAATTTAAAGATCTAAAAGTATATTCAGATTTATTTTGATCAAATAATCTTTTTTTATTTTGAGTCAACATATTAATATTTGTACAAGATCTAAAAATTATTGTTAAAGCATTAACTTTACGTGAAATTTTTATTTCACCTAATGGCAGAGTAATTGATTTTTTTCCTGGAATATTAAGATTTTCACTAAGATTCTTTTCTTGAGTAGGGACGTAAAAATTACTTTGGTCTATTATTTCGTAGCCAAAAATTCTGCAAATTTTTATAAATATTTTCTTAAAAAAACTTGTTTTTACTTGGGTTTTTTGTTCTTTCATAGGTTCTTATTCAAGTGATTTAATCATGAAGACTTATTCTTTTTGCATAAAAGACTCTTATTATCCAGTACAGAACAAAGCCTAATGGTCCTGTAAAATATACCAAGATTAGCGGAGCGAATATTAGACTACGCCTCATATTGTATTTAATTCCATCTCTAGATATCCACGATCCTAAAAAAAGATTTAAAGCTACAAAATGTAACCAAAAAATAAGTAAAAAACTTTCAGTGGCAAATACCGCATATAGGCTATCTAAGCCTAAATATAATCTAAAAACATCAAATATTGGTTCGTCCAACAAAATAGTTTGATAAATTACGTAAACATAGGCTGTAGACAAAATAAGAGGCAAGATTATTGAATTGACAAAAAATTGAGTAACTTTAGAATTTGGAATAATAATCAACATAATCCAAAATGGTAAAATACCAAAGCTTGTCCACACATATATATTTTCAAATGTTAAATACGCTTGAAATTGGATTAGCATATAATTTTTAATAAGCAATATAGTATATAAAAAACATGAATCCTATAAAAAATAAGAAAGATCTGGAAACAACAATTGATGATATAAGAAATTTTGCCTATTTGTATTTAGAAAAATACAGTTCATCAAAACAACAATTAAGGACATATTTATTCAAAAAACTTATTAAAAAAAAACAAAAAATATCTAGCAAAAAGGAAATTTTCAATTTAATAGATACTGTAATTTTCTCACTAGTCGATCAAAAATTTTTAAGTGATGAGTATTATTCAGATGCGAAATCCAAAGCATTCTTGAGAAGAGGTTATTCGTTAAATAAAATTAGATATAATTTAATTAAAAGGGGAATTGATGAAAAGTATATTAAGGCTAGCATTTCTAAGATTAAAGAAAATGAGTCGGATCCTGATTTTTTTTCTGCAATAAAAATATGTAAAAGAAGGAGAATAGGACCCTGTAGAGAAGAAAGTAATAGACCATTATTTTATAAAAAAGATATTTCAATTCTGGCAAGATCTGGTTTTAGCTACGAAATATCGAAAAAAGTTTTAGAAATACCCATAAAAGAATTTAAAAAATTCTGTACGATGCTCTAAATTGTAACTATTTTTTATTATTTTTAGATAAATAATAATCTAATCTTTTTTTTAGTGATTTTTTTACATAGAGGAAAAATAATACACCAAATATAGTAACCAATATCACTATGGTAAGTGTTGTTTTTAACATTCTTAATATGAAATAGTCTAACTCTTATGTTATGAACTGCCTAGTAGACTTTTATTCTGGTTAATATATTGGAACCATTCTTTTCGGCTCATCCTTTTGCAATAATAGTCACGCTTCTTGCAACCTGTATTGATTTTTATTTTGGGTAACAATGATTTTGCAAGAGCAGGATTATCATTGAGCTTTCTTTTGCAATAAAAATCATACTTTCTACATCTTTCACTAAGTTTATTTTTAGGCTCGTAAGTTTGTTCCAATATTTTGCCAGGTTCATTTTTGGGCGCATAAGATTGTTTTATGATGTCTCCCCTAAGCGATGCTATTGTGTGTTCTGCTATTGTTTTTCCAGTACTTTTTTTCACCACGTAATTAGCTCCAGTAGTAACACCTGTCTGTATTAATGACGCTGTACTGAAACCTGATGATATAGGTCCTATTAAGGCTAGGGGTGCCATAAAAAAACACCCTGAGACTGTCACACCAAGCACTGCTATTACAAACAATCTTTTAATCATCGACTCCCTTTTATTTATAAGCTTATAGTTTTTATAAATAAAAAAAAAGATGCAAATTAACTAATTATACACAACTTAAAGTTGTAATTATTTTTCTAAACTCAAAGCTCTTTTCGCTATTATTGGTAGATTTTTGTAATTTCCCTTTCCATACAGGAATTTTTTTTCATCATGTGTAGTTATGTATCCTCCAGCATGTTCTAAAATTGCATGTCCTGCAGCAATGTCCCATTCCCAAGCTCTAGCTTTTGCAGCATAAATATCGGCTTCGCCTGCTGCCAAAATACAAAACTTTAAAGAGCTAGACATTTTAAGCATTTGTGAAACTTTATATTTTTTATAAATATCTATAATTTCATTTGGAATTATTCCTGAGTGTTCTAACCCTATTATTTCATCGGTATTTATTTTTTTACAATTTAAATCTACTTTTTTTCCATTATTAATTTCAAAAGCAAGACCTTTACCATAAGAAAAAAATAATCTATTTTTTGCTGGGGCATAAACGATACCAAGAGCAGGCTTTAAATCAATTATTAGAGCTGCATTTAAAGTATATTCATCACTTTTCCTTATATAATCTCTAGTTCCATCTATTGGATCGATTAACCAAAAAGTTTTATCTTCATTTTTAATGTTTAAATCAACCGTTTCTTCAGAAACAATAGGTATATTTGGAGTAAGACTTTTTATTTTAGTTCTTAAAAGTTTATCAACAGCTAAATCGCCATCAGTTACGGGTGATTTATCAGCTTTAATTGTAATTTTTGCTCCTCGATGACTAATTTCTTTAGCAATTTTTCCGGCCTTTAAGAACGTATCAATGAGATTTTTAGTAATATTTTTTAAATTTAAATTATTCAATTTTATTAATTCTTTCTAAAATAATTTCTTCACTATTTATAACCTTCTTTCCAACATTTTCAAAATTAACCGTTACCTTGTTTTTGATTACCGATTGGATTTGGCCGGTTCCCCAACTTGTATTTTTAGGGTTAATTACAAAATCTCCAGGCTCATAATTTAAAAACATTTGTGGAAAAATATCATTTTATGTAATAAAACAAATACATTATTTTATGAATAATGTAGCAAAAAAAACAAATTCCTTGGGCTTTTTAAAGCATCCAAAAGATACAAAAGTGGTTGTAGCCATGTCTGGAGGAGTTGATTCATCTACAGTAGCCGGTTTAATGAAAAAAGAAGGTTATAATGTAGTTGGTATTACTCTTAAACTTTATGATGATGCCAAATCTTCAAAAAAAAGTAAGCAATGTTGCGCAGGTCAAGATATCTTAGATGCAAAAAGAGTATCCCGGCAATTAAATATTGATCATAAAATTTTATACTATCAAAAGAGATTTAAAAAAGATGTTATTGATTCATTTGTTGATAGCTACCTTGTTGGGGAAACACCTATACCATGTGTGAAATGTAATCAAACTGTAAAATTTAGAGACCTATATGCTTATGCACGGGAGTTAAATGCAGATGCTTTAGTTACTGGACATTATGTTAATAGAATTCAAAACAATGGAAATGCAGAGATGTATAGAGCAGCTGATTTAACAAGAGATCAAAGTTATTTTCTTTTTACAACTACTCAGGAGCAGCTTAATTTTTTAAGATTTCCCTTGGGGGTTCTGCATAAAGAAGAAACACGCAAAATAGCTTCAGAACTTAATTTAAATGTTGCAGATAAACCAGATAGCCAAGATATATGCTTTGTACCTAATGGGAATTACGCTTCAGTAATTAATAAATATAAACCAGAATCTTTTAAAGAAGGCGATATTTTGGACACAAAAGGTAAAGTAATTGGAAAACACGAAGGGATAATTAATTTTACAATTGGTCAAAGAAAAGGCATTGGTATTTCTCATAAAGAACCCTTGTATGTAGTAAACATTATAGCTAAAGAAAATAAAGTTATTGTAGGAAATAGAGAAGCTTTATCTATTAAAAAAATTTATTTAAAAGATATA
>Ga0208879_1001768_pt1 | contig 19900 bp, 20 predicted proteins | sample Knorr_S15_td_Bot_FD_185605 | JGI IMG/M metagenome (GOLD analysis project Ga0208879, IMG submission 185605) | Marine microbial communities from Southern Atlantic Ocean transect - Knorr_S15_td_Bottom_ad_5009_LV_A (SPAdes) (version 2) | ecosystem: Environmental > Aquatic > Marine > Oceanic | place... | reverse complement strand
CTAAGAGCTATTGTGTAGGGTGTTAGCATCGAACCTGCTGCGAAACCAATCAAAAAAATGGCGGGAATGAATAATAAATGTTCTGGTGTCATGCTATTTCCCTTTCAAAAGAAATTCGTTCTCTTTGAGTAAAACAGAGGGCGTTGCGGTAAGAGGGGGAAAACAGTGCCCTATAGCATCTCACAATAGCGTCAGAAAAGCGCATAATCTGCGCAGTCCAACCTAAATGGTTGATTACCCTCACGAGTCGTGAGATTTTACGTCTTTGCGGGGCTGCGTACGTCTTATGAACAACGCAATTCGAGAATTTTTACAATAGAAGATTGGTGAAGGCACATAGCAACCGGTCGCCTTTGGCCGATAACGGACACTTAGAGCAATACTGGGCAGGATTGCACTAGAGCCGCGAAACTTTAGTGCTATATCCTGTATATGCATGACGACATATTGGATGATTTCAGGAGGAATCGGTGACGCCTGTACATTTTTGATCGATTCATGCGCTAGATTGTCGCAGAATGACGTTTAACTTGTCAGTACCGTCATGTGAGCACTACTATTCAACACGGAACCCACATTCTTCATCGTCAGATGCAGGAAAATTTGCCGATCGCAAGCTCCGGCGATGGTCCTTACGTTATTGACACCGAGGGCAAACGCTACCTTGATGCCTGTGGTGGCGCTGCGGTTTCCTGTCTCGGCTACTCTCACCCCCGCGTCACTCAGGCCATCAAGGCTCAGCTAGACAAGATAGCCTTTGTTCATTCTGCTTTCTTCAGTTCACAGCCTGCTGAAGAGCTGGCTGACTTCCTGGTGACGCGGGCACCGGAAGGTATCGAGCATGTTTATTTTGTCTCCGGTGGCTCCGAAGCTATCGAATCTGCGCTGAAGCTGGCACGACAATACTGTCTGGAAAAAGGCCAGGCTCAACGGGTGACCTTCATTGCCAGACGCCAGAGCTACCACGGCAATACCTTGGGTGCATTGGCGGTGGGCGGAAACCAGGCTCGCCGCAAAGTCTATCAGCCCCTGCTCATGGATGTGGAACACATCAGTCCCTGCTACCAGTACCGGGATCAAAAACCAGAGGAATCGGCGGAAGAGTACGGGCTCAGGGTCGCCAACGAACTGGATACACGCTTGCAGCAAATCGGAGCTGAAAATGTCATCGCCTTTATCGCCGAACCAATAGTGGGAGCGACGGCTGGGGTCTTGGTTCCTGCTCCCGGTTACTGGCGCCGCATCAGGGAAATCTGCGACCAACACGGCATCCTGCTTATTCTCGATGAAGTAATGTGCGGCATGGGTCGTACCGGCAGTTTGTTCGCCTGCGAGCAGGAAGACCTGCGCCCGGATATTATCGCAGTAGCCAAGGCCCTGGGTGCCGGCTATCAGCCCATAGGTGCTATGTTATGTTCCAGCGAAATAGTTGCTTGCCTGCGCAGGGGCTCGGGCGCGTTTCAACATGGACATACTTACCTCGCTCATGCAACTGCCTGTGCAGCGGCGCTTGCAGTTCAGCAAACCATTGAAGAGGAGAATTTGTTGGAGAATGTCCGCAACATGGGCAGTGAATTTGAACAGGCTTTAATTTCCCAATTCGGCAAGCATCCTGCCGTCGGTGATATTCGTGGGCGCGGACTGTTCTGGGGTCTCGAACTGGTGGCCGACAGAGCCAGCAAGGAGCCATTCGATCCGGCCCTGAGGATTGATCAGGCGATCAAGCACCAGGCGATGGAGCACGGTCTGATGTGTTTTCCAGGCAGCGGCACCATCGATGGTACTCGTGGCAACCATATTATGCTGGCACCTCCCTACATAATTCAGCCGGATCAAATTCAGGAGATTGTTGCAAGGCTGGCGCAGGCCTTGGACGCTGCACTCGGGGACAGGGGTGTGCCGACGTGAATTGGGTGATGAGGAGCACTCCTGGTGAGGTATTGACAAGTTAACTGTCAAAGTCGGCTATGGTGGTTTCACCACGCAGGCCTTCCAATACAATGCGGGTTTTTTCTTCGGCGGAGTAGTGTCGGCGGGTGGCCCGACGAATATCTCGAATAGTCTTCTGGGCACTGCTTTTCTTTCTCATCATCACTTCCTCTTGGAGTTAACGATGAGCCAATACTGTCTCTTAGGCAATTAGGGGATTATGTCCAACTAGGGCTGACGGGATACAGAATCACTCGATGAGCGAATAGCCTGAGCCTGAGAGTTGCCGAGAAGTAAATCGAGCCACCGACACCAGAGTTTTCAGTAGGCTGTATGACCGATTCATCAATTATAACAATGAGTTATAAGCACGAAATCGAAGTGTGCTATGGGCTCGGTGCGAATCACCTCCCCAAAAGTGGATCAATCCATATCACCCCTTACTTCTGTACTACGAGGGGCATATGATGATCAGACTAGCCCATGCCTTATCAATGCTGATTGTGCCTCTAAATTGGTTCCATTGATGAAGTACATGCAGTGGAGCAGTAAATTGACATTTAGCGGCACGCCAATCTCGGATATTTTATGACACCACTACTGAAATATTTAGCACCATTAAGCATTGCTTTGTTGCTAGCTACTCCTTGCGCGCAGGCTCAGAACTCCCAGGCGCGACCACAATCGGGAAACATCATGTCTTGCACAGCTCCCACTGGTGAATCGGGTGGCCTGAGTTTTCCTGCAGATCAATCCTATCTTCGTGCCGCAGTTCCAGGCAATGAAGCCTATGACTCTATCGATGGCATGCGCATGAAGCAACTCGTTGAAGAGCAGACCGCAATTGCTCGAGGCTACAGGGATGCGGGTAATCAATTCTGGGGCAGAATAATCGGTACCAAGTCGGATCATGAAACTGCGATGTGGATGGCAGAGCAACTTCGCGATGCCGGAGCAGAAAACGTGAGACTCGACCCTATTGAATTGCCACCCCAATGGTTGCCAGAAACATGGGAAGTCTCTGCAATTCGCAATGGGCAAGAAATTGCGTTGGCGTCAGCATGGCCGACATATGGCTCTGTTGGCACTGCGCCTTCTGGCCTGGAGCTTGAATTGATTGATGTTGGCTTGGGTATGGAAACAGACTTTCAAGGCAGGGATGTGAACGGCAAGGCGGTAATCGTTCACTCCATCCCTACATCTGGGGCGATTATAAATTCGGCTGCACGGAGTGGAGCGATTCGACGGGCAGATGAAAAGGGCGCTGCAGCCATACTCGTCGTACTAGAATTGCCTGGCAATCTACAGATGTCCCTGTACGAAGCCGGTACATCAGTGCCGACACTGGCACTCGGATCCCAAGACGGTGCAGCACTTCAGCAAATGCTTTCCAGTGGCGACTCGGTAATACTCAATTTGAGACTGGAAGTAGAAGAGCATGAAGGATTATTCACATACAGTGTGCGGGGTGAAGTGCCGGCTGCCTCAGCCGATGCTGAGAAGGTTGTCATCGTAGCTCATCGTGACTCTCTTTTTGAAGGAGGCAGTGACAACGCCTCCGGTGTCGCCACCGCCATTGAGCTCATTCGTTACTTTGCCCAAGTGCCCTTAGACCAACGGATACGCTCTATAGAAATAGTTGGAACGCCGGGCCATCACAATCTGGAAAGCACGGGACATAGTTGGTTGCGAGAAAAACAAGGGCAACTATTGCAGCGTGCTGTGCTGCTGATTAATGCTGAACATACCGCTCACGCCCTGGTAGATCGCTGGGGTAGTGAACTGTGTGCAACGAATTCTCTCGGACCGTTTTCCTGGCGCATTAATGGCTCGACCGAACTCCAGCGCCTCACACTTCAGGCTTTTGACGACTTTGGTATTCCTCGCTGGATCGAGACTGGCGGACCAACCGGTGAGATCCGTCCCATAAGCAATGTGGTGCCATCGATCGTGCTGATGCATGCCGGGGTGTTACTGCATTCGAATATCGAGACGGCCGCTGCTGTACCCGCCATTGGCCTGGCTGCGACCACGCGCGCCTATGCCCGGATAATCGATGAGGTAAATAAACTGGAGGCTTCGCGTCTTGTTTCTCGTGAGCAATAAAGCGGTAATCAAAGGAGACGGACGAAATAGAACTATTTTCGCTCGACTGAGTCGGACTTCGAGTCGAGACTAATAGAAGGACAAATCAAGGGGTCAGAGTAAAAATACAGTAGTTTGAAGAGATGGTGCCCAGGTGTGGAATCGAACTATAGACACGAGAATTTTCAGTAGTCTCTGCGACCGATTGTTTAATTGAATCAATAAGTTAAAAGTACGAAAACAAAGTGTACTAATAGAGTGTACTGTGGATTTACCGCCTGAGCGTGTCAAAACTACTGTATTTTTACTCTGACCCCATTTCTCTTTTAGACACTGCACTCCTCAATCGTCTGCGAGAGTACGATCCCAATTTCATCGTGAATCACCATATCAGCATAACCGTCCATCTCTGTTGGCTCTCGATTTAAGATCACCAGCTTTGCACCATACTGTTTTGCCTGTAAGGGAAAACTCGCAGCCGGATAGACAAGCAATGATGAGCCGATGGCAATAAACAGATCGCAAGCAATCGTCGCTTGCTCCGCCAACAACATTTCACGCTCGGGCATCGACTGCCCAAAAGAAATGGTGGCTGTTTTAATCAACCCGCCACAGTGCTCACAGTCAGGGACTTCTCCATGCTTCTGAAAAGCCACTTTCAAGGGAGCAAACTCATAGGCTTGACCACAATCCAGACACTTGGCATAAGTCGCATTGCCGTGCAGCTCTATAACCTTGTCATCCGGCACGCCAGAATTTTGATGGAGGTTATCGACATTTTGGGTAATCACATGACTGGCCTTGCCACTATTGACCAACTTCGCCACCGCGAAATGCCCTCTGTTCGGCTTGGCCTTGGCCATGCCGTCCATGCCTTCAAATTTCCTGCGCCAGCTCTCTTCTCGCATTTTGGGATCGGCAACAAAATCCTGGAACTGGATCGGTTTCATTTTGGACCAAATACCACCTGGCGAACGAAAATCAGGAATGCCGCTTTCGGTGGAAATACCAGCCCCGGTGAAAATTACAACCCGGGAAGACTGAACAATTAACTTGGCGAGGTCGGTATTTGGGGAGACAGTCATGGGGGTCTTATCGTCGCAGTTTAAAGGGGGCAGATTTATTTTGGTAGGTAGGCGTTCAAGATCGATAGATAATTAAATCTGCTCCCTTTTTGGTTCCCTATCAGAGGGTCGGTCACAAGAGCTCGGATAAGCGGATTCGAACAGATCACCGAGCAGCTCATTAACCTGGTCCAGGTCTCTCGTTGAATTTCCCGTGTTCCACGTAAAACCCTCCTCGGTATCTATCACATTAAGGGAGAAAAAACTCTCTTTGGGATTCGTATCCAGGCCATAGCGAAGATCCGCAAGTTGATATATCGTATTTCCATCTCGTTCTGACACTGTTTTATGTAACCATCCCATGGCAAACCATTCAAAAATTCTGATGCTACGTAGATCGCTGACTTCATTGAATGAATTATGTGGGGATCGTTCAGCTATTCCCCACTCGATAATACAAGGGCGCCACATAGAGATGTATCCAACCCGGTCTTCTGTAGGAGTGCGCGCTACGACCCTACGGTAGTGAACTTGAAAAATTGTGGGAAAGGATTGTACTACGGCGTTGTGGATTCCCTGGTTTTCCAACTGTCGTACGGCTTCCTGTGTTGCTGCCTGGCCGAGATACCAGCCATAGCTTAAGTAGGAGGTCGAAATTAACAAGAAAGAGATTCCAATGAGATGAACCTTTACCCTATGCCGATATCGCCATGCCAGGATAACAGCTACCAATAATGGAACTGTATAGAGCGGATCTACAATTGGCATGGCATAGATGGCAAACCGCTGATTGGAAAAAGGTAATAACAACTGAGTGCCGTAAGGCGTCAAAACATCGAGCAATGGGTGGGATAATATCGCCAGAAAGATTGCCAGAATCCAGTAATTCAGACGCTCCCGGTCGATGAGCTCACTCGAATGGATACGCTCAAGCTTGTAAATCAAATAGCCCAGCATTGGGCCCATTACTGGCGCGAAGAAGAGTGAATGGGTAATGCCCCGATGTGTTTGCAGATTGTCGAAATAGTCCCCGGCAATAAACACGTCCAAATCAGGCATGGCTCCTGCTATAGCGCCTGCTACTACAACTCTGAAGCTCAGCTTGTGTTGCGCACTAGCCTGGGCAACAACAGCGCCTAGGGCAGCCTGAGAAATCGGATCCATATAATATTATTCTGGAATAAATGGGGTCAGAGTAAATATACAGTAGTTTGAAGAAATGGTGCCAGGGGGACAATTCTGATCGGCACCCATTTGTTTTCGGTTGTCTCGACACCTCAGAGTCGCTGTGAAGTAAATCGAACCACCGACACGAGGATTTTCAGTAGGCAGTACGACCGATTTAACTTCTAAATCAATGAATTAAAAGGGTAAAACCAAAGTGTGCTATAGAATGTGCTATGGATTCACTATATGTTCGTGTCCAAAACACCTGGTTTTTTACTCTGATCCCATTTGCTTTAGCTTGATTAACCAAGTCCGCCCGCACTATCCTCATCCTTTGTCCTCAATAAAACTAAGTTGCGAGGTATCCGGTATGTCTAAATTTAAAACGCTAGTTGCATTGATAAGCGTCGCAGTGTGTTCGCTCGTGGTATTTAGTGCTGCATCCCAAGTGGATTCCATCAAGCTCGCTACTGATGTGCCATTTCAAGTATGGCAGGCTGTATTGCACGCCCCTGAAGGCCGGGTTGATCGTCAAGTTAAGGTTGTCGACATAGGGAATTCCTATGTTGCCGTGGGTGTATTATTTCGAGACCCAATAGTCGCCACCGACGAACCTGTGAGGGGTATTGTCCATACGCGGGTATCTGAAGTCTATTACATAACCTCAGGTTCTGGCGTATTGGTAACCGGTGGAACCATGCTGGGCCGAAATGATATTCCGGCGAACAGTGACATTGTTACTGAATTGGTCGGTGAAAGTTTTTCCACCTCTGTTGCCAGAGGCGATGGCCAGGTTCGCTTGGTGTCTGAGGGAGACATAATTGTTATTCCAGCAGGCGTTTTTCACGGCTGGCATGAAGTCGAAGAAAGAGTTGAAATGGTTAGTATTCGACCGGATCCAGAGAAGGTATTGCCAGCCGGTTACGTGAATCCCTACGCTGAATAATTTGTCAGAAGAAATAGGGACAGATTTATTTTCCATTCTAGTCTAGCGACAGATTCTCTTGGCTAGCTGAATTTGGCCAGCAAGCAGCTTTGGTAAGCTTAAGCGAATTGAGTTGGTGCCCAGGGGGACGATTCTGATCAGCACCCACTTGTTTTCGGTTGTCTCGACACCGCAGAGTCGCTGTGAAGTAAATCGAACCACCGACACGAGGATTTTCAGTAGACCGCGGGACCGATTCCTTTTTAATATCAATGAGTTAAAACCGTGAAATCAGAGTGTGCTAAGAAGTGTGCTATGGATACTATGTAAATTCGGTTCAAATTACTCTGTTCCATTGATTCTGTCAGTAAATGGCAAGGAGAATACCCTTGAAGAAATTTTTAAAAATTGCTGCAGCGGTGGTTGTTTTGCTTTCTGCTTCAGTATTGCTTGCTTATAACTACACCTGTCCCTGCGCCATCATACCAGGGCGGGCACTTTCCGGTGAATTGAACACCAATCCAGTAGATGACTGGTCAATTGCGAATGACGTACCTTTGTGTCAATTGGAAGTGAGACCTCAGGACCCTCACTCCATAAACCTGAATTGCATGTCGGCTGAACACCGATTATTTGTAAGTTGTTCCGCGTGCGAAAGTAAGGGTTGGTCTTCCATTGCGCTTGAAAATCCTCAAGGCCGCATTCGAGTGCATGGTATTGTATATCCCGTTACGATGCGGCGGCTTACACTCGACAGTGAACTTGACCTGTCGTGGGAGGCACGTAGTGCCAAGCTAGGTGTAGATCCGGGAACTCCTCGACCGGACGATTGGTGGTCGTTCGAGATGAAAACGATTTAGGGAACACTCGCAACTTGATAACTTAAGGCGGTGGAATAGGGTTGGGGTGGACCAATTAGAAACTGTGCCCAGGAGATCGATATTTTCAAGGACACTGAGGCAAGTCGACTACCGCATGATGAAAAGGGGCGCTATTTTTCGAGCTACCGACAAATGATAGTGTGGGTTCCAATTGACATAGCTTTATTCCTAGTTATGTTCGCGGAGCGTCTCCACAAGATGAATAGGAAAAATAGACCAAAGACAAACCCATGACTCAAGCGAACGAAACAATTGATACAAGCGGTGCTGCCGAAACAGGCAGTGCCCCCACATTCTTAGTCGCGGTGGAACAGTATGAGCCACAAGCGCAACGTATTATTGATGATCCACTGGCGGCGAAAATCATGCCGGGCGGCTCCAAGCTTTTCCTCAAACTGCTGCGTATCCCGGTGTTACGTAACTGGATGATCAGGCTGTTAGAAAAGCAGATTGAAGGGGCGTCGAGTGCCTTCTTATGTCGCAAACGGTACATTGATGAAACAATCGTCGCCGCTATCGAGAATGAGTCTATTACCGCCGTTGTCAACTTAGGTGCAGGGTATGACACACGTGCCTATCGCCTCCCCGCTTTGGCAACCGTAGCTGTTTGGGAAGTGGATCAACCGGTCAATATCGAGGCCAAGAAAAAAGGAATAAGCAGTGCGTTAGGAAAAATCCCATCTCACGTTACGTTAGTCCCGATCAGCTTCATTACACAAGATTTGGCTGAAGTGCTCAACAATCACGGGTATGCAGGTGAAAAGAAGACATTTTTTATTTGGGAAGCGGTGTCGCAATATTTAACGAAAGCGGTAGTTCAACAAACATTCGACTTCCTCTCCCAAGCTCCGACAGGCAGTCAACTCACATTCACGTACGTCCTCAAAGACTTCATCGAAGGCAAAAACTTCTACGGTGCACAGAAATTTCACGAACGCATGGTCATCAAAGATAAAATATGGCATTTCGGTTTTGACCCTGCAGAAGTGGCCAGCTTCCTCGATGAATATGGTTGGCGTCTAATTGAAGATATCAGCTACGAAGAACTCAACAATCAGTATGCAAAGTCCATCGGGCGTTATCTGCCATCTATGAAGATTGAGCGAATGGTTTGGGCTGAAAAGGCTTAGGCCTAATAAGTTGGGGGGAGCTATATAGTGTCCCTTATCGATGATTCTCATCCAACCTCTGATATCCATATACAAAAAAGCTCTGCTAAAGCGAGGCTGATTGTGTATGGTGCCCAGGGGCGGAATCGAACCACCGACATGAGGATTTTCAGTAGAGCGCGTGACCGATTTTCTATTTGAATCAATAGGTTATAATTGCGAAATCAGTGTGTGCTAAGAAGTGTGCTAAAAATACGGCGATTGTGCAGGCTCAAACTACTGTATATTTACTCTGACCCCATTAATTCCCGGCTACCAGTACACCACTTATTTAAGATATGCACGAGGATTCGAACAATGCGTCCAGTCAAGCTAACAACCTTTGTACTCATTCTTTCTCTTTCTATAGCGACCCTTTCCAGCTTCGCAGCGGATGATTCCGTAGCGGTTCCCACCAGGGAAGAGTTGCTGGCACGCCCCAACATCAAGGGGGCGCTCGCCGCCATCGATGCCTGGATCGAAGGAAATCAGATTTATGACCAAATACCGGGCATCTCGGTGGGGATTGTTCACAACCAGGAGCTGCTCTGGTCGAAGGGCTACGGCTATGCGAATTTGGAGTCTCGTCGCGAAGCGGACGCCGACACGATTTATAGCGTGTGCAGTATCAGCAAGGTATTTACTGCCATCGGCATTATGCAGTTGCGGGATCAGGGGCAACTCAGTTTGCGCGACCCGGTGAACAAGCATCTATCCTGGTTCGATATAGAACAGCAGTACGAGCTTAGCGGACCTGTTACTATCGAAGGCTTGCTGACTCACTCTTCCGGGCTGCCCAGGGAAGCCAGTTTCGACTACTGGAGAAATGATCTGGACTTTCCAAGTCGAGAGCAGTTGATTGATAGTGTAGGCGACCAACAGACACTGTATCCGGCACACCGTTACTTTCAATACTCCAACCTTGGTTTTAGTCTGGCAGGAGAAATCGTTCAGGCGCTGTCCGGTCAGGACTACGCCGACTATATGCAGGCCAACGTGCTGGCTCCGCTGGGTCTCACAGACACGCGCACGTACTATCCCGAAGAACTGCGTGGTCAGCAGTTAGCCATCGGTTATGACGGCCTTGTTAGGAACCGCGGACGTGTACCGACCGCGCCATTTTTCACCAGGGCTATTACCCCAGCAGCCGGCTATACATCTTCAGTGAACGATCTGGCCAAGTTCATCATCTGGCAATTTGGATTACTCGACGGTGAGCAAGAAGGCGTGCTGAATTCCCATACGCTGCAAGAGATGCATCGCGTACACTGGGTTAATCCGGATTGGTCAACAAGCTGGGGACTGGGATTTGTAGCCCGCCGTCAAGGCGATAGAACCCTGGCCGGACACACTGGATCCTGCCCGGGTTACCAGACCAATTTCTCCATGGATGTCGACAAGCGACTCGGGGTAATCGTGCTGACCAATGCCGGGGACGGTCAGCCAGCGAGGCTTGTGGACAACATCATTTCCACCTTGCGACCCGAACTGGACAAACCTGCTCCCGCTGAGGAAACAGCAACGCCAGACTACTCAGCCTTCGAAGCCAACTTCTCCAACCAGCACTGGGGCGGTGAAACCGCTGTCAGGCAATGGGGAGATGAATTAGTCACCATCGCTCTCCCATCGCGGAATCTCAATGTGCAAAAACTCAAACATGAGCACGATAATCAGTTCTATAGGGAAAATGCTTTGGGGCTGCGCAGTGCGAACATAGCAATAGAAGTAGATGACGACGGTAATGCGTATCGCATGAAGGTTAACGACTCCTATTCGTACAGGATTGATTGATACCATTGCCTTCGATACTTACAGCATAAATCAAAAGGGTCAGAGCACTTTGATCTAAGAGGAGAAATAAGTAATGGTGCCCAGGGGGTGGGGTCTGGTAAGTAGCGGATATAGAAAGTTAGGGGGCTTGACAGCGGGGGTTATAATACAGATCACCTGTTCCTAATTAGAGGCTACGAATATGCAAATCAAGCGACTAGTGAATGATAAAGCAGTAGTAAGGGGTGACCAGCTCTTCGATAGCAAAGGAGAAGCTTTCAAGTTTAAGGAGTTTTCTGGCGGTCAATTAACTACCGTGTCATCCACCAATGAGACAATAAGTAAAACCGCTGCGGAGCTTGGGTGTTACCTGCTAGATAAGAATAGGACTGAGACTGGCTTGAATAAGGATCGCCTTCGTAGCTTTTGGGAAGACTAGTAAGGAATTTTCTCTCTCTTTGTTCACTCACAATCCTGATAGTCAGATTCAAAACACCTTGTAGCAATTTCTTGTCCTCGTGCGAGCTGTTCGAGCCCTGGTAGGCACAACAACGTTGGGCTATTCAACTATGATAGACATGATCTCATCAACTGGCCTATCAAGAAAGATATCAAAATCTTCTAGATACTGAGCCCGTGTTGTGCGGAAGTTTGACTCAAAAGCTGCATCAAAACTCATATTACTGAGATCATCATAGAAACCATCACGAAATGTTTCCATGCCTTCATTATAAATTAGATAGGCTATAAACCAAGATCCAATGTCGGAGGTGCCAACATCAGATGAGTAGGTCAATTGGTCTAATGGCACGTCCTGCGCTCTATAGTACGAAACTGAATCAAGCTTCCGACGCATTACTTCCCTAAGATAACCATTACGAACACCTTCCTGTTCTGAGTAGAGCCTCTGTGCCATGTATTCAGCGCCACCCTCAGCAAACCACGGCTTGTCTTTGCCTCCCATCTTATTTTCCCGCTCACAAGGCAATGGATAATCGGGACATTCCTCTTTTATTTGGGAGTGTTGAAAAATATGAAAGTACTCATGCAAAATCACTGGTTTATAGTCTTCTTCATCCGGGCTAGGGTATTTAGCCGACACAATCATCATCAAGAAATCATAATCACGATTGACCCTCTTGAAATCACTTATGGCGGCGCCTCCCTCCTCGACGTATATAGTGAAAATTCGATAATTCTCATTTGCGCAATCCCATTCCTCTTCCCATTTACTATCAAGTGCTATGTGTCGCTCACAGAAACGATCTTCCAAAGCACTCGCTGCGGCAAGGCTCTCTCCTACTATATAAATCTCTACTGGCCCGAAATTACCCCACTCTGTTGAGGCTATGTTGTACCAATTAAGAGTCAAATCAATCGTCTCTTGTGACACATCGGAGGCGGGAAAAACTACAGGCGCTGCGGAAGTAGGAACGCCCCAGCTAGTTTGTGAAATTACCGAATTAATTGTAACCACAATATCTTCATAAACTGTATCAGCTAACACAACTTGCGGAATCGAGAGTTGTCCATTTTCTAAATTGTAGGTGTCAGTTTCACCCGTAATTACTCCACTGGGCAAAGGATAGCTACCACCTGCAGAAACTACATCTTTGATTGTTATTACCACATTGTCATACAACAATGGCTCTCCAATTGATGAGCTATCTCTGATTTGAACCTTTGGAATAGTGAGAAAACCGGTCACGGGATCATAAATATCCGCAGCACGGGCAAAATCTACCAAAAACAGGTACGGCAACACAGCACAGCAGAACACTAGCTTCTGTAACCTTGCCTTAGATATTTGCGGAATCTGTGAATAAGAAACACTTGCTAAAGAAAAAAGCAGAAAGGAGACAGCTGCAGAGGTAAGGAGCTTCATAGTAACTCTCAAATGTGCCAATCCGTTCGTCCAAAATAGTATGTAATAGTCCAATATAGAACCAAATAGAACTAGTGGGTGGTGCCCCCGGGGGTGGGGTCGGCTAGGGAGCGGTTAACTCCTGATAACTAGTTTGCGGCTAGGCTGTTCTATGAACTAGGTATATCTCCAATTGGAAGAATGAAAGCTCTATCTACCTACGAGCCTTTACTGCACTAAATGAGCTTGGAGAATTTATTCGCAACCCCCGATATCTTGGACCCAAGAATCAATTACGCTTTGGAAACCTGTAGAGAAACTATCCTTTCGCAAACACCAAATACGCCTATAGCCTGTGCCTTCACCCTGCATGATCCCTTTCCAGCGATTTATCCGGGGGATAAATTCATCCTCTTCGTAGAGACCTTTCGAGTACTGGTACCACTCATTTTCCCATATTCGCAAATTACTTGAAATTAACATGAGGTAGGAATTCGCTTGTGAACTATTATCGAGCAGCTCTCCAGCGTTACCAGTTACAAATGTTTGCGATGTATATAAATCAGTACCAAGAGATAACTGCCAGTTAATAAGTTTGTCAGTCATTGCATCTCTAGTTTGTGCTTCCATCATCGAAGTATTTTGTTGCACTTCCATAGCCAAGAAAACTATACCGGCAATGACGCCTAAATTGGCAAGAAGAGTAAGAAACTGATTAAGCTTATCCAAGTTCATTTTATATTTCATTCCGGTTGTAGAGTTTCGAATCTAAAGTCTTAGAGCCAGATACAGAGGTAAGGAGCTTCATAGTAACTCTCAAAATTACCTAACCGTTCGTCCAGAATAGTATGTATAGGGGTGAGATGGAACCATTCTGAGTTTAGGGGGCGTGCCCCGGGGGTGGGGTCAACTGACTGGCAATTTGACTAACTCCGAGTACAATCGCGCGCGCACAAAAGAAAGAGCCTAGTAGGGAGGCCTATAGCGCCTCAATTAAGCCTATTAAAAGGTATTACGTGTTAAACTATACAGCCTGTAAGCCAGAGACTGCGTGCCAAAGTTGATGTTGCGAGTTTGCAGTCTTGCATAATGGCTTTTGACTTAAAGCAACAAGGCTTGGATATTTTAGACATAGGACTACAAGTGAAGTGGGTTGGTGGTGCTTAAGCGCCGACTGTTCGTGGGATGACAAACAATTTACAAACTAAAGAGATGAACTAATGAGTGCACAAGCGCTAGGCGCCAATGAAATCCCAAGTTGTCACGGTGGATTGGAAAACTTGGACGAGGAGTATGACTACGACCTTGAAGATGTCGAGGGCGAACTACCCACTGATATTAGAGGTACTTTCTACAGGAATGGTCCTGGCAGGCAGCGTATTGGTGATTCAAAATACGGCCACTGGTTTGATGGTGATGGCATGCTGTGCCAGTTCACCTTTAATGAAGGCAAGGCACATTTTCGCAATCGGTATGTGCGAACACCCAAGTACATAGAAGAGACTGCTGCACAAAAAGTGCTGTACCGCGGATTTGGTACTCAGGTACCCGGCGGTTTTCTTTCGAACTTCCTGAAAAAGCCGGCCAACCCGGCTAACACCAGCACGATTTATCACGGTGGACATTTACTGGCGCTAAACGAGGGCGGTAAACCCTGGGAACTTCAGCCAGGGTCACTCGACACCATTGGTGAGTTCACCTACGACGGTCAGTTGGAGCCATCTATGGTATTCAGCGCACATGGCAAGGTTCACCCCAGAACAGGTGACTACATCAACTATGGTGCTGGAGTTTCAGGTTTTGGGCTTAAGGGGCCGAAGCTCTGCATCAATATGTATCGCATTGACCCGGAAGGAACTTTATTTAAGAAGGCGCAGATTCCACTGGATACTTTCCCCTTCTGTCATGACTTTGCGCTGTCAGACAAGTACGCCATCTTCTTTCTGGGCTCTATTGTGTTCGGCAACATGGTGCCAGTCATCCTGGGGACCAGGACCATTTCTGATCAGGTGACGTTTGATGAATCAATACCCATGCAAATCGTTGTTGTCGATCTGGACACACTGACAGAAGTGAAACGCTTTGAAACAGATCCCGGGGCAATTATCCACTTCGGTAACGCTTTTGAAGAAGGCGATGAGCTTATTATCGACGGAATGTTCCAGGACAACTTCGGTGCCAACGAAACCTTACAGGACGTCTTTAATCCTGACGGCCGATTTGGCGGTGGCTGGTATATGCGCTATTTCCTGAACATGAAGACGGGTGAATTGAAATCCGAACAGGTAATGGAGACGGAATGTGAATTTCCAACGTTTAATACGGCCTTTACCGGATCGAGGAACGAAGTCACCTACACAGCCTGTTCCGTAGATAACGGCGCCAACAGTTTCTTTAATGGGATATCACGAGTAACACGCGATGGAGATGCGACCGTGGTTGCACTGCCGCCGGGATATTATGGCTCAGAGCCCGTATTTGTGCCAAAGATAAATGCAACGAAAGAAGATGATGGCTATCTGATGGAAGTTGTTTATAACGGATTCGAGCACAAGAGCGAGTTGCAGATCTATCGTGCCGATGATGTGAATGACCAGGTGTGTTCTTTGAAATTAAAGCATCATGTACCTCACCAGTTTCATGGTTTCTATACACCAGAGGTTTTTGCGACAACTTAAGAGAGCCTTGTTCGGGCCACCTCTTTCAAGAGGCCTGGCCCGAATCTGCTTTCCAGTTGATGAGCATTCACTCTCGGCGACAGAGATTGATCCCGAGAATGCGATTGCGATTGATGAAGGCTTTATTAGATCGGCCTATGAGAAAAACGGTTTGAAAATAGAAGGCGAAGTTCACCGGGGTACCTGGGCTACCAATCTCCCTGCCCTGTCACTTCAGGATACAAACCGCAGGTAAATCCCAACTGTTCTAGCTGATGTAGCTCTGCCAGCTTGGTACTGGTATCAGCCCGCTTCTGTCGAGTTTCCCTACCGTGCACAGTATGCGCCTTGGCTATCCTAGCCCGACCTGCCTTAGTCTTAGGCCCTGTGGACTTACCGCCATGAAACCGGCATACGGCCTTTCCCTTGATCGCTGGGGCTCTGCATCGGACTCTGGTGCGCTTGGACATAGCCTTGCACTGGGTGCACCGAATCCGTCCGCCTAATGTTAGGAAAGTGTTACTCATTTTTGTAAAACTATCACATTACTCGAGCAGATTAGTAATAGATAGATAGCAGGAGTCCCATCTGGTGAAAGGGGGGGTGCCCCGGGGGGTGGAGCAGACGTTTAATGAGGCTCTGACGCGCAATGGCTGAATGACAGCTATCGACCCGAAGCGGACAGTGGGAGTTTCCCAGAAATCACCCAAATCTGCCTCTCCAAAACGGCCATTTAGGCCGCCAACTCTATTGTGCTAGACCCTTCCGTCAAATAACTAATAAGAAGCAGGACCTATCTATGGGTAAGCTGCTAGATGTGGTAATGCCGTGGAGCTTTGATGAGATTTGCGGACTTTCGAAGGCTTTCAATACTAGCAGGGAGAATTTTCTGCCAATTGACATAGCTTTTGTTCTACTTATACTCGAAAGTTCACTCAAAACCCGTCGAGGTGCTCCATGTCTTATCGCAATCCAATCGTATCCGTAGCCGCTCTGCTCGCACTCGCTTCTATGTTTGTGCCGCAACAATCCGCTGCGCAGAACTCCACGAATCCGTATGCGATCGTCGAAGGGTGGGCGAAGCTGCCGGGTGGAAGGGTGATGGGAGCAGTCGGCAAAGCGAAGGTCGACCCCGACGGGCGCCATATCTGGGCCGTTATACGTTGCGATGCCGGGCCTGATCGTTTCGGTTCGGAGTGCGTTGATTCAGACTTGGACCCCGTCTTGAAGTTCGATCCCGATGGCAACGTGGTCGAGTCCTTCGGCAGCGGAATGTTTATCTGGCCGCATGGAATTGACGTTGACTCCAACGGCAACGTCTGGGTGACGGACGCTGTGAGTGATAACAACATTCCCGCGGGCGACGACCGAGGCCATCACGTCATCAAGTTTAGTTCTACTGGCGAAGTGCTCATGACACTTGGCACTCCTGGAGAACAGGGAGACGGCCCGAACCACTTCACTTCCCCGAGTGATGTGGCAGTCGCGTCTAACGGCGACGTGTTCATAGCGGACGGCCACAACGCGAACGGAAACAACCGAGTGGTGAAGTACAACAGCCGTGGCGAATTCCTCATGTCTTGGGGAGAGACTGGCTACGCCCCGGGACAGTTCCGCGCCCTACACGCCATCGCCATTGATCCAGATGGTCGAGTGTTCGTGGGAGATCGCAGCAACAGCCGGATTCAAATCTTCGACCAAGAGGGCAACCACTCTGCCACCTGGACCCAATTCGGGCGCCCGAGCGGAATCGCCTTTGACGACGAGGGGCGGATCTACGTCGCGGACTCCGAGTCGGACAACGTACAGAATCCAGGGTATGAAATGGGAATTCGCATCGGCGAAGTTGAGACGGGATGGGTGAAGGAGTTCATTCGCTTCCCATGGGCGAATCCCAACATCCTACCGGGGAACGGAGCGGAGTTCGTCACCGTCGATAGCGAAGGCAACATTTACGGAGGAGAGCCCGTCCCCAACCCTCATCTTAATGAGCGAACGCTCAGGAAGTACGTGCGAGTGCGACCCTGAGCGATGGTCCACCTCGATCTGGTGTGCTGCAATGCCGTAGGGAGAAGGGCGCCCGGGCTGCTTCATAGTCGCCTCCCTGGCACCACCCCCGGCCCATACGAAGTCGTCGCAAGATTGGCGAAAGCGGCATGGGAGAGGTGTATGGCACAGTACGACCAAGACATCCAAGTTTGAAGGAGTCCCAATGCGTCTGATATATGTGGTCGTGGTGCAGAGCGCAGCGATGGTGTCCAGTTCTCCGTATAGTGCAGAAATGGTGTCAGGGGCGGAATCGAACCACCAACACGAGGATTTTCAGTAGACAGTGCGACCGATTCGTTATTTAAATCAGTAAGTTAAAAGCGCGAAAACAGAGTGTGCTAAGAAGTGTGCCAAAAATTTCGGCACTTTCTAGTCTAAAACTACTGTATTTTTACTCTGCCCCCTTTTGTTTAACCCCTTTTCTGAGCTGCAGATTGATGCCTGGATCAGCCGGTGCTCCTACCTTTCATTCGCTGCAGTGAATCCGTACACTATTTGCCGCGACCCTAGTTACTTATTAGTCTGAACACTTTAAACAATCAAGGAATCCTGCATGCGCCTGTTGCTGTTCATCCTGGTCTGTCTCATCTTCTCGCCGCTGCTTATCCTTGGCTTGATTGTCTATACCTATCGGGTACGTCGGCATTCGATTCCACAGAAGATTTCTGGCACTGCCAACGAGCCCTATGGATCGCGGCTGGTTATGCACGTGGCAGGCACACGAAAAGATGCAGCGGCTTACGCCCTATCCGGGCATTTGCCGGTATTTTCCAGGTTTGTCCACTACAGCATGATCAAGGTATTTCACCTGGCACTGCTAATAAGCGGCTACAAGGGTTCCTTCGTTTCCTATCCCGGGCCACGACCCTCCTCCCTGGCAACCTTTATCAGTCACCGAACGGCTTTCTTCGATGAGGTCATCAAAGAGGCGTTAATCCGACCGGACAATCCCGCCAGGCAGTTTGTCGTACTCGGTGCCGGCTTCGATACACGCTGTTATGGCCTGCCGGAAGGGGCAGACGTCAAATGTTTCGAAGTGGACATGGCACCGACACTTAATGCCAAGCTCGAAGGGCTCAAATCAGCTGGTATCGCCCACGACCATGTAATTTTTGTGGAAACCGACTTCAATCAACAGGTCTGGTTTGACGCCCTAGTCGAGGCAGGATTCGATACCAGCTTAACCACGTTTGTCCTATGGGAAGGCGTAACCATGTACCTGAACGAGGATGCTGTACTGCATACACTAAAGCTTGCTGCTCGCCTGCCAACCGGCAGCGAAATTGCATTCGACTATTTCAGCGGGGAACTGATCAATCAGGAGCCGCCTTATGAAAAATTGGGCGCGCGTATGATGAAGTCAGCCATGAAATTCTACGAGGAAGAACTCCAGTACGGCATCAGCACCCGCAAACCGGCTCGTGAAAAGCTAGAGAATATCGTTAGCGATTGCGGGCTGCGAGTAACCCGTTTCGAACATACCCAATCTGAAGAGCCGCCGACGATTCCCCTGTATTGCTTTGCGTTGGCGAGAAGAGGCTGATCAATTTTCACTACAACAGCGAGGCACAAATCTGTTTCAAAAATTTGGGAATAATTCGAAATTCTCGGGACGGAAAATGAATCTATCCCAGTAAAATTTTCTGAATAAAAGGGGTCAGAGTAAAAATACGGTAGTTTTCGGGGATATGGTGCCCAGGGGCGGAATCGAACCACCAACACGAGGATTTTCAGTCTTCTGCTATACCACCACTGTTTGAAAACGTCCGCTCCTGGCCGAATGCAGTCATAAGCGAGCATGAAATCAAGCGATTACCCAACGTCCGCTTTTTTGCAAAAAAAATTTTTGCCCCAATGATTTAAGTAGAAAGACAATGAAGAATTACCATACAACGAGAATGAAGGAGACTAAACATACAGTTTCACGGAGTACATTACTTAATGAACAAGCAACGATTAATGCAGTTATTAAAATGCTGTGGAGAGAAGGATATATAAGTTTTGATGCATTTGAATTTGAAAAAATTAAGAAAGAACAAAACAGAGACAAATCGAGACGAGATACATTTAGTAAAGAAGAATACCGACAAATTATTGATGAATTCAAAAGGCAATCCTACAGAAAAAATTGTCGTACTGAGGAACAATGGATGTGGAATAACATGGTAAAGAACTTTTGTTTAATACTAGCGAATACTGGGATGAGAATTGGAGAGTTAAGACAGTTGGAATGGAATATTATTAGTGATGATGGATACTATGACGATGCAATCCTCTAAATTCCCTACAGATGCGGAAGTAGTCATAGTGGGCGTAGGTGGCATCGTCGGATCGATGCTCGCATACTGGCTCACAGAACTC
>Ga0208879_1001767_pt1 | contig 19913 bp, 18 predicted proteins | sample Knorr_S15_td_Bot_FD_185605 | JGI IMG/M metagenome (GOLD analysis project Ga0208879, IMG submission 185605) | Marine microbial communities from Southern Atlantic Ocean transect - Knorr_S15_td_Bottom_ad_5009_LV_A (SPAdes) (version 2) | ecosystem: Environmental > Aquatic > Marine > Oceanic | place... | reverse complement strand
AGGCTTTGTACAATGCATGGCCGGGCCATCGCCAAGCACGCACAAACCCAGTCATCGCGAGCGCAGTGCGGCGATCCAAAGCCGCGGTGTTGGACTGCCGCGTCGCTGCGCTTCTTGCAGAGACGCGGCAGAGGAAAGGCCTTTGCGTCCTCAAAGCACTCGCTGTTGTTGCAGCTTTTGCAGTGGCCTGAGGCTAATTTAAGGCTTTATCACGCAAACATTGCGCAACGACAATGACCGCAGGCCCGTGACACCGTATAATGATCTTCTATTAACACCAGTGGGTGGAATTGTTATGTACTTTGACGAGCTCTATGCCCCTTTACGGGATATGCAAGACTGGCAGCAAACTGCTTTCTCGGCAGCTTTGTGTGAACGTATTTTTCCTCACTATGCGCTGTACGATAGTTTGACGGAAAGCAATAATCATGATGTTGCACGCACGGCTTTAGACCAAGTGTGGAAACAACTGGCCCTAAGGGGCAACATGAACGCTGACACCCAGCTGACTAAAGTTGAAGCCATTGTTCACAGTGAAGAAGACGAGAGTTTTGGCGCGGGTTTGGCGTTTGATGCTTTGGTGGCACTGATGGCAACATTACACTGTGTGGGTAACGCAAGCTACGAGGATGCCGCAAGTGTTGCCCACTTGTCGCGGGAGAGTGTGGCTAAATTTGTTGAGCTGCACGCCGATGATGAAATGAGCGACGAAGAGCTAATTCGCCACATTTCAACCCACGAGCTTATGCTGCAGGAATTGGCCTTTCATGCTGACGTGATGGAGCTTATTATCTCGCAAAATGTGGCCAAAGCATCACAAATAGACCAACTCAAAACCATGTCGATGGCTAACGGTGTTAGCAATATAGGCATTAGCATGGGTCTTGGCTAACCAAGGTCTTCCTTAATAGAGAATTTATGGAAAAAAACATTAAAGGCTTCGTCAAACCGCTTGGTTTACTGGCGCTACTGGCATTGGCATACGTGCTTTTTGTTCAATATACAGCCAACTTAAACACAAAACACCTGCAACAAGTGCCACAATTTTCTGCAGCTGGAGCGGAATACGGGGCTACCCACGATCAGCAAGCTTGTTTAACCGAGACCTTTCGTCAGTCAACAGGCTGTGGCAACTTTAGCTGCGGAGTTTATTACGGTAAGTTCTTTAAGGCTTGTGTAGAAGTAGCTCAGCCCAGCGTGCAACTGTGCGAGGGGGTGCCAGACTTTACCGAGGAAAAAGATAGAGCCAGTAAAGATTGGTTGCGAGATGTTTGTTTTGATAGGCCAGAAGCCAATAGCTGCCGCCTGTTGATGCGCCAAGTCCAATGGCAATGTCAGCAACAAAAAGACCAAAAATTATGAACCTATTCAAAGGCTTTGGTTATTTAGTGCAAGGCGCTCAGTTGCTTATGCAGCCAGGCCTTAGGTTATTTGTGTTGCTGCCCTTGCTGGTTAACATTATTCTGTTTGCCATTGGCCTTGGCTTGTTAGTTAGCTATGTAGGTGGTTGGATGGATGGCTTTGTGGCATGGCTACCAGCCTGGCTTAGTGGCATTACTTGGTTTTTATGGGTGCTATTTTTTAGCCTATTTGCCATGGCTGTGTTTTTAGGTTTTAACCTGCTGGCCAATTTTATCGCCGCCCCCTTGAATGGCTTATTAGCCGAAAAAGTTCAGTTACATTTAACCGGTCAAAGTTTAGGGGAGGCTAGTTTTGGCGCTTTGCTAGCCACTATTCCACGCTCCTTGGCTCGTGAAATTAGTAAGTTAACCTACTACCTGCCCCGGCTGGTGTTACTACTTATTATCAGCTTTATCCCTGGCCTTAATGTTATTGCACCTTGGCTTTGGTTATTGTTTGGTGCATGGATGATGGCGATCCAATATGTGGATTACCCCATGGACAATAACGCCGTTAAATTTAGACAGATGAAAACTGCTCTATCGCAACAGCGCATGCTGCATTTGGGTTTTGGTGGTGGTGTGTCATTGCTGTTGATGATTCCCATCGTCAACTTCTTCGTCATGCCCATTGCCGTGGCGGGTGCAACCGCACTCTACGTTAAGCAACACCAAGCCTTAGATCAAATCGATCACTAAGCCCAGCCAAAGGGCTAAAGCTGCCCAATGGCTGTTGGTAAATGCAGTGAAATAATTGCCAGCTAAGCGGCTTCGACCTAGTTTGTGTTGATCAACAAACAAGGCTGTCATCACGCCCAGCCCAAGGTAGTAGAATAGCCCTAGTTGATTTATTTGCCCCACCACAAACAACAGGCCAACACAGCACGCCTGAAAGGCGGCGATGATGACTAAATCCCACTTGGCAAACAATATTGCCGTAGACTTAATGCCAATTTTCAAATCATCTTCTCGGTCCACCATGGCATAGTAGGTGTCATAGGCAATAGTCATACATACCGCCGCCGAAAAAGTAAGCCATGCAGACATGCCAGTAGTACCTGTTTGGGCGGCAAAGCCCATGGGGATGGCCATGGCAAATGCAGCCCCGAGTACCGCTTGTGGCCAATGGGTAAAGCGCTTCATAAAGGGATAAGCGGCTGCCAATAGCAGTGCCACTACCGATAGTTTTATGGTGAGGGCATTAGTGAAGAGCACCAACACAAAGGCAGCAAGACAGAGGCTAAAGAACAGCACTAAAGCCTCTTTGCTAGTGATCTTCCCCGTGGCCAAGGGTCGGTGTTGGGTGCGCTCTACGCGACCATCAACATGGCGATCGGCATAGTCATTGATAACGCAGCCAGCTGCACGCATAAGGTAGACCCCTACCACAAAGATGAGCAGCACATCCAAGCTCGGTAAGCCGTCAGCGGCTAGCCAAAGCGCCCATAAAGTAGGCCAAAGTAGTAAGTATGTACCTACAGGCTTGTCTAGGCGCATGAGCTGTTTGAAGTCGGGCCAACGGTGCAGTAGTGATGTCACAAGAAATGCTTCGATCAATAACAAAGACCCCATGCTAACATAAGCAGCTAAACTCCAACGCCATAAAGTAAGCCATGACAGCAAAACACATCCATCTATTATTTGTTTGTACCGGCAATACATGTCGCTCGCAAATGGCCCATGCTCTTGCTGTGCAAATGGTAAAACAAGAGGACATGGCCATTGACTTGGCGTCTTGTGGTATCAGGGCTCAGGCTGGAGCCGCTACCACTGCTGAGGCAATTATTATCCTGGCGCAGCAAGATATCAACTGGCAAGGCACTAGCCAACCATTGAGTGCAGAGGATTTGATGTGGGCAGATCATGTGTGGGTGATGACCGAAGAGCACTTACAGTTTGTCCAAGCTTTGGCCGCCAACAATCCACCTCAAACTTTGCCACAAATAGAACTGCTGGCGGGGGGAGACGAAGTGTTAGACCCATTAGGCTTAGGTTTAGAAATTTACCAAAGCTTGTATTTTGAATTGGTAGATTTACTGCCTAAACGACTGGCGGCTTTATCTGCGCCATCGGTGGCATAAATACTTCAGTGACCAAAATACCTTTATGGTCGAGATAGAACACCGAACGCCTGGCCCAATGTTGTAACGAGCTGCCCCTTTGTTTGAGACATGCAATTTGTAACGCCCCGCGCACCATATTAGGGTGCTTAAATAACAAAGCGCCAAGGGGCTTTGTGCCAATATTTTTGAATTTCCGCAGGCGTCCTGTGAGGGTGCTGTGGGGTATGATACTACGGGCGCAAACCCACACCTGGCCATGGCAAAGCAGCTCAACTTCGCGGATAATGGCTTTTTGGCGCGCTTTCAAAGCCAAGGCGTGGGCTTCAGATTGACTGGGTATACCCCAAGAGTTGCGCACCACCCTTACTTCAAAAGCACCGCCACTGGCATGTATAAGGCGTTGGGTTAAAGAGCCACTGTCTTGTAGCCAAGCTTGCCAATGCCGAGGCACCCGATGTGATAACGGCCGCCCATAGCTGCGCCAGTGGGGTGGGAATGGCCGTTGACAATGAACCAGAGAAATGGGCAAGTTAAGCTCATAGTGAAAACAAATAAGGTAGGGCTATTGTATCAATAAGTTAACCAGCAAGACACTAAGTGTAGACCCACAAGACGTGATAGAGAGGACCCAACAATGGCTTCAGCAGATGGTGCTGGGGCTTAATTTGTGCCCTTTTGCCCACACTGTAGTGGCCCAAGACCAGGTACGCTTTGCAGTTGCCGATGGCACTAGTGATGCTCAGCTAAAGCACTTTTATGTGACCGAATTAGATCGTCTATTGAGTTGCAACGAACATCAAATTGCCACCAGTTTGTTGATGTTTCCCACGGGTGTCGAGCAGTTTGACGATTACTTGGATCTATTAGATTGGTTTCAACAGCTACTAGAGCAGGGGGAGCTTACGCAGTATGTGCAGCTGGCCTCCTTCCATCCTCAGTATCAGTTTGATGGCCTTGGCAAAGATGACTTAAGCCACTTTACCAACCGCGCGCCATACCCCACCATACACCTGATCAGACAGGCACAAATGACTAAGGCCTTGGCTAATGTTGAGAACCCAGAGCAAATTTATGCAGACAATATTGCCACTCTTGAACAGCTTGGCCGTGCCCAAGTAGAATCACTTTGCCCTTGGGGTAAATAAGACAGCATTTTTGTAGAGGATGACAGTATGAAATTACAACTTCTCGCCATTGGCGGTACCATCGACAAGGTCTATTTTGACGCCCTCAGTGAATACCATATCGGTGCCCCAGCGGCGGCCGAAATTTTGCAAAGGGCGAAGGTCAATTTTGACTATGACGTGAGCCAATTAATCAGCAAAGACAGCTTGGACATGACCCATGACGACCGAGCTGAAATATTGGCCGCGGTCCAAGCCCATGAGGGACAACATGTAATTATTACCCACGGTACCGACACTATGGTGGACACGGGGCAAGTGCTGAAAGCAGCGACGGGCAAGACCATTGTTATCATGGGAGCCATGGCGCCAGCCATAATGAAACTCACCGACGCCGACTTTAACTTAGGTGTGGCTGTGGCTGCAGTACAAACCTTGTCAGAAGGCGTTTACCTGTGCATGAACGGACGCATCTATAACGTCGATAAAGTAGCGAAGAATCGCGCTGAAGGGCAATTCCAAGACGTCTAGCCGTTAAATTAAATATTGATGGTCAGTTTGTGCAGGCCATAATGCTCGTCCAGCCACTGGCCAATAACATTGTCGCCACACAGGTGGTGGGCGTAATGCATGTGCAGGCAACGAATTTGCTGCCAATCTCTTAAACCGCCAATGCCATAACTATCAAACAAATCACTAAAGCCTAGTTGACCAAGCTGCTGGCGCTCGGCTGGGGTGCAATTGGCCCAGCGCAGGGCAACATAATCCCGCTGATTAGCCTGATACGCTGCCATCCACTGGGGCTCATCCTGTAAACGCTGCTCCAGCTGCTTAACAAGACCTTGCGTCTCAAGCTTGCCTATGGCCTTGTGCAGGTCTTTGGAGCAAAGCCAGTAAAGGGTAGGGAATGGACGCTTATCAACCACAGGGCTCATTTTAAGCACCATAGGCACACCATTTGGGGAGGCATGGGCGATGGCGCGCAAACCTCTGGGGCTACGTCCTATCTGTTGTTCTATTATGGCCAATTGGGTGGCAGTGGGTTGCATAGTCAGGGTTCAAATACTTACGGGCGGATTAAGTTGAAAAGCGAGGTAGAAGTTAGCGCTTGGCATTGTTGTTTTGCTCGATGCCATCCAGGAAGCTGTGCCATTTTAACACTATTGGCATGAACCAAGGCTTGCCAGTATAAAAAGGCTTGGTTTGAAACGGCAGTTGATGAAACACAGTATTGAAGTCAGCCGCCCCTAGGATTTGCTGGGCGAGCTTGTTGGCTAGGTAAATAGAGCGGGTTACACCAGAACCGCAATAACCCATGGCATAATAAACCCCTTCTGGTGAGCTATTAATAGGCTCGGATAGGCCTATGTGCGGGCTGTGGTCAAAGGTATAAGCCACCTTTCCAGACCCGCAATAGTCAATTTTAACCTGTTCCAGCTGAGGGAATATTTTGCTGAGCAGAAAGTGTAGGTTGTGAGCATTTTTGTCGGCCCTGTCCCACAAGTCCACTTCCCGTGCGCCAAATAAAACACGCCTCCCATCAGGGATTGGGCGGTAGTACTGCACTAAACGGTGATTACCACCGTGCATGCGCCCGTGAGGGAACAACTGGCTTATGGTAGCTGCAGGCAGGGGCTCGGTTGCGATCATAGCCGATGTTAGTGGCATCACTCGCTTAGAAAAATACCCCAGAGCAGGGTTGTTAAAGGCCTTACTATAGCCGTTGGTGGCAACGACCAAATCGGCTGCGTTGATGTACCCTTTACTGGTGGTTAAACGTTGACTAGGCCGGCCTAACTGACCAGAACCGTGGGGCTGAAAATCTGTCACAGCAGTGTTTTCAAATATTTCTCCGCCTAACTGAATAACCTTTTGGGCCAATGCGCAAAGCAACTTGAAGGGGTGCAAACCTCCGTCTAAGCCATAGATAGCACCGGCAAAATAATGCTCAGATCCAATTTCATTGGCCACTTGATGGGGCATCACCAGTTCATATTTGAAGCCATCGAGCTTGTCGAAGTCGGCACAATTACGCGCTAAAGTGTCGAATTGTTGCTGGTTTTTTACCCCGGTAAAACGGCCGCTCATGTTTAGGTCGCAATCGAGCTTGTATTGCTCAATAAAGCAGGGCAAATACTTTATAGCGTTTATACCTTCTTGCAAAATAGCATAGGCTTGGCGTTCGCCGTACTGTTTTGTGAGGCCCGCTAAGCCCAGTTTATGTAGGCTGGGGCCAACCATGCCGCCATTTTTTCCACTCGCACCGTCGCCTAGTGACATGGCATCCAACACTACCACCGACTTGCCCGCCTGCAGTAAATGCAGCGCCGATAATGGCTACATCTACTTGTGGAGGCAGTGTTGCTTAGCTGTTAGTGGCCTAGAATTTGGCTCAAGAACAACTTGGTACGATCGTGCTGTGGATTGTCAAAGAATTCATGGGGATCGTTGCTTTCGATGATTTCACCTTCGTCCATAAAGATCACTCGGTCGGCTACTTTCTTAGCAAAACCCATCTCATGGGTTACAACCAGCATGGTGATGCCTTCTTCAGCCAAAGACACCATGGTGTCTAATACTTCCTTGATCATTTCTGGGTCAAGAGCAGAGGTAGGTTCGTCGAACAACATGATGTTAGGGCGCATGCACAAAGAGCGGGCAATGGCTACACGTTGCTGCTGACCACCAGAAAGCTGACCAGGGTACTTATTGGCTTGCTCAGGGATCTTTACTCGCTCTAAAAACTCCATGGCTGTGGCTTCGGCTTCGTCTTTAGGTATTTTACGTACCCAAATTGGTGCCAAAGTGCAGTTTTCTAACACGGTTAAGTGTGGGAACAAGTTAAAGTGTTGGAATACCATACCTACTTCGCGGCGTACGGCGTCGATGTTCTTAAGGTCGTTGGTTAATTCCACGCCATCAACAATGATGTCACCCTCTTGGTGCTCTTCCAAACGGTTGATGCAGCGAATTAGGGTGGATTTACCGGAGCCAGAAGGTCCGCAAATAACGATCTTCTCGCCTTTTTTAACATCAAGGTTAATGTTTTTAAGAACGTGGAAATCACCATACCACTTGTTCATCTTATGAATCTTAATCAAAGATTCGGTATTGTTTTGATTCTGTGCTTCTGACATATCGAGAAACCTTTATTAAATTGTTATCGTTAGTGGCCGGTATTGAGCTTGTTCTCTAGGTAAAGAGAATAACGCGCCATACCAAAGCACGAAATAAAGAAGAAAATGGCGACAAATAAGTAGACCTCAGTCGACAGGCCTAACCATGCGGTGTCGGCTACAGAGGCGCGGCCTATGCCTAATGGGTCTAACAGACCGATGACGATTACCAAGGTGCTGTCTTTGTACAAACCGATGAAGGTGTTGACGATACCCGGAATAGAGATCTTTAATGCTTGGGGCAAAATAATCAAGCGCATGGCTTGGCCGTAGTTCAAGCCTAGAGAATCCGCTGCTTCAAGTTGACCCCTAGGTAACCCCTGCAAGCCACCACGAATCACCTCGGCCATATAAGCCGAAGCAAACAAAGTAACCATGATCAATACCCGAAACAACAAGTCAAAGGTGGTGCCTGGGGGTAAAAAGTAGCTCAACATCGTGGAGGCTACAAACAACAAAGTGATCAGCGGTACACCACGAATAAACTCAATAAAGGCAACGCAAAAGTACTTGATAATGGGCAGGTTAGATTGGCGGCCTAAGGCCAACAAAATACCCAAAGGCAACGAGCATACAATGCCGGTCACGCCGATCGTTAGCGTCAGCATCAGGCCGCCAAATAAATGGGTGCCTACAGGCTCTAGACCTAAACCGCCACTCAATAGCCAAGCAGCAATTATAGGATAAGCCAATGCGAACTTTAACATGTGCTTGCGAGCAGGGATTTTGTCCCATAATACCGCAGCGCCGGCAACCACTAAAAGAACGGCGGCTAGGTTAACCCGCCAGCGTAATTCTGCTGGGTAGAAACCATACACAAATAAGTTAAAGCGCTCGCCAATAAAAGCCAAACACGCGCCATTAGGGGCGCAGTCTTTGCGGGTTACACCCACATAAGTAGCATCTATAAATAACCAGTTAATGGCAGAAGGCACCGCCAAATACAAACAGTACATGGCAATTAGGGTGACAATAGAATTTATAGGCGAAGAAAATAAATTAATTCTCAGCCAATGGATGGGGCCCACAGTACTGCTTGGAGGCGGCATACTTGGATGGGTGCCCGGTGCGTAAGTTTGTTTAGTCATTGTTATTTCTCCCTTAACGTTCCACTAACTGCATACGGTTGTTGTACCAGTTCATCCCCGAGGAAATGAGCAAAGAAATGGCTAAATAAATGCCCATAACAATGAGCATGCATTCCATTTCTCGGCCGGTCTGGTTAAGAGAAATACCACCGATGGTGGCAACGATATCCATATAGCCAATGGCCAATGCTAACGATGAGTTCTTAGCAAGGTTTAGGTATTGGCTAGTGAGTGGCGGAATAATCACCCGTAATGCCTGGGGAATGACCACCAGCTTCAAAGTGCGGCTGTCAGAGATGCCAAGGGCTTGTGCGGCTTCGGTTTGACCGTGGCTAATAGCAACAATGCCTGCGCGCACGATTTCACCAATAAAGGCAGCCGTGTAGAGGGACAACGCCAACCACAAAGCAATAAATTCAGGCCGAACCACCATGCCGCCTTTAAAGTTAAAACCTTTAAGGGCAGGCACATCCCACTCAATGGGGCTGCCCATTGCGAAGTAGACTATAAAGGGTAGTACGACAATGGCAGCGATGTTAATCAATGCCACCGGATACGCCTTGCCGGTTGCGTCTTGAACCTTTTGTGCATGACGGCTAAACCACCAAGCAAAAACAAGGCCACAGGCAATAAAGCCACCCACAATCCAAAACAACGATTGGAACTCTGGGCTGGGCATTTGGAAGCCACGGTTGTTAAGGAAAAAGGTGTCACCAAAATTATACGACCCTTTAGGGCGTGGTAATGCGCCAATGATAAGGCCGTGTAACAATAGAATGTGCAGCAGTACTGGCACGTTGCGCATGTATTCAATATAGACGTAGGCAATTTTTTGCGTTAACCAGTTATTGGATAAGCGCATGACGCCCAACATGAAGCCAAGGACTGTGGCTAACGCGATGCCGGCGACGGCGACCAATAGGGTGTTAATCAAGCCCACTATCATCGCCCTAAAATGGCTAGAGGTGGAGCTGTATTCAATGAGGTGTTGGTTTATGTCATAACTGGCATTTTGCCAGAGAAAACCAAAATCAATATCTTTGCCTATGGCAGTTAAATTAGTTACTGCGTTAGAGATGATGTAGGCAAAAAAGGAAATGATCAGTGCAGCGGCAATAATTTGCACAATGACTGAGCGGGTTTCTTTGTCGTACCAAGCCCGTAATAACGGGTTGGTGCTGGATGTGGTGTTACTCATAAGGGAGAACCGTGCTACGTGAAACTCAATCCTGCATTACCTGTATAGGCAATACTGGATGGGCAATACTGGCCTGAAAGCAAACCAACGGGCTTACAGCCGATGTTTTTTTAAAATCCAGATATGAACTGGGGTGCCGAAGCACCCCAGTTTAGTTCTGCAAAATTCGTATCAATTAACGAATTGGCGCAGCGTACAAGATACCACCGTCAGACCACAAAGCGTTTAAGCCACGTGCGATTGCTAATGGGGTGTCTGGACCGATGTTACGGTCAAAGATTTCACCGTAGTTGCCGCCTTGTGCAATGGCGCGTGCAGCCCACTTAGCATCTAGGCCTAACATAGCGCCCATGGTGCCTTCAGAACCAACCAAGCGGTTGATGCCAGGGTTGTTGCCAACGTTAGCAGCAAGGTTCATCGCATTGGCTTGAGTAATGCCCATTTCTTCAGCGTTGATCAAAGCGTTAACAACCCACTTACCGATATCAGCCCACTGGTCGTCGCCGTGACGTACAGCACCACCTAGTGGCTCTTTAGAGATGATTTCAGGAAGTACCATGTGCAGAGATGGGTCGTCAAACTTAACGCGAATAGACGATAGACCAGAAGCGTCAGTGGTGTAAACATCACAACGACCAGCTACGTAGTTAGTGTAACCTTCTTCACTTGTCTCAATTGCTACTGGCTCGTAAGACATACCGTTCATACGGAAGTAGTCAGCCAAGTTCAGTTCTGTAGTAGTACCTGTTTGGATACATACAGAAGCGCCATCTAGCTCAAGTGCAGAAGTAATGCCTAGAGAAGTAGGAACCATAAAGCCCTGACCGTCGTAGTAGTTAACAGGCAAGAAGTTAAGCTTCAAGTCAGCGTCGCGGCTAAGGGTTTCGGTGGTGTTGCGGAATAAGATGTCGCCTTCACCAGAGTTCAACATGGTGAAACGAGTCTTACCTGTAGAAGGTACAAACTTAACTTTGTCACCATCGCCTAGTACAGCGGCAGCTACAGCACGACAGAAGTCGGCGTCAAAGCCTTCCCAGCGGCCGTCGGCGTTTGGCGCAGCAAAGCCTGCCAAGCCAGTGGTTACAACACATTTTAGTTCGTCAGCAGCGATCACGTCTTCTAAAGTAGACGCTTGAGCAGCTGTAGCAGCCATGGCAGTTAGTGCCACGCCAGTTAAAACTTGATTAATTAGTTTCATAGTAAGCCTCCAATGGCTTTGTCTTTTGAGTGCAGTAATATGCAAAAATATTTTTGTTGTTGTTACCGAACTGCGAATTGAGTGAATGCTCAGTATTCACTGAGACTATTCTTCGAGGTTCAGAGGAACGATAATAGAAAAACTTTGGTCGCTTGTAAACCAATAAAACACCAAGTAGCATCAAACCGAGCAATAATTGACTTAATCTGATAATAATTAGTGAAAATATTTCCTATAGTGGATAAGTTTTACTTAATAGGGCGATTTATACCTTAGCGAATGCTTGGTTTTCGCCGATCCAGCGCTGGATGATTAGGCATGATTTCTGTGGGTGAGCGGCGTAACGCGCAACTACTTGACGGACCTCAGGCAACAAGTGCGCATCGCGTAATAAATCGGCCACCCGCAAGCCTATGGTGCCTGCCTGGCGGGTGCCCAACACTTCGCCTGGGCCGCGCAACTGTAAATCTTTCTCGGCAATCACAAAACCATCGCTAGACTGGCGCAAGATATCCAAGCGCTGGCGTCCCAAACGGGACAAAGGTGCCTGATACATAAATAAACAATGGCTCTGCGCCTGTCCGCGGCCAACACGGCCCCTGAGTTGGTGCAGCTGGGCAAGCCCCAAGCGCTCAGCGTTGTCGATCACCATGAGATTGGCGTTGGGCACATCAACGCCTACTTCTATTACTGTAGTAGCGACTAATAGTTGTATGCGGCCAGCAGTGAACGCAGCCATAACCTCGGCTTTTTCTGTGCTACTCAAGCGGCCATGTACAAGCCCAACGCTAATGCCCTGCAGTTGCTGCTCAAGCAATATAGCGGTGTCCTGCGCCGCCTCACATTGCAGCATTTCAGAGGTTTCAATTAAGGGGCAGATCCAATATACCTGTTGACCGCTGGCGCAGGCTTGGTGAATGCGGGTAATCACCTCGCCGCGTCTGATGTTGTTGAGTAGTACACTATTAATAGGCTTGCGGCCTGGTGGCAACTCATCGATCACCGAATGGTCTAAGTCGCCATAGGCGCTCATGGCCAAAGTCCGCGGGATAGGAGTGGCCGTCATCACCAGCTGGTGCAGACCGCATTGATCCGGTGCCTTGCGCACTAAACTGTGGCGTTGAGCCACACCAAAGCGGTGCTGTTCATCTATAATAACGAGGCCCAGAAGCTGGTAGTTAACGCTATCTTGGAAGAGGGCATGGGTACCGATCACAATTTGGGCAGCGCCATTGGCAATGGCCTCCAACGTGTGACGCTTTTGTTTGGCTTTTTGTTTACCGGTTAAACACTCAACTTGAATACCCAATGGTTCAAGCCAGTGGCGAAAATTGTTTAAGTGCTGCTGCGCTAAAATTTCTGTGGGCGCCAGCACCGCTACTTGGCAACCATTATCAATGGCACGACAAGCTGCTAACGCCGCGACCACGGTTTTGCCCGATCCCACGTCACCTTGTACCATTCTTACCATGGGCAAAGGTTGGCCTAAATCAGCCTTAATTTCCTGCCACACACGGGCTTGCGCAGCGGTTAAAACAAAAGGCAGTTGGTCGATGAGCTGTTGTTCTAAATCTTGTGCGTGACTGAGCACGGGGGCGGGCAAACTTTGGCTCTGTTGTTTGGCGTTGCTTAGGGTTAGCTGATGAGCGATGAGTTCTTCAAGAATGAGCCTTAGTTTTGCTGGCGTGATTTGGCTTTCTAAATGCTGCAGGTTAACCCCTTCCTGGGGGAAGTGCAGTTGCCGAAGGCTGTCTTCAAGGGAAGGTAATTGATAACGTTTAATGAGCTCTTGAGGCAGCAGCTCCTCAAGGCATAAATCACCGTCATCCAGTTGTTGCCATGCCAAACCAATGAGCTGACCCATGCGGCTGACACTCAGGCCGTCTGTGGTCGGGTAAATGGGGGTTAGCTGCTCGGCTAAGGCTGGTGGAATGTCATCAAATAAAACGTACTCTGGGTGCACCATCTCTAAGCCTTGTGGCCCGGGGCGAATTTCGCCAAAACAGCGAATGTTGCGGCCTGTGGTAAAACTCTTGGCTTGGTTGGCGTGGAAGTGCATAAACCGTAAGCCTAGGTTAACCCCTTGTTGAGCTATGGTGACGCGTAAGCTAACGCGACGTCCCCGTTGCAGCGCTGAGCTGGTAATGGTGCCTTCTACTAAATGTGTAGACCTAGGCGTGAGTGCACGCAAGGGCACGAGGCGGGTGCGGTCCTGGTAGCGGCTGGGTAAGTGGAACAGCAGATCTTCAACTTGGTGCAGGCCCAGTTTAGCCAATTTAGCTGCTAAAGCAGGGCCAACGCCATTCAGTTGAGTGAGTTGCATAGGTAATACAAGTTAGGTGCGGTTAAGACGAATAACGCCAGGGATTTTACGCATAGACTTGATAACTTGTGCCAAATGCACGCGGTTGCGCACCATTATCTCCAAGTTAACAACGGACAAGCGTGCATCTTTTTCACTAACGTCAATCTTTTCAACGTTAGCATCGTCCTGGGCGGCGCTGGTAGCGAGGCTAGCGATGATGCCTCGACTGGCAGACACTTCAACCTCGAGGCAAACGTCAAAATCACGATCTCCAGTTTCAGCCCAAACCAAAGCCAGGGTTTTATCTTTGTCTTTACCAATATCTTGAATGTTTTTGCAGAAGCTACGGTGCACGGCAATGCCATGGCCAGCGTTGAGATGGCCGAGAATAGTGTCCCCAGGTATAGGGCGGCAGCAGCGTGAATAACGGATCATGACGCCCTCGGTGCCATGAATTTCCATAGGGCCGATGGCCTTTGTGTGGCCTTCCTCATCGGTTGCATCTTGGCTGAGGGCGGTGGCAACGATGTAGGCCAAACGTTTGCCGGAGCCAACTTCGGCGAGTAAATTGTCTAGGCTGAGGAGCTTGTTTTGGGCAAGGTATTTGTCTATATGATCGCTGTCGATGGCATCTAGGTTGAGCTGGCTGCTGCCCAACTGTTGGTTTAATAAGCGCCTACCTAGATTAACAGCGTCATCCGTAGCTTGATGTTTAAGTGCGTGGCGGATGTTGCTGCTGGCCTTGGCGGTGGCCACAAAGTTAAGCCAGCTCATGTTGGGCTTAGCACTGGCCGTAGTGACCACCTCCACGGTGTCGCCACTGTCTAATTTTTGGCTTAAGGGGGCTAAGCGACGATTAATTCGACAGGCAATGCAGGTGTTGCCAATATCGGTATGAACGGCATAGGCAAAATCGATGGGCGTAGCCCCAGCAGGCAAAGAAAAGACCTCGCCTTTAGGGGAAAATACATACACTTCGTCTGGGAACAGGTCATGCTTCACATGGTTAATGAACTCCATGGCATTGCCGGAACGTTTTTGCATTTCCACCAACTCTTGAATCCACTGCTTAGCTCGGTTGTGAGCTCTTTGTGCACGGCTGTTGGTGTTTTTGTAGAACCAATGCTCGGCCACACCGTGGTTAGCAATGTCATCCATTTCTTGGGTGCGGATTTGAATCTCAATAGGGGTATGAACACCGGAGCCGGCACGGTACAAAGTGGTATGCAGAGATTGGTAACCATTCGACTTGGGAATGGCAATGTAGTCTTTAAAGCGGCCAGGCACAGGGCGGTATAGGTTGAGGTGGTGCACCGCCCCTAAAATGCGATAACAGGTGTCGACCTTGTCCGTAATAATGCGAAAGGCAAACACGTCCATAATCTCGCGGAACGACTTTTGCTGCTCCTTCATTTTGTAGTAAATGCCGGCTAGGTGTTTTTGTCGGCCGCTCACTTGGCCCGGCAGTTCATCGTCTTCTAAGCAGTCTCCCAAGGCAAGTTGCACTTGCTCCAACAGCGCTTTGCGCTCACCCCGTGCCGCAGAAACAGCGCGCTGAATGTGCCGATGGCGCATGGGATGGTAAGCAGAAAATGCCAAGTCTTCGAGTTCTATCTTTAGGTCATGCATGCCTAAACGGCCGGCTATAGGGGCATAGATGTCGGTGGTTTCTTTGGCAATGCGGCGGCGGCTTTCAGGGCGCATGGCACCAATAGTGCGCATGTTGTGAAGCCGGTCGGCGAGTTTGACCAAAATAACACGAATGTCTTTGGCCATGGCGATGGCCATTTTTTGAAAGTTATGAGCTTGGCTTTCGGCGCGGGTTTTAAACTCAAGGTGGGTCAGTTTGCTGACGCCATCCACTAGGTTAGCTACGGCTTCGCCAAACTGGCCTTCAAGGCCGAGTTTGTCCACCTGAGTATCTTCAATCACGTCGTGCAGCATGGCCGCCATCAAACTTTCGTGGTCCATGTGCATGCTAGCCAGTATGCTTGCTACTGCAAGAGGGTGGGTAACATAGGCCTCACCGCTTTTACGCATTTGGCCATCGTGGGCTTGTTCTGCATAGTAGTATGCGCGCCGCACTCCCTGCACTTGGGCAGGTTCAAGATAGTCGTCGAGACGCTTCGCGAGGGCGTCGATGGTGGGCATAGTGCAGCATCCTTTTAAGTTGATGTGCCCATGGTAACGGAAAATCGAGAAAGTGTATAAGTTTGTTACAAGTTTGTTGAATTTATTAACAAAAAAAGAGCCCGTAGGCTCTTTTAGTTGAATATTTTTAAGCTAATTATTAGCCCTAAAACTAGTCGTCGATATTGGGGGTGCCAGGCTCAACTTCGTCACTGGTTTCAGCCACAGTTTGGGTCACTTCATCCAACACTTCTTGGTCGGCAGGAGTATCCGTAAACTGCTGGTTGAGTTCGTCGTGCTCATCCAAAATGCTGGCATTAATATAGCCTTCGGCAATTTCACGCAAAGCAACCACGGTGCATTTGTCATTTTCCCACTCAATGTGGGCTTCTTTGCCGCCTGTGGCTAGTTGACGGGCGCGCTTGGACGATACCATGATGAGCTCAAAGCGGTTATCAACGTTTTCCAAACAATCTTCTACGGTTACGCGAGCCATGTGAGTTTACCTATATTGCAATGACAATGGGTCGGCTCTTTTAAAGTGCCCTGCTAGAGTGATTCTAGAACGATAGGGGCAAGAGCCGAAAATAAGACGCGCTATTGTACAAAAATTAGCCACCTGTTGACAAGAGTTGAGCGAGTAATTGGCCGTGTTTATGTCCTTGTTGGGCTGTTTTTAAGCGTCGGCAGCTAAATATGCACTGCAAATCGGCTAAAGCATCATTAAAGTCGTCATTGATCACTAAAAAATGGCTACCTTGGTAATGGCTAATTTCACTGTGGGCCTCGGCCATGCGCTTGGCAATAGTCTCCTTAGAGTCTGTGCCGCGGCCTAGTAGACGATCTTGCAAAGCCGCTTGGGAGGGCGGCAAAATAGTCACCGCAATGGCGCTAGGAAAAATAGCCAACACTTGATCTCGGCCCTGCCAATCAATTTCTAGAATTACGTCTTTGCCTTGGGCAAGGTTGGTTTCAACCCACGCCTTAGAAGTGCCGTAACTGTTGTCAAACACGGTGGCATGTTCAAGCATTTGTTGGCTTGTAACCAAGCTGGCAAACGCTTGCTGGCTAACAAAATTGTAGTCTACGCCATCTTGCTCACCGGCACGCATATTGCGGGTGGTGTGTGATACGGAAACACAAACCTGAGTATCCTGTGCTAGCAAGGCCTTTACTAGGCTGGTTTTGCCGGCGCCAGAAGGCGCAGAGAGAATATAAAGGGCACCAGTGGTGTTAGACATGTCTGACCCGCATTAGTAAACAATGGGCAATTATAAGCAAGCCGTGGCGGAATGTCAGGTGTTGTTTTTGTAAGCTTAGAAGGCCGGCTTTAGGTATTGGAATTAGATGCCGAGTTGAGCAGCACCCTGTATGATCTATCTGGTCCCAGAGTATGCATGAGTGAAACCACTATGAGTCAGCAGCCGAAGCAACCAAAAAACCAACCAGGCAATGAACGTAAGCTTGCCCAACGCTCTGTGAGCGCCATCAGTTTGGGTTGTATGAGCTTGTCCCACGGCTATGGCAACATTAGTAGTGATGAGCATGCAGACAAGTTTCTGAACTCGGCGCTAGATTTGGGCTACACCATGTTGGATACCGCTGCCGTATATGGTTATGGACACAGTGAAAGCATGATCGGTAAATATGTGAGCCACCGTCGGCATGAATTTTTCCTGGCCAGTAAATGTGGTTTTGGTCAAACCCCAGATAGCCAACCCAGTATTAATGGCCGTCCAGAATACCTACGGCAAACCTGCGAAGCCAGTTTGCGGCGTTTGCAAACAGAGCATATTGACCTTTATTACCTGCACCGGCGTGATTTTAACGTGCCCATTGAAGACAGTATTGGGGCCTTGGCCGATTTACAGCGCGAAGGAAAAATTGGAGCTGTGGGGGTATCGGAAATCGGCGCTGAGGACTTGCTAAAAGCCCATGCCGAACATCCCATTAGCGCGGTTCAGTCTGAGTACTCCTTGTGGACCCGCAATCCAGAACTTGCAGTGCTGCAAGCCAGCCAAGACATAGGCGCCGCTTTCGTGGCTTTTAGCCCTTTGGCGCGCGCATTTTTAACTAACACACTGCATGACACGTCGCTGCTGGCAGAAAAGGATCTACGTCAGACCATGCCGCGTTTTAGCGCCGACAACTATGGGGTTAATCTGGCGTTGTTGCCAGAGTATGTGCGCTTGGCCAAGCGCCAAGGCTGTACCCCGGCGCAGTTAGCCCTGGCTTGGGTGGTGGCTCAGGCGGATAATATTATTGCCATTCCAGGCACTCAAGACTTGGCTCATTTACAGGAAAATATTCATGCCCATGAGGTGCTGTTGGATAGCCAGATTGAAGCTGATCTTAACCAGCTGATCAACCAACACACGGTGGCTGGCCCACGCTACAACGACAAAGCCCAGGCCTCCGTCACCACCGAGTGCTTTGAGCCGCAAGACTGACCTAAGTCCAATGTAAAGTGCTACAAAACCACCTCTAACACGCCACCAGGTTGAGCGGCCCGGGACTGACACAATATAATCTGGGTCTGGCGTTGTTTATTAGACAAAACAAAGTCGCGGTGCTCCACCTCGCCCGCAATAATTGTGCACTTACAAACGCCACAGATACCGTCGGCGCATTTCATTTCGATATTAATGCCCGCTTCCATGAGCACCTGAGTGGCTGATGTATTAGCCGGGATGAGAAACTCTTGCTTGGACTTGGCAAGCTTAAGGGTAAAGTCATGGTTGTCATATTCAGGCAGCTCAGGCACCGAAAAATACTCCATGTGCCGCTGTTCCTCAGCAAAGCCATTGGTCTGAGCTGTGTCTAGCACCGCCTGCATAAAGCTTTCGGGGCCGCAGGTGTACACATGGGCATGGGCTTGGTAGCGCAATAATGAGGTTAAATCGGCACGGCTGCCTTGGTCCGAATAGTGAAAATGAACTTTGTTGGCCCAAGGCATGTGTTTTAGGTCGGCTTCAAAACCGGCGTCGGCAGCCCGTGAGCAAGAATAATGCAAGGCAAAATCGGCATCAATGGCGTGTAAGCGATGAGCCATGGCAATCATTGGCGTGATGCCTATGCCGCCCCCCATGAGGTAGCTCTTGCTGGCCTGTTCATGCAGCGGAAAATGGTTAATAGGTTTGGACACAAACACCTTGCGGCCCTCGGTAAAGATACGGTGCATCAGTTTGGAGCCGCCTCTGCCTTGGTCTTCACGTAGTACAGCAATTTGATAGCTGTCGCGATTGGCTGGGTCTGAGGACAAGGAATACTGGCGTAAGAACTCCGGCGCTACCACTACGTCAATATGGCCACCTGCCGTGGCAGCAGGCAAAGGCGAGCCATCGAGGCTGGTAAACTCGTATTTGGTGATGTTATCGGTTAGGGCATCGACTTTACTGAGTAGCACCTGCAAAACCGGTGCATCCGTTGCCTTGCCGTTAAGGTATTGGTGTTCTGGGGCGCTGCCCGCTGCCCGCCGTCGCTTGTGTTCATCTGCGGTGATCATGTTTTGGTAAGCTTCAATGGCGGCTTCGCGATCCATAGGGTAGGGGAAAGGATAAGGTGGCGGTAGTAAATTGGCTGGATATACAGCTAGGGTTTGGTCGCTAAATTTTATCTCCAGCTTGGTCTGTAGCTCGCGCGTGTTAGCATCATGCAGGGGGATGGTATAGGGGCCCTCATTCACCATTTCTAGATCCCACCACCATTTTTTTACTGGGTTAATAGAGCCATTACCCAACATGTCGTCTAAGCTGGCTAAGGCCTTGGCGGCTCTAGGCAGGTGGGTGGCGGCCCAACGGAAAGGCAGCTCTTTAAATAGGCCTTCCAAGTTCCATGGGCAGGTTTTCATACAGCGGCCACACATAGCACCGCCCTCGGTGGTGAGGCGATAGGTGGTGCATTTTTGGCTGTCGGACTTCCAAATCTCATAGCCGTTGAACATCTTTTTTGGGCCCGCAGTAATGGCGCCAGACGGACACTCACGGGCACACTTATTGCAGTTTTCACAAAACTTTTGCAAGCCAAAATCAATGGGTTTGTCGTGCGCCATGGGCATATTGGTGGTAACGGTACCAGACTTTAGCCGCGGGCCTAAAAAGGGGTTGAGTATCACCTCGCCAATGCGACTCACTTCGCCCAGCCCCGAGAGTAGGGTTAAGGGAGGTTGCACCACCTCTGCGCCCATTACCGTATGCACGTTAGCGCTGTAGCCCAAATTACGAATTTGTTG
>Ga0208879_1001763_pt1 | contig 19933 bp, 19 predicted proteins | sample Knorr_S15_td_Bot_FD_185605 | JGI IMG/M metagenome (GOLD analysis project Ga0208879, IMG submission 185605) | Marine microbial communities from Southern Atlantic Ocean transect - Knorr_S15_td_Bottom_ad_5009_LV_A (SPAdes) (version 2) | ecosystem: Environmental > Aquatic > Marine > Oceanic | place... | reverse complement strand
TGACTGGGGAGTGAGCTGGATCGGCAGCGCTGTGGCGGACAGCAACGTCGGCGATGTTCGCATCATGGAATCCGATCAGATCGCGCAGATTTGCGCCGAGATCGCCAACGGCGGCTGGGGCGTGAGGAACGAGTCCGGTAATCCGTCCGTAGCGCGTCTGCGTGACACCGCCATCCTGATGCGGACGACTACCGGCCTGGCCTCACTTGAGAAGGCCCTGGAGGACGCGGGTATCCCGTACACGCTATCCGGGAAATCACTCGCTTATTCCACGCAGGAGGTCCGTGATCTGATCGCTGCGCTGGGCGCCATAGACAATCCATCGGACGGCGTGGCATTGGCGGCGGCACTGAGATCGGCCGCGTACGGGTGCAGCGACGTTGAATTGTGGGAGTGGGTAGCCGGGGGAGGCAGGCTGGACTACATGAGACCCGGGGGCGGTCGCGGTCCGGTTGCTGACGCTCTTGAGTCACTACGCGAGTTACACGTCCTGCGTACGACCCTGAGTACGGCTGAGCTGATTGAGCAGTTCGTGCGCGAGCGACGATTGCGCGAGCTGGCGCTGCCTGACCAGCGCGCACGAGAGCGCTGGGGTCGGATCGAATTACTAATCGAAGACGCCCGGTCCCTGGCGGTAGCAAACCGGCCAACGCTTCGGCAGTTTCTGGTATGGGTTGGAGCGCGAGCCGAAAACCGGGCACGCGTCGCAGACACCACGTCAGCGAGCATCGAAGACGATGTCGTGCGAATCATGACAGTCCACACGGCAAAAGGTCTCGAATTTCCGATCGTGATACTCACAGGTATTGCCTCTGGCGGCGGATCCACGGATCAGGTTCTGTTTGGTCATGATGGACCTCCTGAAAGCCGGATCGGTCTGCGGTTCGGGCCCGAAGGGCAGAGATTTGAATCCCGGGGATACGAAGACCTTGCCGAAGCCTCCGGGAATCGCGAGGAGCTGGAGTCGGCACGGCTCATGTATGTCGCATGCACCCGGGCCAAGGATCACCTCGTCGTGAGCCTGTACCGGACTGCCTCCAGTTCTGACAACTCGATCACATCACAATTCGTTAAATACGCCGATTCCACGGACGCCCGGTGGCACGAACTTGTGCCCCGCACTTCGGGCCAGCTCCGCACAACGCAGGACGATGAGAATGATCCCTCCAACACGGTCCATGACGGTCCACAAGAGCGCGCTGAATGGATCCAACGGCGCGCGAGCATAATCGAACACGCAAAGAGATCGCTGACCGTCACGGCGTCCTCGTTACAGGGTCCGCATGACGTGCCGGGCGCGGAGAAGACTGGAGACGAGCAGATCGAAATGGATCCCTGGAGACGGGGACGCGCGGCCAGCTCAATCGGGCGTGCCGTACACGCCGTTCTGCAGGACATTGATCTGACCAACCCGGATACGGCCGAACTCGGTGCGTTGGCAGCCAAACACTCTCGAGCACACGATGTCGCAGGTTTCGAAGAGGAGATTCTCAGGCTGGCGAAAGCAACTCTAGAAACGCCTGTGATGCAACGCGCCGCGGAGGCGCTGGCGAAAGGCCGGGCGTGGCGTGAATCGTACGTCAGCGCCCCGGTCGGCGACTCAGGCCTGATCCTGGAGGGGTATGTGGATCTGTTATTTGAGGATGATGACAGATCGCTAGTGATAGTCGACTACAAGACCGATCGGACGACCGACGCCGCCGAGGCATATGAGCTGCAGTTGGGAGCGTACGTCGCCGCCGTCAGGAGGGCGACAGGCCGCGAGGTGAGCGAGGCCGTGCTCGTGTTTTCACGGCGAGCCTCGGAAGCGCTGAAGGACGGGACAAGCCTGGAGGCTGCACAGCACAGTGTTTCCGACCTCGATCAGTCGGCAACACGAGCTATCAAACTCGCCGAAACGCGGTCGTCCGCCGGATGAGAGTGTTTGCTCTGCTCCCGGGAATCTTGATCGGCGCGATCGTCGTCGCATGCTCCGGAAACACGGCCGATATTCCACAACCCACGGCCAGCCTGACGCCGTCCGTGACTCCATCCCCCATCACGATAGAATCGACCACCCCGGTGCTACGTCCCGGGCCGACTCCGCGGGCCGCTACCAACCAGCATGGCCTCCCCTACACCTGTCCTGCCTACGGCCACGCCTGAAATGACGCCAACGGCGACACCCACGACCCCGGCGACACCTTCCCCTTCCACGCCAATCGTCCTACCGACCGCGACTCCTGCTCCAACGCCGAGCCCAACTCCAACCGCGAGTCCGACACCGTCGCCAACGGCAACGCCATCTCCCACCCTGACGCCAATTCCGAAGATCAATTTGCGGCCTGTGAGTCCGGGCGCCGGGCAGTTACCGCTATCCGTCCACGCCCAACCTGGATCGACTGAGCCGGGAGACCTGCGAACCGGAAGAATCGCCTATCTGGACTGGTTCTTCGAGAACGACTCACCGTTTCCCACCGAGGGTGAGTTCGAGTCACATGTTTATGTCGACGGCGTGTTCGTAAGTAAATGGATCAGCTCCCAGGCGCCACCGTTCCAGACGTTCGGCATCCGTGACTGGTCTGAACTGAACGACCGCGTACGGTTGGGTCGGGGTGAGCACGTCTTCAAGGTGATCATTGACGCACTTGATCAAATTCCAGAATCCGACGAGTCCGATAACGTTTTTGAACGGACATTAATGTGGGGTGGAGAGCCTCTCATATTTCCGGATGCCGCAGCTCGATCCGTAAATCTGGTGATAGCGCCAGCGATGGACAGAAGTGAAGCCGTGGTCATCGCGGCGACGGCCGGAAGTAAGAGTTCTGGGCCGGTCACCGTTGACGCCACAACCTTCATCACGTGGGGCGGAAAAAATGCCGGGCTCGCTTCGACCGACACTTCGATCGCTGTTCACGTCTATTTCGATGGTTTGCTCGTGGACCAACGAGTGATACCAGGCATCTCAGCGCTTTCACGATCAGAGCTAATCGACTGGGACGAGTTGGGCGGCAAGATTCGTATCACCCCGGGCGAACATACGCTGAAGATATCCGTCGATCCTGGAAACCTGGTGGACGAGTCGGACGAAACCGATAACTCGGTGACCACAACCCTCACATGGGGCACCGGGCCGGCGGTAGCCCCGGAACCATCACCGGAACCGATGCCGATTCCAGCGCCCGCATTTGACGAGCTTACGCGGCCAAACCTAGTGACGTATTTGCCGTTGGACTGGGACGCGCCGCTCGTAGTCAGGGGAACGACATCGGGGGCCTCCATTGAGGGTCGCAACGGACACGTGCCTGCCTTCACTGCAGGGATGGTGGACTATGCGATCACCAACGGGAGTCCTGTTTCAAGTCTCAATTCTTTTAATACAAGGTTGTTGCTAGACGACATCCAGATCGATGAGTCTGGCTTCGCATCGGGCGGCCCCGGCGGTGTATGGAAGGTCAACATAACGATCCCGGCCGATCGACTTACACCCGGAACTCATACGCTCAGGCTCGTAATCGACTCGGCCAACGAGGTCACCGAATCCGACGAAGGCGACAATTCGTTCACCTGGGAATTTGAGGCCATCGCTGGTGCAGCACCCGCCCCTGCGACGCCAACGACCTACAGCGACGATGAGATCAGGGAGATGCTCGCCGCGATCCCGGATCTCATGCTGCAAACGGCAAATGCGGACGATTCAACCGCTGCCAGCGTCGACTGGTTAACTCTCGTGACCACGGTGGCGGACGCCGCCTACTTTCTCTCGACCGGAACCACACTGCCAGAGGAACGCATCGAGATATCCTTGTTACCGCGTACCGAGTATGAGATTCAAAACCTGACGATCTGCCTCGAGAACAAGGATACGCTTACGCTATCCGAATACGAAACATCGCTGGCGAACTGTCGGGCGACGATCGGATCATCTGCAGGCCTGACCTGGTCGAGATCTGGAGTCGCCAGGATTCGGGTGGATGCGTCAACAACACCCGCCGGTGTTCTCGCGACGCTGTTGCACGAGCTGGGGCACGCTCGCCAGGGAATCCTGAACCCGGTGACTTCATCAACGATCAAATCCGACGCGCGCTCAGCCATCGGGGAGGCGCAGGCGCAGATGTTTGAGGCGGTTGGGATGCGACATATTGAAGAATTCCTTGGCGAGAGATTTACGCAGTACCCGAAACTGAACGTGCTTCTAGATGACATCAACGCCCTCCTGGATCGCCGGGTGGAGAGGGCCGCCGATCTTGAGGAGCACGGTCTTGGATATGAAGTGATGTGGCTGGGTGCCCTCCAGGACGTCGGTGGGTTGGGACTGGCGATCGAGTTGAGGACGGACGGCGTGTTGAGCGCAACTTCGGCGCTGGCTTATTACAACTACTTGCTGACCATCGATGGCCAGGACCCAGTTTCCTGGGTGAATGCGCGGCTCGCCGGGGGAAATAGCCTGATCGAGGAGTTTCGAGAGATCACGCTGTCACGTCTCGTTCCCGCTCTCTCGCCAGATGCGGAGGGGCACCCACATCTACTGGATCTTGCGTTCCTCACCCCCTAAACGGTTCCGATACTCGTCTGAAACCGGCACATAATCTCCTCCAGTTCAATAGCGTTTAAGGTGGAAAGGCTCCGAATTGGCCCGGCGGTCGTATCACATGATTGGCCGCCCGATGACCACCTTGACCAGTTCGACACCCAGAGGCGCAGGCAAATTCGGCATATGCCCGTATTCGTAAACAAATTCACGCCATACACCCGGCTCGGCGCTCGCACCCTGCTCGCGATACTCGCGCCCGTTATGGTCCTGATTGCAGCGGCTTGCGGCGGCGGATTGAGCGACGAGGAGCTGACGCTGGCGATCGCCGAGGCCCAACAGGCTGCGGTGGAAGCGGCCGTATCAACGGCAATCGCCGGAATACCGCCGATCCCTACTCCCGCGCCAACAGCCACACCACAACCGGCGCCCACACCCCAGCCCATCGCCACACCTGCCCCGACGGCCACGCCCGGTCCGAACTTTGCACGTATCTACCAGGAGCAGGTGTTCGGCGTATTCCAGATCGATACCGAGGGCAGCAAGGGCTCCGCATGGCTCATCGACGAAGGCGTACTGGTGACAAATCAACACGTGGTCGGCGACAACGAAATCGTCCTGGTCAGACAGGCGATCGACGCGCCGTTCCAGGCGGTAGTGGCGACCACCGACGCTGAACGGGACCTCGCGTTACTGTTCTTCGATCCGGCGGCTACGAATTCTGTCCCGATGCGTACCGGCTCACTGACAGCCGACTATATCGCCGAGCCGTTGATGGCGCTTGGTTACTCCGAAGGTTCCCCGAAGCCGGACGGATCTGTTGGCGCGGCGCGCGTGAAGATCGGCGTCCTGTCCCAGATGATCGACCTTGGTCCTGCGGGCATCAACCTGACCATGGACGCCGCCATCGACCCCGGCGAAAGCGGCGGTCCTGTGTTGAATAAGTACGGAGAGGTGGTCGGCATGAACCGCGGCATCCGGGTCACTACTCCGGACGGCAACAGTCCGGTTTTCGGGACCTTCTTCGCCCTGCATATTGATGACATCAAGTTCTGGTACGAGACGATCAGGACCATCCTGTCGCAGGCCCCAACGCCGGTGCCTGCCGGTCCCTAAATGTTCCTGATTCTCGGGTACGCCAGCATAGACAGAACTACTATTCCAAGGCACATACCGCCAAGCACAAGGTAACCGGCCGGCACGCCAGCACTGTCAGCGGCCGCTCCAGCGATGATGCCGGCGACCGGCGCAAGCGCTGTGTCCAGCAGCGTGGCTGACACGATCCGGCCACGCAGGTGGTCCGGCGTGTTCTCGAGCAGCGTTGTGGTGTTTGCGGACCTGAATACGGTCTGCGATATGCCGATGGCGATGATGAGCGGAAACACCATCACGAGCATGTTCACGCCCGCGAACAGCAGTAACGCCACGCCGTACGCAGTGGCCGCACCGAGCATGATCCTGCCCTTGTGGCGAAGATCTACCCGGGACGCCATGTAGAAGCCGCCGGTGATCCCGCCGATCCCACCAACCGCCATGATGAACCCCATGATCGCGGCGTCACGCCCCAGTTCATCGACAACGAGCGCCGGTAGCAAAATCTGGTGCGAGAAGCCAAACGCAAGCGGCCCGAGCCCGAGTAAAACAAGCGCCAGAACAAGGCGGTTAGTGGCTATATAGCGGAACCCCTCGATCATCTGGCCGACCAGTGTTCCGCGTTTGGCAAGTGCGCTGACCGGGGGCATCGCGACACGTGTCGTGGTCCAGATCACAATTCCGTAAGCAATCGTCGACCACAGGTATGCCGGGCCGACGCCCCAGGCCGCGATCACGAGGCCGATGATGGCCGGTCCGATCAATCGCGTTGCGTTGATGGCGATCGAGTTCAGGGCCACTGCGTTAAGCAGCTGTTCTTTAGGAATCAACTGCGGGATTATTGACGTGCGAACGGGCTGGTTCATCGCCATCCCGGAGCCGAGCAGGAATGCGAGCACGTATATGTGCCACATCTCGATCCACCCGCCGAACAGGATGATCGCCATGATCGCGTTCAAAAACAGGCTCCACGTCTGAATGATGAGCAGGAGTCGCTTCCTGTCCCACCGATCAGCCGCGACCCCACCAAACAACCCGATCAACAACATCGGAACGGCGCGAGCGACGTTCACGCCGGCGACCGCGAGCGACGACCCGGTAAGGTCATATACGAGCCAGCTACGCGCCACAAGATCGGCGTGCATGGCGGTGGCAGCTCCGAGCTGGCCGAACCACAGATATCGGAAATTGCGGTTGTTTAGTGACGAGAATGATCTCGCCAGACTCGCCGGAATGAGACGTGACGCACGCGTGCGGGAAGCGTCTGAAGACTCACTATCTGCGATGTCGCGTCTGTCCAATTGATCTCCCGGTCGATGCCCACGGCGGGCGATTCCTACTGTTCGGGCAAGAGACGCGCTGCCCTGGCTGTGGGCGTGAGTGGCCGAATGGTACACCCGCGGCGCTCAGGATCGGCACGGGCCTGAAGCAGCTAGCTATGCGAACGAACCACGGCAGAAATTCTTTACGCAGGTTGACGATTTCTGGTCCCGCCATCGTTAGACTTATCTCCAATCGACCGGCGAGTCGATAAGTGATGTTTCTCTGCAGGAAAGGTAACTATTGCGCGTTTACGCGGCTGAAGTTGTTGGAACATTCCTGCTCGTGCTCTTCGGCACGGGTGCCGTAGCATCGGCTGTGCTTACCGGAGCACACCAGGGGTTATGGCAGGTAGCAGTGGTGTGGGGTTTTGGCGTGACGCTGGCTATCTACGCCACGGCCACGATATCCGGCGCACATCTGAATCCGGCGGTAACGCTGGCGTTTGCCATATTCAGGCCTGAGAGATTCCAGAGAAAGCTTCTCCCGGGTTACTGGGCCGCCCAATTGCTCGGCGGAGTGCTCGCCGGTCTGGTCATTCTCGTAACGTTCGGGCCGTTTATAGATCGATTTGAGGACGAACGCCGGCTCGTTCGCGGTGAGCCAGGCAGTGAGCACTCGGCCATGGTGTTCGGGGAGTACTTCCCCAACCCGGACATTTTTGGCACCGACTCGGCGGCCCGAGATCTCGTGTCCCCGCTTGCGGCGATGGGCGTTGAAGCGCTTGGAACCGGGATTCTCGTGTTGATGATTTTTGCGCTTGTGGACCCGCGTAACGGCCGGCCAGCGGGCAGGATGACAGCGCTGTTCATCGGTTTCACCGTCGCCGTGCTGATCTCGCTTTTCGCGCCGATCACGCAGGCCGGGTGGAATCCGGCGCGTGACTTCGGGCCGCGCATCGTGGCGTACTTCGCCGGTTGGGAAGACATCGCCATCCCGGGTCCGCGCGACGGGTTCTGGATTTACATAATCGGACCGTTAATCGGCGGACCCATCGGGGCGGCCATCTACGACTTCGTTTTGCGTCCTGCGTTGCCGGAAGAGTCCGAATAGGGCCCTGCCCGGCAGCTATTTTGGTGACAAAACCCGCCCTAATGTTGATTGGCATTCTCTTCCCAGGCTCTGATCACCGATAGACTGTCGTGCATCACGCTCTGCCCCATTCCCGGGCCTCGGGTAGAAGCGAAATGAACAGCCACTAAATAGGTCCAAATTACGAACGGAGCACATCTATATGGGATCTCGCGGCGGACTGTTGAAGGAAAAGCTTCAAGCCGGCGAAACGGTTATCGGTCCTTTCGTCATCGTGCCGTCGATGACCATGATCGATACGCTCGGTTATTCGGGAATGGACTTCTGCATCATCGACTCCGAACACGGGCCGATCAGCATGGAAACGGCTGCGGACATGGTTATCGCAGCGGACGGCACCGATGTCGCACCGATCATCCGCGTCGGCGATAACGACGAGCGGTTGATCCTCCGTGCGCTGGACATCGGGTCCGCAGGTGTACAGGTGCCGCAGATCAACGATCCGGACGACGCCCGAAAGCTCGTCAACTCCGCCAAGTATTCACCGATCGGTGAGCGAGGACTATCAATCTTCACCCGCGCCGGTGATTACTTCAAAGACGGTGCTCCCGGCCATACAGATCGTCAGAACGAAGAGACTGTCGTTATCGGCCACATCGAGGGCAAGCGCGGGCTAGACAACCTGGACGAGATCATGGAAGTGGACGGCATAGACGTGTACTTTCTGGGGCCGTACGACATCTCTCAGTCACTTGGCATTCCCGGCGACGTACGAAACCCGATCGTCGAAGAGGCGCTTGTCGAGGCGTGCGGCAAAGCCAAAGAAGCCGGCAAGTCGGTCGGTTCATATGCACGTGACATAGACATGGGACGCTGGCTTCTGAGCAACGGCGTGCAGTACCTGGCCTACAACGTGGACGCCACGGTCTACATGGAGGCCTGTGAACGCATCATGGGCGAGTTGCGGGCCTGAGCCTGAAGGGTATGACCGATGGGAGTTCGCGTCCCACCCGTACAGGCGCCTAGAGCATGTCTTCGTTCAGGTGGACGCCGAACCCGGGCGCGTCCGAGGGCGCAATGTAGCCGTCCACTGCCGTCGGCTCTCCAATCCAAAGATCATCACGTTCGCCGCCGTGTGTCCCCGGCAACACCTCCGCCAGGTCCATACAATCTGAAGCCGCTGTCAGGTGGAGCCCCCAGACTTCGCCGCCGCGATGGGGGGCGACCGGAATTCCAGCTTCGCGCGCGACGTCCAGAATTCGTAGGCCAGCCGTGATCCCCCCGCACCACGTTATGTCCGGTTGCCACAGGTCCAGGGCGCCGGCTCTTGCGATCTCGGCGAACCCGTATTGCGTGAACTCGTGCTCCCCTCCCGCGATCAGAACGGGCGCCGCAATCGAGCGTAGTTGCGCCTGCGCCTCCAGCTCGTCCGGCGTACACACGTCTTCAAACCAGTAGATGTTGAACGGTTTCAGTAACTCCGTCATGCGCGTCGTCACTACGGGGTCCCAGGACATATACGTGTCGATCATCACCAGTCCGTCGTCGCCCATCGCTTCGCGGGCGATGGTCGCACGTTCTATCGCTGAATCGTAGTCGGCATCCTCGGTCCATCTGTGTGGGAATTTCGTAGCGGTGAAGCCGAGTTCGCCGTACCAGGGTTGGTCGGGCCCGGTGGCGTAGGAGCGAATGTTGTCCTTTTGAGCCCCGCCAAGCAGATCGTAGACGGGCTTCTGCTCAGCTTTGCCAAGCGCGTCGAACAACGCCAGGTCCAGTCCAGACAACGCCATCACGGCGACGCCTTTTCGCCCGTACGGTAGCGACTCCGCGTACACGTGGTCCCAGATGGCCGCTATGTCGTCTACCGAACCCAGTTCGCTGCCAATGACCAACTCAGCAAAGTGTCGATTGACCACTTCTACTGCGGCCCTTCCACCGCCGCCGTACCCAAACCCGGTCACACCCGCGTCGGTCTCGACCCTGACAACGATCTGCCAGAAATGGGTTCGCCATGATGCAGGAACGTTGCGGTAGTTCGGATAGACAGCAGAAACGGCGGTGATCTTCAAGTGGCGTACCTCTCCTGTGATGCTCCGCAATCGCTATCGGTGGATAATCAGCGCAGACCATGAAGATTCTGCACCAGTCCGGCCGAGCGTGCTGGCAAACGGAGCGTGCGGCCAAGCACATGCACATCCGGCGAGTTCACAAAATAGGGACCCGCACATGGCAGGTCCCTAAGAATATCTTCGGGCAGATGAAGCACAGAACCGCCCGACGCCACCACCGAACCGACAAGGATCTCTGGGCTCGGGGGCATCCGTCCGGCCGGCAGGAGGACCGGCCAAATTGGGGAGCTAGTTAAGCGGCTTCCTGGGCATCATCGGCCGCCTGTGCGTCCTCGACCTTCTTTGCGGTCAGGTCACGCATGTCTTCGTGTGTGAAGAAACGACGGGAACCGCATTGGAGGCAGTAAACATCCACACCACGTCGATCAGCGTTGAAATAGACATCGCCCTGGCAACGTCCGTATCTCTTGAACTTGATCATACTGATCCCCCTTGTTAATTCCCCGTGATACGGGCCGCCAGGCTCCTATCACAATCATTCATCCGGTTTACCGTCCTTAACGACGAATCCAGATTGAGTCGGTGACGATAGCGGTCACTATGAACGACACGACGGTGTGCGTGGGTTGTGCGTTCGTGCCGAATCGGTGGTCGGTTACTACCAGTCTTATCCCGGAGGTAGCGCGGAGGTGCCGATGACCCATCCGGGTTATCGCGCGTCACCCACCTCCATCGGTTTGTCTCTGTTGTTATTCGGTGACCCCAACCTGACGCCCCGCCGTCGCCCCATCCCGCCACGGCAGCGTTTCTGGAAGGACATAGCCCGTGAGCTCCACAAATCCATCACCTGTTACCGGATTACCGGCCCGCGTGCCATTAATGGACACTTTGCCCTCCCAGTAGATCGCGGAATCTGGCCTTGTCGAGATGATCTCCTGATCGTCGACAACAGGGTAAATCTCGATCTGGAGCTCTTCCTCCGGCAATTTAATAACCCACCCGGACGGGTACTCGGCGCCGGTGTGCGGACTTGTCCAGGAACCATCGGTCGTAAGCTCAAGCTCTCCGGAATTGGGACCGATCGACGTGAGTGAACCGTCGGCATCGATGAACGATCCGTAGAGCGCGTCGATATCACCATCGACGTTTCTAGTCTGGGTGACCATCAATTCTGTGCCGTCGTCCAACTGGATCCCAAACCACTGCCAACCGGCCGGGTGCCCGAGTACGAAAAACTCGCCCCACTGGTGGTCCATCCATACATCACCGCTAACCGTGAATCGCTGGCCGTCCAGTTCCAACGTGCCTTCTGCGGCCATGCGCGGGCGTGAGTAGTAGTAAGTCCAGCCTGTCGTGGGACCCGCAAGCCAGCCGATGTCGTTATGCAAGGCAGGGGGTTTTGATGGGGTCATCGATAGCGACAGCCCCACGCCATCTGTGCCGACATCGAACGTGTGCAGGTCCGGGTTGGCGCTAAGACTCCAATCGGCAATCCGTAATCCACTCAGGCCTGGCCCGGATTGCGGCTGTTCACCGCTGGAAAAACGGGCGTCCTGAATGTGCCCACCCGTGCCTACATTTGTAAGTCCAAATTGAGCCGCGTATGTGGGTCCTCGTCCGTTCTCCGAATTCCCGGAAATAAGGGAGTTGAGTGACTGGAAGACGACGAAGTGGAAGCCATACTCGCTCCCGGCTTCGTCCTGCAAGTGACCGCTGTAGTACCACCACTCCAACCGATTCTCGTGCGGGCCTTCGTCCTGCGGGAACGAGAGGGGTACTGGCGCTGGTGTGGGTGATAGCCCTGCGGGAGTGGGAACTGGCACCGTGCGGTCGGTGTCTGCGCATGCGAGGGCCAGGAGTGCGAGTGCGCTTATCGTTATTAAGGCAAATCGTCGTCTCATGGCGATATGTCGATACGCGGCAGGATCCGGTCAAGCCAGCGCGGTATCCACCAATTGAGCGGCCCTAATAACCGCATGATCGCCGGAGCAAGCAAAGCACGAACGATCGTGACATCGACAAAGATCGCTATCGCAAGCCCAAGCCCTATCGCCTTCACCAGCACAACGTCCGCAACCAGGAAACTTAGCGACACCACGATCAATATCGAGGCCGCGCCAGTGATGATCCCTCCGCTTCGCTTCAACCCCTCGGCGACCGATGCGGTGTTATCTCCGCTGCGCTTGTAAGCCTCTGAGATGCGCGACAGGAGGAATATCTCGTAGTCCATGGACAACCCGAAGATGATGCTGAACAGCAAGATCGGAGTGGTGGCCTCGATCACGCCAATCGGCTCAAAATTCAGCAGACTAGCGAAGTGTCCGTCCTGAAAAATAAATACCAGCGCCCCGTAGCTGGCAAGAATGCTCATCACGTTCAACAGGATGGCCTTTATCGGCAAGATCACAGACCTGAACAGAATGAGAAGTGAAAGGTACGTGGCGATGATCACGATGCCTGCGACGATCGGGAATCGGCTATAAAGACTGTCCACGACATCCTTAATTTCGGCCGATCCGCCGTCTACAAACAATGTGACTTCAGGCCCCGGATCAAACGCGCGTATATCTGAAACCAGGCTCGACGCCTCCGGGCCGAATGGTTCTATCTCCGATTCGACAAGGAAGAGCACCGCTCCATCTCTAACGCTGTCACGCAACAGGGTTTGCATCGCCAGGTCGGTCACTGCTTCCGGCACTCGATACAACATGGCGTATGTGCTGGCATCGAGATCTGGAGACATGTTGACAATGCTGCGAACCTGCGTCACCTCGTCGAGCCCCTCAAGCGCTCGCCCGAAGGCGTACAACCGCTCCAGGTTGCCCGGCGATAGCGGATCAATGTCTTCGGCCTCATCGAACACGTAGGCGACCGGGATCTGCGTCTGATTCAGCAGTCCAAATTCATCACGAAGGATGTCAAATCCGCGCCGCGACTCAAGCTCGGGTGGAAGGATCGTGGCGTCCACAGTGCCCAGCCGAATTCCACGCACCGGGGAGGCGAGCAATAACAGAAACAGGACGGTCGGCACGGCGACCATAAGGGGTCGCGCCATCACCCAGCGCGACAGAGTCCCCCACATGTCACGATCGGTGCGACTCAGGAATGGCGGTATGACCCGGAAAGCGTTAATTCTCGGTCCCAGGATGCCCAGCACCGCCGGCATTAGCGTGAGGGCGGCGAATATGGCGGCGGTGATAACGATGACCGCCCCGATGCCCACGGACCGCAACATCATGAACTCAAAAGCCGTCAGGCTGGCGAGACCGATGAGACTTGTCACTCCGGAAAAAAGAATCGCAGTGCCGGCCGTTGCCTGCGCCGTGGCGACCGCCTGCTCCACCGAGTCGCCGGCCGCCAGCTGCTCTCGGAATCGGCTCGTAAAGAAGAGTGAGTAGTCGATGCCAAGCCCGATTCCGAGCAACGTGACGATGTTCAGTACGAATACGGACATGTCCACACCGCGTGAGATGAGCGCCACAGCAGCGAGCGCCAGCACCACCCCAACTCCACCTACGGTTGCAGGAAGGAATGCAGCGATGAGCGTGCCGAACACCAGTAGTAGTGCGATGGTCGACAGCGGGAAGGCCAGTATCTCCGCCCTTCGGACATCCCGTTCGCTGCTGAGACTGATGTCGGCGTAGAGCGGCGGACCCCCGGTGAAGGTCAGTTCCAGGTCCCCGGGGTCAATCAGTGGCCGGGCCGTTTCCAGAAACTCCCGGGCGTCCTCAAGATCGAGGTTTAGCCCGATCGTGACGTGTACCGAAAGGCCGTCGGGAGAGACCCGGGCAGGATCATCCAGGTGCGTGATAATTCTTGTTACTTCCGGGCGTGCGCCTATTTGAGCAAGTGCGGCCTGAAGATCACCTGTAAACCCGTCTTCGTACGCGCCGTAGGTTTCGCTCCGGAAAATCAACTCGAACGACATCGGGGTCAGGTCGAGCTTGTCCCGAAATACGGCACGAGCTTGAGCCGACGGGAGGCTGTCGTTAGAGAATCCGCCCGGCTTCAATGCGTTGGTGGCCCGAGGGGCAAGCGGGAGGGCGATAAGTAGCAGTACCGCCCAGAACGCGAGGACCGTCCAACGCTTCCGGTAAATTGTGAGGCCGAGTGAATACATCAATGTCGCGTACCAATGTACGAGACGGATGGTTTTCGCGGGTTTGATTCGGGAAACCAGTGCCTCGCGGCGGGCGTCGCCCAGTGAATTCCGGGCGACGCCGCAGTTGGTTAAGACACACTTTCAGTAATCACCGAATCTGATTTCGGAGTGTCAGCACTGTCATCGCTTTCAGAACCTCATCCCGATGAGTCTGAGTCGTCATCGCTGGCTCTACCTGTGTGATTGCGTCGGGCAAGACGCACGAGGTGAAGAATGGTCAAGTACAACACGAGCGCGGCCCAGTTGAATGTACAGGTTATACGTACCCACCCCAAAGGGCCGAAAGAACGTATTACATCGTTCCCGTCAATGACTTGTCCGGTCACATCGGTAGTCAACGGTATAATTCGCTGCCTTACGCTGAAGGCCCGCTTGCCGGGACCTCTCGGCACTTAGTTCAGTTTTTTTTGAGGCTCAACGTGGCACTTCTGCTATCGCGCTCCGACGTCCAACAGCTACTCCCCATGTCAAAAGCGATCGACGTGGTTGAAGGCGCATTCTCGGAGCTCGCAAATGGCACCGCAGAGATGCCAGACCGCACGGTCATAACCGACGACGAGGTCGGAGGATGGATCGCCTACATGCCGGCGTACCTGGGATCGTCCGGAGCTCTCGGCGTCAAGGCGGTCACGGTCTACAAGGGCAATCCCGAGAAGTACGATCTGCCGACGACCCTGGCCACGATCATCGTCCAGGACAATCAGACCGGTAAGACCCTTGCGGTCATGGACGGCGGCTTCCTGACGGCGGTCCGCACCGGCGCAGTGACGGGTGTGGCAACGAAACATCTGTCACGGGCGAATTCCACGGTGGCCGGCATTCTGGGCACGGGTGTTCAGGCGTACACGCAGGTCACCGGGATGGCAGCGGCACGAGACCTTGAGACGATTCTTGCGTTCTCGCTCGACCCTGACGAGAAGCGCCGAGCGTTCGCGGAATCCCTCACGGAAGAGACCGGCGTCGAGGTTCGACTCGCAAGCAGCACGCAGGAGTTGCTGGCCGAGTCAGACATCGTTGCGCTTGCGACCACCGCCCCAAACCCGATCGTTGAAGTAAGCTGGTGGAAGTCCGGAGCGCACATCAACTCGGTCGGATCACACGCGCCCGCCCTAAGAGAACTGGACACGGCGTCCATACAGCGGGCGAAGGTGATCTGCGACCAGACTCAGGCATGCCTGCTTGAGGCCGGGGACATCATGATCCCAATCCAGGAAGGCGATTACTCGGCAGACCAGATCCACGGCGAGCTAGGGGCGGTTGTTAATGGCACGACGGTCGGTCGTGAGAACGATGAAGAGGTGACTCTGTTCAAGAGCGTGGGCCTCGCCATCCAGGATCTGTCTTGCGCCCGGCTGGTGTACGACCTGGCGGTAGAGAGCGGCGTAGGCACCGAGTTCGAGTTCTAGAGGGCGAACGTTTATAGATCGACCGCCACTCGCTGGCCGTCGTAGGCGAGTTGTACGTCCAGGCCTTCTGACTCTTTGAGCTTCGCAAGTTCGATGTTTGTCGGCTCATGATCGAAGTCGTGCGTCATGTCTACTAGCAGCGCCCGTTCTGGCCGGAAGCGGCGTAGTTGCTCCAGCGCTTCGTCGAGAACGAAGTGGGAGCCGTGAGAGCGTGCCGGCCGCAACGCGTCCATCACCATAATTTCCGCGCCTTGCATCAACTCTGCCGTGGAATCTGGAATGCCGGAAGCATCCGATACGTACACGACATCGCCGAACCGATAGCCAAATGCGGTGGTGCGTGGGCCGTGATCGACCGGTAATGGGGTGACGGTAAGTCCGAACACGTCAAACGGCTGCTCGTCGATGATCTGAAAGTCGAGTTTTGATACTCCACCGGGCGAAGCCAGGCTTGTGTCTACGAGCCAGTAGAACGCCCGTGCAACGTGAACCATTTCGGACTGACGCAGGTAGAGCGGGATCGCCTGCTGGACGTTGTTCGTCCAGTCACGGAGATCGTCAAGCCCGCCAATAGCGTCGGCGTGCTGGTGCGTGAGGATCACGCCGTCCAACGACGTCACACCAATCTTCGGGAACCACTCGATCGCCGAGTGATAGAAAAACTTGCCTACATCGATCACAACGTTCTTCTGCGCGCCGTCCGGTGACCGATAACGAATCAACAACGACGTGTTGCGACGTCGGTTGTGCGAGCCGGGCAAGACCGCGTCCGGGCACACCTTGCAGGTTTGCGGCTGGCGCGTCAGGCAACTGACACGCGGCACGCCTTCAGACGTGCCGGTGCCAAGGAATATGATCTCGCTGTCAGACAAGTTATTCGAGAAGTTCAGTCTTTGGACATGAGAACTTCGCCGGCCATCGTCTCGACGCGCTCCAACTCCACCATGACGGCAAAGCCGGTTCCGTCCTGGTCTCTGTCAATCTCAGCCTGGACGGTTCGCGCTTTCACAGCTTCGCGAATGTCGCCTGTCTCGTGAACCGTGGTCTTGCCAAAGAATTTCCAGGCCTGCCGCGTCGCCGGGTTCCGGTACATCACAATCACGTACGGGCTGGATTGAATGTTGCTCAAACCGCCTCGCTTGGTGCGCTCCCAGTAAGCCAGGTTCTGGCCATCGAAGGCCATCATGCTGCCTCGGTATCCAATTCCCGGCTTCCCGTCCGCCGATGCCGTGGCGAGGATGCAGGGCGCTTTGTCGGCAAGCGCATTGTCCATAGCCGTCTTCATCTCGTCGGTAAGGTCGATCAAGGACATTTCCTCCTCAGGCCAGATCCCGATTGGTTTCCAGAAAATACAGGGATTTAGGGATTCCGGTCGTGACGCGCGTAATCGTACATCGGAGTTGGCGTTTCGCGACGCGGCTTGCGGGAATGAACGTAATTTAAGCCAGATTAATCAGTAATCGTCGACACCACGCCGTAGATGCCGTCGTAGCCGGGTTCGATCTCCAGATCGCCTTGTCGCACAGATATGATGGCGGCCGCGATTTCGTCGGTCGCGGCGTTTTGAAGTTCCCGTGAGGTCGCATTTATCAAAACGAATAGCTCCGAACCGCAGTGCTCTATCAGCATGTCGACCGCCCGACCTACGATTTTTGTGTTGTTGCCAACTCCCTCAACCGCGGCTACGAGATCACGCAGCGGAACCAGGCGGCGGAACGGTGGTCGATTTCCAGAGCTTCGCACCAGCCCATCGCTGTTTGCCTGCCTTGTTTGGGCTTCGCCCGAGAGCGACTCGATCCGATTCAACACACCGAGGGTGAGCGATTTGCCGCACGTCGGGCAGTTACCGTCTAGCTCTGCGCTTTCCGAGGGAGTTAGCCGAATTCCGCAAGATCTGTGGCCGTCCAGGTGGTACTTGCCGTTCTCCAGGAAGAACTCGATGGTCTCGGCTATCGACTGCGTTGCGATGGCGGCCATCAGCCCATCGTAAGTTGGCTCCATCTCGAACTCGGTGACCTCACGCCCGACGTTGGCGGCAGAGTGGGCGTCTGAGAAAGACACCAGCGCCCGGTTTGCCAGCTCTGGCAACGCCCAGTTCATCTCCGGGTCGCTTGAGAGTCCAGTCTCGATGGCGTGGATGCGGCCGGCGTGCTCACCGAACGCCTCTTCGAGCGAATCGAATCCGGATTTCGACCCATAGACGCCGTACCAGGGCGTCCACACGTGCGCCGGGATGATTTCACAGCGTTCATCCGCGTCCATCACAAGGTCCGCAACGTCGTGTACCGATAACTTCAGTAGCGGACGGCCATCGGATGCGAGTGCTCCATGTGGCTCAAAACGGCTGATAAGCGCGTCAACCGCTGCGAAATCGGGAGCGAACAGCAACAAGTGGACCCGTCGGCCACGGCCCGTGATCGGTGGATCTCGCCACACGCAACTGACTTCAGTTCCCAGAACGAAGCTGGGCGCGTCCGGGTGTGCGACCTTCAACTGAAACAGGCCGGAGCCATCATCGACCAGCTTCTCACCAATCTCACATCGCCACTCCGGGTGTGTGAAATCGGCCGCCGAGAGTAGCTGGACGCCCTTGCGTTCCGCCGCCCCAGAGAGCGTCGTCAGGTCGAGGGCGCGGCTCGTCGCCATCGAGTATCGGGAGTGGAGGTGGAGGTCGGCGACGATCCGTTGGTTGGCCACATACCGAGTGTATCGGGATGGCGGTTGATTGAGCCGCAAGTGAGGAAGCCGTGTCGTTTGCCTCGTAATCCTGACAATAACGTTGACGGGAGGGCCGATGCTGCTAGCCTCCTCCGTAACCAATGCGCCAAGTTACGAGTCAAGTTACGAACGCCGCAGCAGAACATCCACCGTCGGAGGCCTTGCCATGAGCGACTCAAGCACCGGGAAAATTGTCGACATCCGCCTGAACGTCGCACGCCGACAGCCGATGAGCGTCGTCGAGAGTGCAGAGGTAAAGGCCGGCGAGGGTCTGGTCGGGGACCGGCATTCAAAGGCCGGAAGCACACGCCAGATCCTGATGATGGACAAGGCCATCATGGACATACTGGAGGTGGGACCCGGTCAGCTCCGGGAGAACATCACCGTAGAAGGCGTGTCGCTCTTCGGCCTCAAGAAGGGTCAGACCCTGAAGGTGGGCGACGGGCTGGAGTTCAAGATCGGTGAACTGTGCGATCCGTGCGAGAACATGGACCACATCCGGCCAGGACTACGGGAGAAGATCGAGGGCCAACGCGGCCTCTTCGTGACACCGCTGTTTGACGGCACGGTGAACGTTGGAGACGACGTTAACGTCAGTTAGGGCGGGCGCCCGATACGCGCCATAGCGGTTGCAAACGTTCAGGTTCCGTGATCAACCCGGTAGCGGCATTAGAACGCGTTATTCCCGAGTACTCGGGAATAACGATTGTGTGGCGCTTCCGGTCATTTGTTGGATCTTCGCGACTAAATGCGCAAAATCCCGTGTAACACGCGCCTCGAGTTCAAATACACTTGAAGAAGTCACGTCTACCAGATAGCGTTCGGCGCGCGGCATGTACTGATACGGGGAGTGGCGCAGCTTGGTAGCGCGCTTCGTTTGGGACGAAGAGGTCCCGGGTTCGAATCCCGGCTTCCCGACCAGCTCATTTAGCGAGAGATGCGGGCCGATATATTCGACTTGGCATAACTCCGCCGGTGACCGGTGAGACCATTCCGGCACTCATAAAATGCGCGAACGTCATTACCAGAACAATGAGAAGCATCCTCCGGCCTGCACTTGCTGGTCGTGTGATCTAGCTGCGCAGCGGAAGCGAGGGCTTGATCCTGCTATTCCAGCGGGTCAACAGGTTTCCGACTCAGTAATCGCAGATGCTCAGTCGATCCTTGATTCATCCCATGGCAAGGCCATTTCCAGAGAGGCCAAGCGGGCGCAGTCGAAGCAGGCTCGTGATGCGACTAAGCGGTCTCGGAGCGGGGGCAGCCGGAAGAAGAAGGGCAAGAAGAAGTAACTTTGGGAAGCGAGCGACTTTTGCACATGAAACTTCTCCCTCACCCTTCCTCGGAAGGGCAGGCTCCTGGCCCTCTCCCGCTGGGAGAGGAGACAAGTACGAACCCAACTGGCGATCAACCGCCAAGATCCTTGAATGGACATGCTGGAAGTAAGAAAAGAATTCTCTGGTAAAGAGAAAGCCACCGGCACCAGTGTTGGCATTGGAATAATCATTGGCTCTATGATCGGGGTGTTGATCGATAACTTGGGGCTATGGATCGCGCTCGGTGTTGCGATCGGCACCGCAGTGGGCGCTCTCCGGGCTAAGAACGCCTAGCGCAACGCCTCGCGCAG
>Ga0208879_1001760_pt1 | contig 19957 bp, 17 predicted proteins | sample Knorr_S15_td_Bot_FD_185605 | JGI IMG/M metagenome (GOLD analysis project Ga0208879, IMG submission 185605) | Marine microbial communities from Southern Atlantic Ocean transect - Knorr_S15_td_Bottom_ad_5009_LV_A (SPAdes) (version 2) | ecosystem: Environmental > Aquatic > Marine > Oceanic | place... | reverse complement strand
GGGCAGATTTACCCATTGCCCCGAAAAATAACAAAAGACACGCCAGGGTGACAGCTGACACAGAATAACCGTTGGTTATGGAAATCTTTGCCTTGACCAGTTCTGTGCTTGAGTTAAATATCGTTTCATAATCAAGTGAACCGATGATTGAAAATATGACTGCTATTCCTAAAAGCAGTCCCATGTCACCTACTCTATTCACAATAAAAGCTTTAAAACTTGCCTGAATGGCCGATTCTTTTTTGTACCAAAATCCAATTAATAAGTAGGACATCAAACCAACGCCTTCCCATCCAAAAAATAATTGGAGAAGGTTGTTTGACATCACAAGCAGCAACATTGCAAAAGTAAACAATGATATGTAGCAGAAAAACCTATGGTAACCAGGATCATCATGCATATAACCGATACTATAAATATGGACCATCAAAGATATAAAAGTCACAACAGCCATCATGCTGACAGTCAGATGATCAATTAAAATGCCCGCTTTAAAATTAAACCCAGCTATTGACATCCATTCATAAATGTTTTGGTTTAGAAACAAACTTGGATTCAGGAAAACTTCCACCAGAATCCAACAAGAAATTGAGAAGGAGATAAAAATACCAAGTGTTGTTATCCAGTGTGTAAAAGATTTGTTTATCTTAGGCCCAATGAGACCGGCCAACAATCCACCGGCCAACGGTGTAATCAAAGCAATTAAACTTAACTCGTACACAGATTTATTCTCTTAATGTTTGTAAATCCTGCACGTCAATTGAGTCTTTATTACGATAAAGTACAACCAATATGGCAAGGCCGATAGCTGCTTCTGCAGCGGCAACTGTCAAGATAAAAAATACAAAAATCTGACCGGTAATATCTTGATTAAAGTAAGAAAAAGCAATGAAATTAAAATTGACTGCGAGCAGCAATAATTCGATGCACATCAACAAGATGATGATATTTTTTCGGTTGATAATAATACCCATCACACCAATTGCAAATACGATTGCAGCCAAAGTTAAATATGATTGAAGAGCTAACACTTAATTCTTCTCACTTTTTAAATCAACTAATTTCATCCGTTTTGTCGGGTCAATATTGACTTGTTCGCTGACTATTTGTCTTTTCAAACCTTCGCGGCGTCTCAAGGTTAGAGAAATAGAAACAACGATTGCCAACAGTAAAATAAATCCTGCTATTTCAAACGGATATAAGTAATCAGTAAACAACGCTGTTCCCAGCAGTGTTGTATTACCAACACTGGTGTCTAAAATACCGATTGGCGAGGATGCCATGGAAAATTGATCCGACCGGATCCAAATTAAAGTGATTAATTCACCAACAATAATTAGTCCGATAAACAGGGAAAATGGAGCTATTTTGTTGAATCTAGATGTCCGAATAACATCACTGATATTCAACATCATCACAACAAATAAAAACAAGACCATAACAGCACCGACATACACAAGAATCAAAACAATAGCCAAAAATTCTGCTTGCAACAAAAGCCACAATGCGGCACTCGTGATAAAACTTAGAATCAGTGATATGGCTGAATAGACTGGGTTTTTAAACAAAATAACGCCAAGACTAGTGAGGATCAATATTGAGGAAAAAACATAAAATATTATTTCAATAAATGCCATGTTCAGTTATTTATAAAGGTAGTCTTTTGCTTTTTTACGCACAATTTTTTCACGGTATTCGTCTCCAAGTTGCAACAACATTTCTTTGGTTTGGAGTCTCTGATGGTTTTCAGTCATGTGGTATTCAAAGATATCGGTTTCCACAATTGCATCTACTGGGCAAGCTTCCTCACAAAAGCCACAGTAGACACATTTGAAAGCATCTATATCAAATCGTGTTGTTCGTCTTGTTCCATCTTCACTTTCTTCTGAATCCATTGAAATAGCGTTGGCAGGACAAACAGCTGAACACAGTTTGCAAGCAATGCAACGTTCTTCGCCGTTTTCGTATTTCATCAAAGCGAGCTTGCCTCTAAATCGATTAGAAATGGGTGTTTTAACTTCTGGGTACTGAACTGTGATTTTTGGTTTGAAGAAGTTTTTCAGGGTTACTTTTAAGCCCTTTAATAAATCTATCAAGGTTAAAGTTTTAATTATATATAGAATTTTCATGCAACTTTCCAAGGGCCTACATTTGCCAGAAACATGACCCCTTCTACACCGATCCAGATAATTGTTATCGGTATAAGCACTTTCCAGCCTAGTTTCATGATTTGATCGTATCGATAACGGGGAAATGAAGCCCTCAACCAGAAAAAAGTAAATAAAAAGAAACTGACTTTAACCGCTAGCCAGAGTATGCTCGGTTCCATTAAAAATTCCAAAGAAGTATTCATTAAGTAATTGGATCCTGCAAAAAAACTCTCCCATCCTCCTAAAAACATGATTGATGTTAGAGTTGCAATCAACAGCATATTGACATATTCAGCCAAAAAGAATATTGCAAAAGCTGCACCTGAATACTCTACATGGAAACCAGCGACAATTTCCGACTCTCCTTCTGCGACATCAAAAGGGTGGCGATTTGTTTCGGCAATACCTGAAATAAAATAAACAAAAAACAATGGAAACAAAGGGATCCAAAACCAGTGTAAGATTCCTCCTGATTGAGCGGCAACAATATCACCTAAGTTTAGACTTCCTCCAGCCATTAAGACTCCAACCAGGGCAAACCCCATTGCTATTTCGTAAGCGACCATTTGAGCTGCAGAACGCATTGCACCTAAAAAAGCATATTTTGAATTGGAAGCCCATCCAGCTAAAATTACCCCATAGACACTGAATGAAGTTAGGGCCAGAAGATACAGAATCCCCGCATCGATGTCAGCAATAATAAAGGTTTCATTCAAAGGAATAACCGCCCATGCTGCAAGAGCTGGAATCAGTGACAGCAAAGGCGCGGTTAAAAATAAGAAACGATCGGCATTCGATGGCACAATCACTTCTTTTATAAAGAGTTTAATCACATCGGCAAAGGGTTGAAACCAGCCCTTGGGGCCAACCCTGTTTGGGCCAATTCTTTGATGCATGAAAGCAATGACTTTTCTTTCGAAAAAAATCAAAAAAGCGGCACCTAATATTAAAGCAACAAGCAAAATAATAATTTTCATAAAAGGGAGCACAAACCTAATGCTCTCTGCTGGCAAGAAGTCAAAAAATATTGTTAAAAACTCATCCATTTTTATTGGTCTTCATTGAATTGAGACAGTGCATCCTTGGTTTGTTGCAGCGGCCTAGATCTTCTGGTGATTGAATCAACATCGTATAGATGAGAGGATACCGATGAATAGTTTTTGGTTGTTTTTAATACTTTTTCTGGGATCTCCAGAAGTCGATTACGGGTGTTTTTTGTTTCATCAATAAATTTTTTAATTTTTTCTTTCAAATTGTCCAGCGAGGGCATGGGTAATTTTGACCTTTCAATGATTTGAAGTAATAATTCTTGGTTTGAAGGGTGGTCTTTAGCCAGATCAAGTTGAAGATTGAAATCTTGGATCATGCCAGATGCATTAATAAATGCCCCTTTGGATTCATACGGTGTTTTCAGTGGAAACATAATGTCTGCATTCTCTTTCATAAAAGGGGTGATAAAAGGTGAAAACTGGACGGTGGTTTGGCTCCCAACAATTGACTGATTTAGTTTCTCTCCATACAGACAGTCTTCTGGTTCAATTCCATACAATACAATGAGTTGATGATTTTTAGTGCATATCTCAAGGGCATTCAAACCTAATTCATGGCTTTCTCCGAAAGCTTTTCTATGCGGGATGCAGCCGGTTATATAAGCACCTGTTGCATTGGCTCCGTGGGTCAATTCACCTAACGATGAATTGCTGACATATGATAAAAGATTGAGATAACTTCTAATCAAGGCATATTTGGAGTGGCTATGACAAAGAAGGCCAGATAACAAGAAACTCTGTTCATGATTAGCTAAGGATTTGGCTATTTGGTAATGAGAAAGTGAAGGCGTTGGTAATGCATTCAAAACATCTTCAATATGAGACGGCAGTTTGTTTACTGCATCATCATTTGAGGCTTTCAGAACCAACGCTAAATTCTCAGCTAGTGCTTCCTGGCCTGATAAAATAAAATTATCTATTGGAAAGTAATATTCACTGTATTCTTGATTTATAAAATTAACTGCAGCACCTTGATCAGCTGCTTTTTTTACCCAATGAGCAATTAGAGGGGTTTCCTTTCTTAAATCTGAGCCGACGATCAGAATTGACTTCATGTTTTCAATTTGGTGTGGTCTGATATCAAAATTTGGAAATATTGGATCCAAAGAATCTCCTGTAAAATCAATTTGCCTGATTCTATGGTCAATGTTATTGAAACCCAAACTTCTCATTAAGTATGCGTACAAGTATTGCTCGTTCAGTGCAGTTGATGAAGAAATTAGAGCTGCAACCCCATTTTTACTTTTCTTGTTTTGCAGTGTTATTAAAACTTTGCTAAAAGCATCAATTGCTTCTTCCCATGTTGCCTCTTCCAGAGCTCCATTTTTACGAAGCATGGGTACGGTCAGTCGATCATCGCTATATATGCCATCGAATGCAAAGCGATCTCGATCCGATATCCAAACTTCATTAATTTCTGGATTGTCTTTAGGAACAATTCGTTTGATCTTATTGCCCTTAACGTGTAAAAACATGTTTGAACCGACACAGTCATGGGGAGAAACACTTTCGATTTGATCGAGCTCCCAAGTCCTATCTGTATAACGGTAAGGTTTGTTATTGAGTGCCCCAACTGGGCAAATGTCTATCATGTTTCCAGATAATTCATGATCAACTGTTTTACCTATGAAGGTACTGATCGTTGAAGATTCACCCCTACCAATAGTTCCAAGCTCTGGCAATCCAGCTATTTCCGTACCAAATCTGACACATCGTGTGCATAAAATACACCGAGTCATATCGGTGGATATCAAAGGTCCTAAATTAACATCCGGTAAAGTTCGTTTCTTTATTTCGAATCTTGATTCATTCCTGCCATGACTGTAAGCTAAATCTTGCAACTCACATTCACCGCCTTGGTCACATATTGGACAATCCAGTGGATGATTGATTAGCAAAAATTCCATGGTGGCTTGTTGTGCCAATTCAGCATTCTTGGACGTTGTCTTAACAACCATCCCTTCAGAAACTTCTGTTGCACAGGCCGGTAATGCATTTGTAGAGTTCTCTATTTCAACAAGACACATCCGGCAGTTTGCTACGATAGAGAGTTTCTCGTGATAACAAAACCGAGGAATATGAATGCCTAGTTGATCAGTTGCCTCTATCAGCATTTGACCAGAATTAACTTTATATTCTTGATCATCAATCGTAATGGTAATTTTAGGCTCACTCATGATTTGATCCTTGTATTATGCTGCGATTGACTTTCCATGATTATTAATCATGTACTCAAATTCACTGTAGTAGTGTTCTATAAAACTCTGTACCGGCCAGGCAGCAGCATCTCCAAACGCACATATGGTATTTCCTTCTATTCTGTTCGCTACATCAACCAATAATGTCAAGTCACTTTCTTGACCTTTGCCTTGAGTGATTTTTTGCAACAATCGATAAAGCCAGCCGGTTCCTTCACGGCATGGGGTGCATTGACCACAATTCTCTACATAGTAGAATCGTGAAGACCTCTTCAGCAATTCAACCATGCAGGTTCCTTCAGCAATCACGACTACCGCACCTGTACCTAGGGCAGAACCCGCACTCGCAAGTGATTCATAATCCATCGTACAGTCGGCAATGACATCTCCTGGTAATACTTTTGTGGACAAACCGCCAGGAATGACGGCCTTTAATTTTTTATTGTCCAGCATACCTCCTGCCCTTTCTAATAAATCTGCAAATGGAATACCCAAAGGTAATTCATAGTTACCGGGTTTGTTAACATGACCGGTGATAGAAAAAATGTTTGTTCCGGGTGACTTATCGGTACCCATGCTTTTGTACCATTCGGTACCTTGTTCTATGATTTTAGGAACACTTGCCAATGTTTGGGTATTGTTTACAGTTGTGGGCATTCCATAAAGACCAAAATTTGCAGGAAATGGAGGTTTAAATCTTGGTTTTCCTTGCTTGCCTTCGAGTGATTCCAAAAGCCCAGTCTCTTCACCACATATATACGCACCTGCACCTAAAAAATTATATAGATCAAAATTAACACCTGAACCAAGTATATTTTTCCCCAATAAGTTGTGTGTGTATGCTTCTTGTAATGCAAATTCAACAATTGGGTAACAATCCTTTATAAATTCACCACGTACGTAGTGGTAACCTACGGTCGCATCCATAGCAAAGCCTGCAATGGCCATTCCCTCGATAAGAGCATGTGGGTTTAACTTTAAAATTTCTCGATCATGACAGGTACCTGGTTCACTTTCATCAGAGTTGCAAACAAGGTATTTCTGTTCTGTTGTTTTTGGCATAAAATCCCATTTTAAGCCAGTTGGAAACCCAGCCCCGCCTCTGCCCCTAAGTCCAGATGTTTTAATTATTTCAACAATTTTTTGTCGAGCCTTATTACCCGGTTGTCCTTGGAGAATTTTTTTCCACTGCAGATAACCACCCGATGCCATGTAATTTTCAATCTTCCATGATTCAGGTTGATGGATGTTTGAAAAACAGATTGAATTCTCGTGCATCATTTTTGCTGTTCCAATTTTTCCAAAATCTCATTGACCTTCTCAATATTCAGATTCTCAATATATTGATGGTTTACCATCATCATCGGCGCCCCTGTACATGCAGCTAAACATTCTTCTTCTTTTTTCAGAAAAATTTTCCCATCTTTTGTGGTTTCTCCCAATTTTATATTCAACCTATCTTCAACATGATGAACGATCTCATCAGACCCAGATAACATGCATGATATATTGGTACAAATTGCTATTTCGTTGCATCCAACCGGTTCTGTTTGAAACATCGAATAAAACGTCGCCACTTCATAAACGTATATACATGGCAGATCTAAATAGTCTGCAACCGCATCCATTAGTTCAGGAGTCAAGTACCCTTGGTTATGTTCTTGAACAGCATGGAGTGAACCAATAATAGCTGACCGTTGCTTACCCACAGGGAATTTTGCAACCCAAGTATCAATTTTCTCTTTAATGTTTTCAGTCAGTTCTACGGTTTCTGTATTTTCAGCACTCATTGCATTCAACTAGCGATCAAGTTCACCAAACACAAGATCCAGCGTTCCAAGAACCGAAACAACATCCGCTAACATGTGTCCCTTTACCATTTCATTGATGGCAGCTAAATGAGCGAAACTTGGTGCTCTCACTTTCAGTCGATAAGGTTTATTGGCCCCATCAGACACAATGTAAACACCAAATTCACCTTTGGGGCTTTCAACAGGGAAATATATTTCGCCTTCTGGTACTGAATAACCTTCAGAAAATAATTTAAAGTGATAAATTAAAGATTCCATATCGTGTTTCATCAAGGCACGTTTAGGTGGAGTCAGTCTATTGTCTTCAATGATTACTGGACCAGGGTTCTTGTTTAACCACGCAACACATTGCTGAATAATCAAATTGGACTGTCTCATTTCTTCAACCCTGACTAAATATCGATCATAACAATCACCGTTTAAACCTATAGGGATTTTAAAGTCCAAAAGATCGTAAACCTCGTAGGGTTCTTTTCTTCTAAGGTCCCATTCCACCCCCGATCCCCTTAACATTGGTCCAGTAAAACCCAGCTCGATAGCTCTTTCAGGTTCAACAACACCAATATTTACTGTTCGCTGTTTCCAAATTCTGTTGTCTGTCAAAAGTGCCTCGTATTCGTCAACTTTGCTTGGAAATCTCTCAGTAAAATCTGCAATAAAATCCAATAAAGTTCCTTCTCTGTTGTAATTAAGTTTTTTAACTTTTGACTTTGAAATAAACTGGTTGGCCTTATATTTAGGCATTTCTTCAGGAAGATCCCTGTAAACTCCACCTGGGCGATAATAAGTCGCGTGCATTCTGGAGCCTGAAACAGCTTCATAGCAATCCATTAAGTCCTCTCTTTCTCGGAAACAATAAAGAAAAAGAGCCATTGCTCCAATATCAAGACCGTGACAACCGAGCCATAATAAATGATTCAAAATACGGGTGATTTCATCAAACATTACCCGGATATATTGGGCTCTTATAGGAGGCTGGACGTCCAATAGTTTTTCAATTGCAAGAACGTATGCATGTTCACTGCACATCATTGAGATATAATCAAGACGATCCATATAGCCAATGCTATGGTTGTAGGGTTTGGTTTCGGCTAATTTTTCTGTGCCTCGATGCAATAAACCTACGTGGGGATCAATCCGATGAATAACTTCTCCATCCATTTCCATGATCAGCCGCAAAACCCCGTGAGCAGCAGGGTGTTGGGGACCAAAATTTAAAGTGAGATTGCCAGAATCAGCCATAATTATGAATTCTTCTTCTTGCGTATTACTTTTGGTACAGTCGGTCTGGTGGTGATTGAAACAGGTCGGTATTTAACTTTTTGTTCCAAATCGTCATGGAAGACCTCCAAATTCCCTGCCAATGGGAAATCTTTTCTAAAAGGATGGCCAATGAAACCATAATCGGTAAGAATCCTTCTCAAGTCTGGATGGCCATCAAAGTAGATTCCAAATAAATCAAAAGCTTCTCGCTCAAACCAATCAGCTGAATTCCAAATGCCAGTTACCGATTGAACAATTGGCGGATTTTCACTACCAGTGAACGTTTTTAAACGAATCCGCCAATTTTTGTCTATCGAAAGAAGATGGTAGATTACAGCAAAACGTTTTTCCTGATATTTTTCATCTGGATCTGGGATGATGGTATTTTGTTGAACAGCACGACTGTAGCCTGATGCTGTTGCTTTAGTGGTTTCCCAGTCACCAACCCCATAATGAAGATAATCAACACCACATACATCAATTAGCATGGAAAAATTCAATGCGTCAGTATTTTTGAGAAGGGAGCAAATTTCTATAAGATCATCTTTTTTTAGCTCAAGGGTGATGCTGGTGCCGTCGTTTGTTTTTACAATTTCAAATGAATTCAAATATTGGTCTATTAAATCATTTAACTGTTCGTACTTTTTGTTAACCACTGTTTAATTTTTGTTTTTGATTTTACGTTGTAGTTCAATGATTCCATTTAAAAGTGCTTCTGCAGTTGGTGGACACCCTGGTACATATATATCAACTGGAATTATTTGATCGCAACCTCTGACCACGGCGTATGAGTCATGGTAATAACCCCCTCCATTCGCACAAGAACCCATTGAGATTACCCATTTTGGTTCAGCCATCTGGTCGTAAACTCTTCTCAAAGCAGGTGCCATTTTATTAACCAATGTACCGGCAACAATCATCACGTCTGCTTGTCGAGGGCTTGGTCTAAATATAACCCCAAATCGATCCATGTCGTATCTAGCTGCCCCTGAGTGCATCATTTCAATGGCACAACATGCCAAACCAAATGTCATTGGCCAGAGTGAACCAGTCCTAGCCCAGTTGGCTAGTCTATCAATTGACGTCATAACAAAGCCCGCCCCTTGATCAATAATGAGATCATTTTCTTGTTTTTCTAATCCCACTCCAAAGCACCTTTTTTCCATTCGTAAATGAAACCGATAACGAGAACGAGCAAAAATATTCCCATAGCCACGATTCCAGCAATGCCTATTTTATTGAGCGAAACAGCCCAAGGGAAAAGAAATGCGATCTCTAAATCAAAAATGATGAACAATATTGCAACCAAGTAATATCGAACATCAAAAGGTATTCTGGCATCTTCGAACGGATCAAATCCACATTCGTATGGTGAAAGTTTCGCCTTAGTTTTACTTCCTCTACCAAATAAGAAACCCAGAGATAACATCAACAGTCCTAAGGCTAATGCTACCGATAAAAAAATCAGGATTGGTAGATAATTTTCCAGCATTTTCTGATCCTCAAACGCAGGTGTATTGTATCAGTCTTATGTGTAAAAAAAATCAAAATTAATGAACTTTTTTATGATAAATTCCAACAATTAAAACTGCCGATGGCCGGACTCGAACCGGCACAGCTTCCGCTACTGCCCCCTCAAGACAGCGTGTCTACCAATTCCACCACATCGGCTATTTAAATTGTCTTAAAACACTAATTCTTATTTGGTGAATCGAAGGGTATCGAGGGGCGTAATTCTTGGTTTTCAGATTCATCGATAATGATTTGATCAGTCTGAATCTGGTCAAGGACACTGTCTACTTTTATCGTTCCTTTATTCAAGTATGCGAGTGCCAAACTGGTAATAAAAAAAATTGTTGCAAGGATTGCTGTTGTCCGTGATAAAAAGTTAGCCGAACCTTTTGCACCAAAAATAGTCCCTGACGCACCAGCACCAAACGCAGAACCCATATCGGCACCCTTGCCTTTTTGCAATAAGACTAAGGCAATAATCAAAACTGCAACAATTACATGGAATGAAAGCAGCAATGATAAGGTATCACTCATTTATTAAACTCTCTGCTGCTTGATAGATTTCAACAAATTCTTCCCCATTTAAAGAGGCTCCTCCAATTAGACCGCCGTTAATATTGCCCATTGTAAACAAATCTTTACTGTTTGCACCATTTACACTGCCGCCGTAGAGAATTGGGATGGAAGAAGCAATATTGGAGTCATACCCTTTCATGATGTTTCTGATATTACTATGGACTTCTTCAGCCTGTTCTGGGGATGCTGTTTCACCTGTCCCAATGGCCCAAACTGGCTCATAAGCTATTATTGATTTAGCAAATAATTCTATTCGAGTTGTTTCAATAATGGGTTTAATTTGTGATTCAATTACTGACAATGTCTGACCTGCTTTTCTTTCATTAAGAGACTCGCCTATGCACAGTATTGGAATTAAATTGTTCTGGTGAGCCAATTCAAATTTCTGAGCAATGACAGCATTGGTATCGTTGTACATTTGCCTTCGCTCTGAGTGGCCTATGATTACATAATCTACTTTTATGTCCTGTAACATGGACCCTGATATTTCTCCGGTGAAAGCCCCATTTTGATTCTCTGAAATGTTCTGAGCGCCAATCTTAATGCTTGAGATTTTGAGTTTTAATATTTGAGTTAAATATGTAAATGGTGGGCAAATAACGACTTCGATGTTCGCATTTTCACAAACCTTGTCATTAATGCAATTAATCAATTGTTCGTTAGATCTTTTGTTACCATTCATTTTCCAGTTGGCAACTATGAACAATTTTTTCATCTATCTAAGTCTGGTTGACTTGGGCCTTAATGGATTCAAATAACTTTTGTGCGTGGGCTTCGTCTAAAGATTCAACAGTAACCCTTAACACTGGTTCTGTGCCTGATTTTCTAACCAATACTCTGCCATTGTGAAAATTTGTATTTGCTTCATCAGAAAGCTTAGTGATCAAGTCATTCGATAGTTTTGTTAGATCTGTTTCTATGTTGCAGTTGAATTGCGGAACCAGCTCAAGACCATGTAATAATTCACCAACTGATTTGTCCAGTTCAACCATTGATTTCATTACCAGTAATGCAGTCAGCAAACCGTCCCCGGATGGTGAATAGTCTAAGTTGATAATATGTCCTGAATGCTCACCTCCTAAGATTGAATCAGTTTGTCTCATCAGCTGCAACACATTCCTGTCACCAACATCCGATCTATATAATTGTATGCCTTTGTCTTTTAATGATTTTTCAAGTCCGGAGTTGGTTAGAATTGTTCCAACAATTTTTGAGTTAAACTGTTGATTATTGGTTGCAATGCTAGCAAGCATATATAGAATTTGATCGCCATCAATAATCTTCCCTTCAGGGCTAATAAGAATGACTCTGTCAGCATCACCATCAAGTGCAATACCAAGATCAGCTGACAATACCGGAACAGTTTTGGCAATGGTCTCGACGTTAGTCGACCCACAATTTAAATTGATGTTGTAGCCATTTGGTGAACATCCAATGGGTATAACATCTGCACCTAAAGCAGACAACATTCTCGGAGCAATCTTGTAAGCTGCACCGTGGGAACAGTCAACCACAACTTTAATATTTTTTAATGGTTTTGGTTGAGTAAATATTCCACTAATAAAGTTCATGTAATTACCTCTCGCATCGGGATTGCGAGTTGCTCTACCAATCATATCTGCAGTATGAGTTATTGGATCATTAAACAACTGTTTTTCAATATCAATTTCGAGCCCTTTGTCAATTTTTTCCCCAAGGTTGTTAAGTATTTTGAGTCCGTTATATTCATATGAATTATGCGAAGCGGTGATAACAACACCAAAATTTGCATTGCAATCTCTGACAGTAAAAGAAATGGCTGGTGTCGGAAATGGACCAAGCAACATGACATCAAGGCCAGCAGCAACTAAAGCTGCCTCTAGTGCCGATTCAAACATATACCCAGAGATCCTGGTGTCTTTCCCAACGACAACATTACCGCCCTGAGGTGCTAAAACTGAAGCAGCTGCCCCAGCAAACCTGCTTGTAAAATCCACCGTCATAGGGTATTCGCCAACTTTACCTCTTAGTCCGTCAGTACCAAATACTTTTAATTCACTTGTCATGTTTTTTTGACCATTCTTTTTATTAACCATAGATGAAGGACATGTTTCTTTAAAAATTGTGGGCTCCAATTATAGAGTTTCTTTTATATTTAGCCACTATAGCCGAGCTTAGTCTTTTTAAGGCTAGGAAATTTAATTAAAATTAAAAATTAATGTTGAGTGGCGTGATCGCCTAATTTTGTGTCTCTTTTCTTCCCATCACTGTCTGACGAAACATCATTCTGATCCCAACCCTCAGGAGGTTTGGGTTCCTTGTCTTTCATAATGTCACCAATTTGGTTTTCATCCAAAGTTTCATACTTTATAAGAGCCCCAGCCATCTTGTGAAGCCTCTTGATATTCGTTTTTAAAATTTTGACTGCATCATGGTAGCTTTGATCAATGATTCGTCTGACCTCTTCATCTATTGCTTTTACAGTGATATCTGAAACTCGTTTGTGTTGTGTTACAGATCTACCCAGGAATACTTCACCCTCATCTTCAATGTATGTGAGTGGACCAAGCTTGTCAGAAAGTCCCCATTGTGTGACCATCTTCCTAGCGATTTCTGTAGCTTTTTCAATGTCATTTGAGGCTCCAGTAGTAACGTAATCCTTGCCAAAAATTAATTCTTCAGCTGCCCGGCCGCCGAATAGACTTGTTATTTGACTGATCAATCTTCTTTTACTAAAACTGTATCTATCTTGTTCTGGTAGAAACATGGTAAGTCCCAGTGCTATCCCTCTGGGGATAATTGTAACTTTATAAACCGGGTCATGATCTTGTACACTTAGGCCCACAATTGCATGCCCTGCTTCATGGTATGCGGTTAATTTTCTTTCATCTTCACTTATGACCATAGATTTTCTTTCAGTGCCCATCATAACTTTATCTTTGGCACGATCAAGCTGTTCCATACTGACGTATTTCTTATTCTCCCTAGCGGCGAGAAGTGCAGCTTCGTTAATTAAATTTGCAAGATCAGCACCTGAAAACCCTGGTGTGCCCCTAGCAATAATCGAAGGTTTAACATCTTTATCAAGTGGCACTTTTCTCATGTGGATTTTTAATATTTGTTCTCTACCTCGAACATCAGGAAGTGGTACGACAACTTGCCGATCAAATCGACCAGGTCTTAAAAGTGCTGAGTCCAAAACATCAGGCCTATTGGTTGCCGCAATAACAATTACACCCACATTGTCCTCAAACCCATCCATCTCTACTAAAAGCTGATTTAGTGTTTGTTCACGTTCATCATGACCACCACCTAGACCAGCTCCTCGTTTACGGCCAACTGCATCAATCTCGTCAATGAATATTATGCATGGAGAGCGTTTTTTTGCTTGTTCAAACATATCCCTAACCCTTGAGGCACCTACGCCAACGAACATTTCTACAAAATCTGAACCTGATATTGTAAAAAATGGAACTTGAGCTTCACCGGCGATTGCTCTGGCTAGCAATGTTTTCCCAGTTCCGGTAGAGCCAATCATGAGAACGCCCTTAGGAATTTTCCCCCCCAGACTTTGATACTTTCCTGGATCTTTGAGAAATTCCACGATCTCAAAAACTTCTTCCTTAGCTTCTTCAACCCCTCCAACATCAGCAAAAGTAATATCCGCTTGATTTTCACCCAGTAATCGGGCGCGACTCTTACCAAATGTCATTGCACCACTGCCGCCTCCAATTCCTCCTTGCATCTGTCTCATAAAATAAATCCAAACAGCAATAAGAAGTATTACAGGAAATGAATTGATCAAAAGGCTTACAAATATACCTTGCCCTTTGGGTGGTGAGGCACTGATTCTGACACCACTTTTTGATAGTTCACCAATAAGAGCGGTATTGTCTGTTTCTGGATTGTAAGTAATAAACTGATCACCATTGATTCTTTTGGCTCTTATCAGATTGTCTTCAAAAACCACCTCACTGACATTGCCTGCTTTAACCAATTCAATGAATGATGTGTAATCAAGTGTTTGTTGTCTTATTGAGTTAGGTGTAAAAGATTGAAAGATGGTTAACAACACTACTGCGATGACAATCCATACCATTGCATTTTTGAAGAGTTTATTCATAAATACCCATGCTCATTTTTGGCTATTATAACCTAATGGTAGATGCAATTAGATAAGTTTCTGTACTCTCAGATCTTGATGATTTGGGCTTAAAAAATGCCGTTTTTTCAAACATTAATTTTGACTCCTTAGTAAATTCCTCAAAACCTAATCCCATAAAGACTTTCATAACTAACATTCCATTAGATTTAAGTCCTTTTTTTGAAAATTCAAGTGTTTCATTTGCAATATCGTAAAAATGATACTGATCGGTAACGTTATTTCCTGTTTTGGTTGGTGAAATATCTGAGATAATCAGGTCAAATTTATTCATTGAGTTACCTTGTAAGATCTTTGTTTGGGTTTTATTGTTACGAAAATCTCCAAGAATAAATTCGACATTATCAATTTTTTCCATTGGCACAATGTCTGAAGCAATTACAGTCCCTTTATCGTTCAATTTATTCACAGAATATTGTGACCAACCGCCGGGTGAGGCACCTAAATCTAGTACTGAAATAAATGGATGTAATACTCTATATTTGGTGTCTATTTCGATTAATTTAAAAGTGGACCTAGAACGAAATCCGAGTGCTTTAGACTTTTTAAAATAAGACTCTTGGTTTTGACGAGATCTCCAATGATGTTTGCTGTTTTTCTTAGTCAATGCAAAAGATATTAAATATATTCTATTTTCTGAATTTTATAGATTTCTTGACCTGCGTCAGAATTAAATTTGATAACATCATTCAAGTTTTTACCAATCATTGCCCTAGAAATGGGCGCTTTGTAGGAAACCATCCCATTTTCTATACTGGCTTCATCTTCACCAACAATTTGATATTTTGTTAGGGTACTGTCTGTAATATTTTCCAATTCTATAGTTGAACCAAATACTACTCTATCCTTGATATCCAGTGATGTGATATCTATGATTTCAGCATTTGAGAGTTTTGTCTCTATGTCCATTATGCGGCCTTCAATAAAGCTTTGTTTTTCTTTTGCTGCATGATATTCAGCGTTTTCCTTGAGATCACCAAACCCCCTTGCTTGTGCAATCGCTTTAATGATCTTGCTTCGTTCTTTCGATTTAAGTAATTTTAGCTCTTCTCTCAAAGCCTCATTGCCTTTTTTTGTCATGACAACTCGTTCCATCAATCAATACCGTCAGTTTAATAATAATCCTGGAGTCTATTCACGCTTACCATACTAAAGTAGTCAAAAGCGTCCATTGTTGCAACACTTGCCCATAAGCTCGTGTAGTAAGTTACATCTCTGATTACTGCTTCTGCTCTAATTGAAAAAGATTCTTCTATTGATTGTTTTCCCTCTGTGGTATTGATAATCAAATCTATTGCGCCTTCTCTAATTAAATCAACAATGTGCGGCTGACCTTGATGAACTTTGTTGATATAAGAACTGTTTATGTTATGTCGAGTCAGAAAGTCAGAAGTTCCTTCAGTTGCAATAATTTTAAAATCTTTTTTTATTAAAAGGCGAGCGAGATTTAAGAAAACTTCTGTTTTATCAGGATCCCTAACCGAAAGAAAAACGGTTCCCGTTCGAGGAATTTTTATGCCAGCAGCGTGTTGTGACTTAATGTATGCTTCACCAAAAGAACTACCTGTTCCCATAACTTCTCCAGTCGATTTCATTTCTGGACCAAGAATTGGGTCGCTGTCAGGAAACTTGTTAAATGGGAAAACTGGTCCTTTAACTGCAAAGAATTCATGCGATGACTCCGATTTAACTTTTTGTTCCTTAAGTGATATACCAAGCATAGTTTTTGCTGCAATTTTTGCCAGCTGTTTGCCAGTAGCTTTGGATACAAAGGGAACAGTTCTAGCAGCTCTCGGGTTAACCTCTAGAATAAAAATTTTACCTTTTTGAATCGCAAACTGTGCATTAACTAATCCAATTACATTTAATGATTTTGCCAAAACAATCATTTGTTTTTTTAATTCTTTTTGAATTTTGTTTGATAATGACATGGGGGGTATTGAGCAAGAAGAATCACCTGAGTGGACTCCAGCTTGTTCAATATGCTCCATAATAGCCCCTATAAAAACCTCCTTACCATCAGACACAGCATCAACATCAACCTCTATTGCTTTATCCAAAAAATGGTCAAGAAGTACTGGTGATTTATTTGAAACTTTAACAGCTGCATCCATGTATTTTTTGAGTTCTTCATCGTTGTAGACAATTTCCATTGCTCGACCTCCTAGGACATAAGAAGGTCTTACTACCAATGGGTATTTAACTTTTCTTGCTTTTTCTATTGCTTCTGTTGGATTGTTTGCAACTTCATTCAAGGGTTGAAGATAACCCAATGATTCAACAAGTTCTTTAAATCGTTCTCGATCTTCAGCAAGATCAATTGAATCAGGAGATGTGCCTATAATGGGAGCGCCTGCTTCTAACAACTGTCGGGCTAACTTTAACGGAGTCTGACCACCAAATTGAATAATAATGCCGCTGGGTTTTTCCTTATCAATTACTGCCATAACATCTTCAAAAGTTAGCGGCTCAAAATACAGCCTATCTGAAGTATCGTAATCGGTTGATACAGTTTCAGGATTGCAGTTGATCATGATAGATTCATACCCACACTCCGCAATTGCATAGGAAGCGTGAACACAGCAATAATCAAATTCTATGCCCTGCCCTATTCTATTGGGGCCGCTCCCAAGAATGAGAATTTTTTTTCTATTGGTAGGTAAAGACTCACACTCCTCCTCATAGGTTGAATACAAATATGCTGTTGATGTTTCAAATTCTGCTGCACATGTATCAACTCTCTTATAAACCGGTTTGATATTTAATTTTTTCCTCTTCTTGCTTATTGAAATTTCATCGGTTGACATTAACTCTGCTATCCGAAGATCTGAAAAGCCTTTCTTTTTTATACTGAATAAAAAATCCTTTTTAATAGTTTTAATACCTTGGTTCCTGATCAGCTCTTCTGTTTTGATAATGTCTTCAATGTGGCTTAAAAACCAATGATCTATATCAGTCAATTGATTGATTTCAGAAACGGTCATTCCAAGTCGAAATGCATCACCAATATAAAACAACCGATCTGCTGAAGGTGTGGAAACCTTGTTTTTAAATGCTTCAGTCACTGATGTCTCATGGTAAAGACTGGTAAACCCATGATTGTTTGTCTCTAAACCGCGTATTGCTTTTTGCAATGATTCCTGAAATGTTCTGCCAATAGCCATCACTTCACCAACAGACTTCATTTGGGTAGTCAGAATGGAATTGGCGTTTGGAAACTTTTCAAACGTAAATCGTGGCAACTTTGTTACGACATAATCTATAGAGGGCTCAAACGAGGCAGGTGTGCGACCGCCAGTAATATCATTTTTAAGTTCATCAAGTGTGTAACCTACTGCTAATTTTGCGGCAATTTTAGCAATAGGAAAACCTGTCGCTTTAGAAGCTAGTGCTGAGGATCTTGATACCCTTGGATTCATTTCAATGACTATCATCCTTCCATCCTTAGGATTGACAGCAAATTGAACATTTGACCCTCCAGTATCCACACCAATTCGCCTTAGAATGGCGATTGAATTGTTTCGCATCTTTTGGAGTTCCTTGTCAGTGAGAGTTTGAGCAGGCGCAACAGTGATTGAATCACCAGTATGTACACCCATTGGATCTAGATTCTCAATGGAGCAGACAATTATGGAATTGTCATTTCTATCCCGTACAACCTCCATCTCAAATTCTTTCCAACCTAAAAGTGATTCTTCCAATAAAATTTCGTTGGTTGGGGACAATTTCAGCCCTCTTTCTACAATCGTAGTGAATTCTTTTTCATCGTATGCAACACCCCCACCGGATCCTCCAAGTGTAAAGGAAGCCCTAATAATAATTGGGTATCCAATTCGATTAACAATCTCGAAAGATTCTTCCAGGTTGTGAGCCAGACCTGATTGTGCAACTTCGATACCAATTTCCTCCATTGCTACTTTGAACAACTCTCGATCCTCTGCTGTATCGATGGACTCTTTGGTTGCTCCAATCATCTCAACATTGTATTTATCTAAAATACCTTTTCTTACCAGATCCAAAGCAGTATTTAAACCAGTTTGGCCTCCCATTGTGGGTAGAATTGCGTCCGGTTTCTCTCTTGCAATCACTTTTTCAATGTATTGCCATTGAATCGGCTCAATATAGATTGAATTGGCGATATCAGGATCAGTCATAATAGTCGCCGGATTGGAGTTTACAAGAATAACTCTATACCCCTCTTGCTCCAGTGCTCTGCAAGCTTGTGTACCTGAATAATCAAATTCACAACCCTGACCTATAATAATAGGCCCCGCTCCCAGTATTAGTATGCTTTCTATATCTTGTCGTTTTGGCATCTTTCCATGTTTGTTGCAAATTGCTCAAATAAATTAGATAAATCATGTGGCCCAGGGCTCGCTTCTGGGTGACCTTGGAAGCTAAAAGCTGGAAAGTCTTTAAATTCTATGCCTTGTAACGATTGGTCAAAAAGCGATCGATGAGTAACATTCACGGAATTTGGTAATGTGCTCTCATCTACGGTGAACCCGTGATTTTGACTTGTAATTAAAACTTGCCCTGTTTTTATATCCTGAACTGGATGGTTGGCACCATGATGACCAAATTTCATCTTAGTTGTTTTTGCACCACTGGCAAGAGCAAGCAATTGATGGCCAAGACAGATGCCAAAAATCGGTATTTTCTGTTTCAGGAGTTTTTGAATAGCCCTAATCGCATAAACACAGGGTTCTGGATCCCCAGGACCATTTGATAAAAAAACACCATCGGGCTTCATAGATAGAACCTCTTCTGCAGTTGTCATTGCAGGAATTACTGTAACCCTGCAACCATGGTCTACTAACAATCTTAAAATATTTCGCTTGATGCCAAAATCATATGCCACCACGTGGAAACGTATTGTTGCTCTTTCTTTTTTACCTCCATAGATATCGTGTTGCCCTTTATTCCAGTTGTATGGGGCATCTGTTGTTACTACTTTTGCCAAATCCAGCCCTGACAATCCTGGAAATTCAAGTGCCTTTTTTATAGCAGATTGCTCATTAAGTTCATTATTAATTATGCACCCCCTAAGCGCACCGTTGGACCTTATGTGATTAGTTAGTTTTCGAGTATCAATGTCTGCAATAGCCACAATATTCTGCGTTTTTAAAAAAACACCCAAATCATTTTCCTTTCTCCAATTGCTTGCAATTGGAGAAAGATCTCTAATGATTAAGCCAGAAGCAAAAGCTCTGGAGCTTTCAAAATCATATTTATTGGTACCTGTGTTGCCGATGTG
>Ga0208879_1001759_pt1 | contig 19961 bp, 16 predicted proteins | sample Knorr_S15_td_Bot_FD_185605 | JGI IMG/M metagenome (GOLD analysis project Ga0208879, IMG submission 185605) | Marine microbial communities from Southern Atlantic Ocean transect - Knorr_S15_td_Bottom_ad_5009_LV_A (SPAdes) (version 2) | ecosystem: Environmental > Aquatic > Marine > Oceanic | place... | reverse complement strand
TGCCCCCCCCTACCCAAACTAATATTGGTAAACGTGCCAGATGGCCAGTTGCTATTGTCCAGTTCGTCATCAAAGCCATTGTTCGCTTCCCCCGGGCTGTCACCGCTGGCATCATAATTGAAATAGCCTAAAGCCCTATGAATTCCCGCTTCGGCTATATAGGTTGCCTGAAGGGTTTCGGTATAATTTTTGGTGCGGGTGATATCCGTAGTAGAATATTTAACAGCTGTAAAAATTAACAGCGACAGCACCGTCATAAGAATCAAACCTGCAACAAGGGCAATGCCGTTTTGGTTGCAAAGGTATCCTGGCTGGCAAAGGTTTTTTTTGGCAATACCGTCCACTATCTCTTGGCATGGTTTTAATTCCTTATAGTAATGTCAGTGCCGAAATCCTGAGTAATATCCGAGTCTTGTGAGTCCTGCAAGGTGATTGTAATTCCTATTGTTGAAACCAGAGTTGTTTGTGTCACTCCAAAAAAATCAAAAGTCAGGTCCGACACATCGCTTATAATGACAGTGGGGGTTCCCCCATCGACTGTTTTCCTGATATTTGTTCCGTTCAAATCAATGACAACATCATTATATTTATTTATTGTAACGAGTTTTGAATTTGCCCCGTATGAGTAGTCATTAGCCAAACCACTTCCCAGGGGAATACTGGTGGATGAGGGTGTTCCGCTCACTGTGTTCAGTTCCGAATCTCCAAAGCTGGGATTGTAGATAATAATTTTATCGTTATCATTGAAATCGTCACCACCCTCAACCACATCGATGTCTGTATCATTAAGGCTTCCTCCATCCGCTGCACTTGGCGGTGTAGAAGCGCGCACATCAAACAGATTGGCGCGGTAAGTAATCGTTGAAGAATTGGCAACGGGGTCCGGTGCCACAAACCCCTCATTGGGAGGCAATCCGAATCCAATCTCCTTCAGTTCCTGGGCAAGGACTTTAATCGCGTGACGCCCTTTTGCCCGTATATTGGTAGATGTGTTTTGCGTTGTTATAACATCCTCCTGTTTATTGAACACATATATGGTCACGCCCAATACAAGGACTCCGAGAACTCCGGCGATCATAAGTTCAATCATGGAAAACCCGCGATCGTTTTGCAAAATTCTGCAATTATTTTTCATGGCTTAATCCTTATTGAGAAACCAGAGTATCAAGGGTGACCGTTTTACTGCCATCCCATGTTACAGTCACGGACATCGCATAAAACGCAGTCAACGTGCCATCTTCAGTAATCGTCCAGGTACGGGTATATATGGCATCTGAAGTTCCCGTGTCTCCTGTTGCGTCCACCACTTCTCCCCCGGTAGTGGCAGTCCAGGTTCCTGAAGATTCATTCGGAGAATCCAGGGTATCTGCCCCTGTCAACGAAACGGTCAAAGCGGTATTTTTAATGGACTCCACTTTGTCCTGGGCCAGGGTTATGGCTACGGTCTTTTTTTTACTTTGCGCATTTTGCTTCGTAACATTTCCAGCGGTCATGGCGTAAGCAACCATTCCTGCTGAAACAAGCAAAGCGGCAATAAGAACCTCAACGAGAGTAAAACCGGAATCATTTTTTAAATTATTCATGGTTTGAGTCATATCTCTAAATCGATAATCTATTGCCTCTTTCAATTATGGGGGCAAAACCCTATCACGCAATCCCCCAAATGAGGGGGCCCCGTAAAAGGGATTGCCAGGGGGGCTTTAGCTCTAATCTTCATTACAGCAAGATAAAGGCCAAAATAAAAAGAATAAACTCGATGCTATAATTATAGATTATTTTTCAATGATTTGTGGAAACAAAAAAATATTTGGCGGGAAGACTGAAGCTGAAAATCGAAGACACTGTTACAAATTTTGTTACCTGAAGAACAATTTTTTCAACATGGCATGAATGGGAAGGACCGTTTAACCGGATTCTTTCATACCCCTAACTGAAGTTGCGTTGGTAGGAACAAGGAATTACTTGTGGGATGGGTGCTCTCTATTGGAACTTTGAATATAACCCTGAAAAAATAAAAGCGGCTAAAAATGCCGCTTTAAACCACAGCCCGACTGGCCGCCGTCAGGTGAGGAAATCCTACGAGGAATTTTAGGAAAAAGGTTTTCACATTTTGGCAGATGCAATATTCACAGCGTTTTATAATAGCAATATAGATAGCACGGAGATCTGTTTTTCTATAGGGGAGACAATTCACCGACGGTTTCAACCTCCGTAGTTTTTGTGTTGAGGGCTGTGGTCAGTTTTTCCAGAAGCTGGTTTTCCTGCCCGGCTTCACTCTTCAACCGGTTCATCAGCGCATGGGTTTGGCGGGTCGATGTAATAGTACTAGGAACGACTTTCTGAGATTTTTCATCTTCGGCAATGCTTGTTTCAAGAAACCCGGCAATTTCCTCAAATAAAGGAAGGTCGTCCGAGGAAACTTGAGCCAGCAGAGCCTGTTTTTGGGGGGTCGCCCCCGCAACGGCTCCCTTGATAGCGCGAAATTTACTCCGGCTAGCCGGATAGGTATAAAATTTTTCGTATCGGGAGATATCTTCTCTCAGGAAATTAACGGTGGCTTCAGCGATCGAACGCTGCGCCTCCGTCAAACCTTCTTGTTTGTCGCCTTCTTTGTTTTCAGTTTCAGCAACACTTTTTTTATCGGAGGCTTCTTCATCCGGGGCTTTCTTTTGTCTGGAGTTTAGAGTTTCTTTACGGGATTTGGAACCCTTTATAAAGGGTTTTTTGCGGAACGCTTCTGGAACCTTTGTGGGGTCATCGGTAAAATGGGTTTTACCGTTTTCATCTTTCCATTTGTAAATAGCGGCCTCCACAAACGACACCAGCCCACTGACCAAAAAAATCATCGTATTAAAATTGTTAGTCTGGCTGGCATGGTAATCCTGATAGCCTTTTCAATCTCAAAGTATTTTTAAAATTTCTGTTTCTGGCATATGGTCAACGATTTCGATGGAACCAATTTCTTTAACCAGAATAAACCTTATTTTATGGTCCATAGTTTTTTTATCATGATACAAAGATTCAATCACGGCTGAGGAATCCAATCCCGGCATCTCAACCGGCAGGCCCAGTTTTTTCAGCAGGGCCTCCAAGCGCCTTGGAACCTCTTCCGAGCATTTCCCCATTGAATGAGACAGTTTAGCCGCGCGCACCATTCCCATAGCCACTGCCTCCCCATGGATGAAGCGGGAATAGTCCGTCAACGATTCGATAGCGTGGCCCAAAGTATGGCCAAAGTTAAGAATCATCCGATAATGGCTTTCCCGCTCATCTTTTTCAACCACTCCCGCCTTTATGGCGCAGGAGGTCTCAATGATATAGGAAAGGCATTCATGATCAAGATTGAGAATTTCCTTATAGTGGGTTTCCAAAAATTCAAAAAGCCTGGCATCGGAAATGACCCCATATTTAACAATCTCCGCCAGTCCTGCCCTGTATTCTTTCGAGGGAAGCGTCCTGAGGGTTTCCAGGTCTGCCACCACCAGGCGTGGCTGGTAAAATGCCCCAATCATATTTTTCCCCTTGGGATGATTGACCGCTGTTTTTCCTCCAACACTGCTGTCAACCTGGGAAAGTAAAGTAGTGGGCATTTGTATAAAAGGAATCCCCCTCTGATAGGTCGCCGCAACAAAACCCACCAAATCTCCAATCACTCCGCCGCCCAAAGCAACTAAAGCGGATTTCCTGTCACACTTCAACTCCAACAGATGGTCGTATAATTTTTCTGCCTGGCCCAGGTTCTTGGAGGATTCGCCTTCCGGGACTTCGATGATGTCGGTCGCCCACCCCTGGGCAACAAAACTCTCGGCCACCTCTTCACCATAGAGACTGTTGATAGAGGGGTGCGTAATAACCACAACCCGGCTGGGATCAAAGATAACCTTGAGGAACTCACCCACCCGCTTTCTAAGACCGCGGCCAATAAGAATGTCATAACTTCTATCGCCGAGGTCAATGCTTAAGCGTTGCATATTTCTATTTTGGGTAGGTGAATTAACGGATTGCTGAAAAAGTCAACGTGCTTGTCATTCTGAACATGTAATATCTAACCTTTGCCTTCATGCCCCAGTTATACCCTCTTCATTAACTTTCATGCCCCGAATGGGGTAGCAGGGGTAAAGTGAAGAATCGCGCCTCTTGTTTTACAATGAACGATCTTTCATCGCTTCGACCCCTTGATGATGACGATTCTCGGGGCTTTTTCGCGCACGTTGTTTTTCTTTGTTTAAACAGCCTTAAGCACAGAACTCAATTTGTTTCAATGATAGTGGGAGTGATAAACACCAAAAGCTCAGTAATCACATCGGAATCCGCAAAGCTTTTAAACAGAAAACCCAATAAAGGTATTTTAGATAAGAACGGAACAGCCTTTTTGTTTTCGGTTGAAGCGCTTTCATAAATTCCACCTAAAACAGTAGTATCTCCATTACCCACCAAAACTTCCGTATGCGTTTCTTTGGTGGTAATGGTCGGCACGGTTCCCACCAACTGCGTAAAATCTGCAGCGTTTTTAGTCGCATCAATAACCATATATACCCTATTATCAGAGGTGACGTGAGGGGTGACCGTAAGGCTGAGCTCGGCATCAACAAACTGGATCGAGTTACCCTCTGCCGAAGTTACCTGATAGGGAATTTGTTTTCCGCTTCTTATTCTGGCTTCCTTATTGTCTGCGGTGGTGACTCTGGGACTGGAAAGAATACGCCCTTTTCCCTGTTTTTCCAGCGCTTCCAGCCTGACATTTAAATCTAATCCCGGTAATAAACCTCCTAACAACAGATCGAATCCGCTTACGCTTCCACCAGCGATATCAGTGCTTTGCCTTAAATCCACTAGGAAGGCGCTGCCATCCGCGGCGGTATTCGCATTAGTGCTCCCGTTGATAGCCAGTGAACCGGGTGCGCTGGAAATCACTTCACCCGTTAAACCCCATTGAATTCCCAGTTCCTGGGTAAAAGATTTGCTGATCTCAACAATCTTTGCCTCAATCAAAACCTGAGGTGTGGGGATATCCAGAATTTTTATGGCCTCCAGCATGTCATTCACATGATGCCGCAGGTCATTTAAAATTAGTGTGCTGGTTCGGGTATCCACCGTAATTCTACCATCCTGGCGGGCGCTCCTTAAAGCAGTAAGACTGGTCGAAAGCTCGGTAATATCAGCATGATTGATACGAACTACCTCGGTAACCAGATCCTGCGAATCCCGTTCAGTGGTCCTGTCGGCCACCGCACGGTTTTTCTCAGCAACCAGGGCACTTGCTTCAGCCGCAAGGACCACTTTGGTCGCAACACGGACAATATTGTTCCCGAAGCATTCCCGTCCTAAAGCACTGTTAGTGAGAATGATTTCCATTGCCTGGTTCCAGGGCACATCCATCATTCTAATATTTACGGAACCCCCTACTTCAGGAGAAAGAATGACATTAAGTCCACTGATCTCTGCGAAGATTCTAAAAAGGTTGCGGACATCGGCATTTTGAAAGTCCAGGGAAATCACTTCCTTCTCTCCGTATAACATGGGAAAACACGTATCTTCATTTAAGGAAGCTTCTTGCGCTTCATCCAGGAGGGAAGCTGCACCCCGGAGACTTTTTTTATAAAATTCTTTCTTGGAAGGAGCGGCCTCCTTCATGGACGGAGCCTGGGCCATTTCCTGGCCTGACACCTGCCCCGAGGATCGAAGACGAACGATTAATTTATTTTTCTCCGGTTTATTGATCTCATAATCCGCTGACTGGTTGAGAACGATTTCAAGGCGCAATACCCCCGCCTCTTCAAAATGGATAGGACGGATAGAATTCACAATCCCTTTATCAACCTGAATACGACTGGTCAGATTTCCCTTATCCATTTTGGAAAAATCCAGAACCAGACGGAGCGGATTCAGAAGTTTAAATGCCGTATATTGAACAGCCTGGGTCGACTCGATAGAAACAATGGAGCTTTGCCCCTCTTCCACTGTATTGATAAAAACAATTTCCCCCAAGGACTCTTTATTGGAACCTGTCGTCTGATTTTGGGCGAAGACCATTAACGGAACTGCCTTTTTTTTGTCTTGGCCGGAAATGCCTGGTTCTTGAACTAATGGGGTATCTAACTTATGATCCGAAAGCAGAACCGCAGAATATGCGGGTACCGCTCCTGTTAAAAATACCAATAGAAAAGCTATCTTCATTAAATAGGATTTTATGAACATTTGTTTTCTCATAAGTTCGTATCACCCTTGCTAGATGTGCTCTGATAAAAGTCTATAATTTTCTGGTTCGTCAGGATATTACCGAAGTAATTCCTGAATTTTTCAACCACGATTACTTGTTCGTCCTGTATTTCATCCACGTACCCGAACACAGGACCAATCCGGTCCCCTTGCCTCACTGCATATCCAGTTTTGCCAACCTCAAACATGGCAACCGCTTCTAATTTTGTCCGGATAATTCCCGTCATCCGAAGGGAGTCATATTCAATTTGCAGGGGCGACTCATCCATTCTGATATCAGAAGCCTGCTCTAGGGCAGTACGATAATTTTCCATGGCCTCGGCATACTCATCATCTGCCATCTCTTCCAATGCTTCTCGGTCATTAATCAGGCGTTCAAAATACTTCAAGCTCCTATAGAGTTTCGGATGCTGGTCTTCAATCTTGGCAAATACCAGTAAGGCAATCGGGGGAACATTCTTTAACTCATCCCCGAGCAAGCGGGCCTGGGGCTTTTGCTCTGTTTCCGAGAGAGAGGCCAGCCCCCTGGCATCCAACAAGGGCCGAAACGGATCGCGCTTTCCAATCAGCAGGTATCTTTGTCCCGGTGGAGCAATTTCGTTTAACAGAGGGAACTCCGGCCCACCGGATTCGATTTCTTTTAACAAATCTTTCCGAATTTTTTCAGCCTGATACAAATTCTTTTTAATCCCTTTTTCAAAACCCTTCAAAGTTGTCTGACCGAACCAGCGACCGGCTCTGGAATTTAAAAACTCAGCATATTTTTCAAGTTCTTTGTCCTTAATATCCTTAAAACTAAAGAGCAGGCTCCGCAAAACGATTTCCCGCATGGGCTCGGTAATGCTTTCCTTCAATATTCGCGGCATTTTTCCGACCCTCTTTCCCTGAATTTTTTTATTAAATGGATACATCAATTTGACATATCCCAAATAAAGGGCCTTGCCAGATTCAGTTATGGACGAAGAACGCTCAACCCTCTCTATCAGAAATATTCGCTTCTCGTTGGGAGGTGCTTTCAATAAATTTTTCACGAACAAATCCCTCGCTGGCTGGTTGTCCGGGTTATTCGCTTCATTTTGAAGCCTCAATAACTTTCTCCCTAATGAACTTCGATACCATTGAACCACCGAAAGAACATATTGAGGTTTGTAATTATCAAGAAAAGCTTGCTTCTGCACTCGATAAAATTTTTCGTGCGAATAGGCCCGGTGCATGATTCTCCTGGCAAACCCACCCTGACCCGGTGCCAAAGCATCCTCATTAATATATCCTGAAATTTGCAAAACAGCTTCGATATTCTCCAAAATATCTTTAAGCCCACTGTGCTGGAATAAAACATTGAGCTTTTGATTTCTGGAACGCAAATCGTCTTGCAAAGATGAAGTCATAGCTAAGGCTGGAAAAGACGGGAACCCTGACAGAGCTATCCACAGGAAAAATAAAATTTTCACCTGTCGCCTGATTTTCATCTGTAATATCATCATCCGTTAAAGTGCTTAATGGCCTTTTTTCTTCTTTTTCGCTTTCTTCTTAGGTGGTGCCTTTTTAGCCGGTTTGAAATCTTCAGCTCCTTCCCTAAACGAGTAAGTCTTTACCCTTAAACTCGTTCTCAGTGAACCCACGGTAGCTCCCTCACCCCTTACTCCAGCGATTAGAGGCTGAGCCTCCAACCTCAAGTTATCAAAACTCACCAGGCGCAAAAGATTCTGCATGTAGTCGAGGAAATCGAGCGTGGCCCATAATTCCCCTTGTAGCTGGATTTTTAAGGGAATCATATCAACAAACATTGACTTAGTACCTTCCTCTACAGTGAGCGCAACCATTTGCATATTTCTGTGCTTGCCAAACTCTGCTATTCTTTGCATTAAATTGGGAATCTCGGCCGGGCTGGGAATTTGACTTTTATACGCATCGAGTCGGCCTTTTGCCAGGGCCAGTTTTTTTGCCACCTTGTCTTTCTTGGCGACGGTGGCCTTGTATCGCTTCAGAGTTCTCTCTGCTGCTATTTTCTCTTTGGTTAGCTTTTCAAATTCCGTACTGGTGGCGCTGTACAAAGTGAAATAGTAGGCAATAAAAAGCACTAGTCCGATGCCTGCTGCTCCTGCCAGCAAATGGGAAAACTGAATCCCATCAAGATCATCGTATGGTAATTTTTCGAATAGTTTGTCCATGGTTTCTGTTGATTAAGCCGCTTTTTTCTTTTTCTTTTCTGGCATATAGCAATAAATAGCAAACTTATGAACCGCCTGGCCTCCAATATACGTCCGTGATAATTTATAAAGGAACGTTGCTTTGTAATAGGGAATTTTCTGTAGTCTTTCCAGATATTCCGCTACTCCGCTTTCTGTCAGGGCATAGCCTGTAACCTCCACAAAGTCTTGGTAGACGACTTGTTTTTTCCTTTTCCTTTTCCTTTTCTTTTTCTTCTTTACTGGCTCACCAAACATAATGGTGGGAAATTTCTTTATTTTTTTCTTCAGATAATCTAAATCTCTCTGCACGATGCCGTGCAACCAAAGGCCCTCTGGAACCATCAGGTTTAAATCGCCGATGATGGTGCTCGCGGGCAATTGCTTTTCGCGCAAACCTTCAATGGTCAAAACAATAGACTCCAAGCGTGCTACCTTGCCTCCCATTTCTTTGACCAAATTAACTTCACTTGTTAAAGCCGCGACTTGAGATTGCAGTTTGCGTGTTTCACTTTTTACCAAATCCAGTTTAGCCTGCTCATTCAACCAGCTCGCGAGGATAAAAAAGATCGCGACAATAATGATGGCAAGAGATTTAACCACCCGCTTTTGGATCTCAATCTTTCTCAGTTCATCGCGATAATCATGAAGGTTGATTCGAATCATGTGTAGTCAAACCTCCTTGTTGCCAAACCCAAGGCAACCGTTGACAATCCACTCATTTCATCAATTAATGAAGGGTCAAAGTTTTTGGGATTGACTTTGATCCCCTGCATAGGATTCAAAATCTCCACAGGCACCTTTAAGTAGTCGGCAAAAAAGCCATCCAATCCCCGGATCATGCTTCCCCCTCCGCATAATAAAATCCTCTCTACCTTGTTACCGGATAGGGTGCCAAAATATTCGAAGGATTTTTGAACCTCCTCCAAAACTCTTTTATAAGCCTGGGCAATGATTTTGACGACATCTTCTTCATTAAGATCCGAAGAAAAATTGCCCCGCTTTATTTCAAGAGTCTGGTTAAAAGGAACCTTGAATTTTGACATGATCATCTTGGTGCAATAGCTTCCTCCAACAGGGATATCCCGGGAATAACCCATTGTTCCATCTTGGATAATATTTATATGGGTGAACGAATCTCCCAGGTCAATGAGTGCGGTAATACCCATTGATGATAAATCATTGGTAAGTTGGGCCGCATTCATCAATGCAAACACATTCAGGTCAATGATGGCTGGCTTCAACCCCGCTTCCAGAAGAATATCGGTCCTCTCATCAATGACGGCTCTTTGGACCGCCACAAGGAGGACTTCCATCATTTCCTCATCCGTCTCTTCATTCGAATCTTCTCGTTGCAGATCATTGTTTTGAGATTCCCCATTAAATTCACTGTCTTTCGAACTATCGGATTCCTCTGCTTTGTCAGCCTTTACCGTGCCCAAAAGCTGGAAGTCGAGAGCCACATCATCAATATCAAATGGAATATACTGTTCCGCTTCCTGGGTTATCTTTTCAGAAATTTCCCCTTCCGACATTACCGGAACTTTTATTTTTTTTATAAAAACAGCTTCTCCCGCAACGGCAGAAACGGCATAACGGCTTTGTATTTTTTCGGCTTTGATTAAATTGGTCAGGGCCTTGGCCACCAAGTCGGGTTTCTTAATCACTCCCTCAACAATGCAATCCTCAGTAAGCGGCATCATCCCAAAATGGGTCAGTTCAAATTCTCCTCCCTTAAGCTCAGACAATTGAACCAGCTTGATGGAAGAAGACCCGATGTCGATGGCTACTAATTGAGTTTTTTTCGATAAAAACATAAAATCCTAAAAAAATTCGTACTATCAACGATTAATGAGCTTATAAACACTTAAAAAGCAAGCCCCATACCAAATCCGCCATCCAGCCACAACTCATTTAAAGTCAATGGGTTTTAATTTTCCTCTTGCTCCCTGTCACTCTAATTAGTGAATGATTTTTTATCACTTCTATAAAAAATCATTCAGGCTCGTTCCCAAGTTTTTTTTGCGCGGAACTCAAGTCCTTCTCGTTTACTCCGATAAGCGTGTCGGGACATAATATTTTGAAACCTTGTGCTCTGGGCATGCCTAATCTCACTCTAACTGACCAAACAAAAGCCCCGGAAAAATTCAGGGGTTTTTTGCCCTACCTTTTTTGGTCGCTGAAGCGGAACTATCATTTTCAGAATTAAAAATCCTTGTCCGGTCTGCTAGCTTGTAACCAAGGGCTAAAATGATCTTTCGCTTTGTATCAAGTCGACAATCGTTTCCCTTTTCAATACGATCAATCGTCTGAACAGTCACGCTGGCCTTTCGAGCCAGCTCAGCTTTGCTCATCATTTTTGCTTCCCGGATTTGCCGGACGCAGTTGCTTTCGGCCACAGTAATTCCCCTCCCTAAAAATGGTTCTGGCGCATAAAACTCTGCAAATTAAATACTTTTTGTGGAATAGTATGAATTTTATTTTAGATCCATAGATCTGTCAACAAAATTCCTAAAATTTAACTTTTTTTTAATTAATTTACTTAAATTAATATAAATGTATTTAAATTAGTGGGGGCCGCCGCTGACAAAAGGTGAAATATCACGGCCACTGTACCCCTTCGGGGCAGGAAAGCTGAGGAAGAGTATCACCGCCACATGCCTAGTGGGGGTTGCAAAGATCGGGCGATTCCCTTACAGTCTTTCCATTATGAAACAAGTCTATTTGGATACTTTTGGTTGCCAGATGAATGTCGCCGACACGGACAGGATGGAACTCGTCCTGTTCCATTCCGGCTACCGGCGTACCCTGGAAAAAGAGGATGCAGACCTGATTCTTGTCAATACCTGCTCGATTCGGGAAAAGGCGGAGCAAAAAACATTCTCCCTGTTTGGCGGTCTAAAACCTTTAAAAATGGCTAATCCAGACCTGATTCTGGGCTTGACCGGGTGTCTGGGCCAGCAAGAAGGGGAAAAACTGCTCAAACGCATGCCGTATCTGGATTTCGTGATGGGCCCAGACCAGGTGGATGGAATCGCCCAGGCCGTAGACCGGGTGCGGGACACCGGCAAATCTTTTGTCTGGACCGGCTTTGATCAGGAAAAAGTCTATTCCATTCCCGAGTTGTCCCTGTCAAAATCCCCCGGACCCAGCGCGTTTGTAAACATCATTAAAGGTTGCGACAAGTTTTGCACGTTTTGCGTTGTTCCGTTTACTCGTGGAAGGGAAAAGTCGAGGGAACCGGAAGAACTGTTTGAAGAAATTCGCCACCTCGTGAATCAGGGCGCGAAAGAAATCATATTACTGGGGCAAAACGTAAACTCCTACGGCAAGCGAGGACTGAAGAATCCCATGCCGTTTCATGAGCTTTTATACGGCATCGCGGAAATTCCTGGAGTACAAAGGTTACGATTTACCACCAGCCATCCAAACGATTTCACCCGTGAGACCATTCGCGCTTACCGGGATCTGGACATTTTGGTGAATCATCTGCATCTTCCTGTTCAGAGCGGAAACAATCAAGTGCTCAAAGCCATGCGCAGAGACCACACCATAGAAGAGTACCGGGATTTGCTTGCGGAATTGAAATCGGAAGTCCCGGATATCTCTCTCTCCACCGACATCATTGTCGGTTTTCCCGGTGAAACCGATGAAGCTTTTGCGGACACGCTAAAAGTTATGCAAGAGGTCGGCTACAGCAGTAGTTTCATGTTTGCCTACAGCCCGAGACCTGGAACTCCGGCGAATGAACTGCCCGATTCCGTTCCCGAAGAAACCAAAAAACGTAGACTGCAGGAAACTATTTCCCTGCAAAGCCGACAGACCGCACAACAGGGGCAATCCTTTATCGGTAAAAATGTTGAGGTTCTGATCGAAGGCAGGTCTTCAAAACCTGGTTATACTTTCAAAGGGAGAAATCCACAATACTGGAATGTAAACATTCAGGGAGGGGAGGGTATATTGAAGGCCGGAGATACGGTAACTGTTCAAGTCGAACAGGTTTCAGGGCATTCCCTCAATGGCACCAGTAGGCGCCATCGTGACGCTGGACTCAGCTGGCAATAGCTTTATCTGGCTAGTAACCGTGTTCTCGGCTCAATCAAGTCCTTGCCACATTCCCTCCCACGGTAGTGGGCTGGCTAATAAACAGCCAGGCGGGAATAAACTTCCTCTTCCACAATCGCCAGTTGGGGGAGCACTACTTTCAAGGCAACACGTAGTTCACGGATAAATTCCAGGTCCAGCGGCCGGTCCCTCTCGGCAAACCGGTGCAGCGCATCGGCACAGAAATGATCCAGTTCGATTATCTGGTTCAATAGGTCCGCAGGCAGGTCTTCCAGCCCGATCTCCTGATCTTCCAGAAACCTCAACACTCCGATCAGGCTAAACTTTGTATCCACACACTGTTCCCTCAATCCCGCTAACAACTGGGATTCGCGGGTCTTAAGATCTTCGCAAATTTTAAACAAAAGTTCGCGCAGATAACCGTAAAACACCTCATGCTGTTTTTTATCCTCGAATAAATCGCCCTGTCCTCCGAACAACAGGAAAAAAACCGCCTCCAGCTTGTACTTGTTCGAAGCCATGACCGTGTAAAGCATGGCTTTAAATTCCATCGCGTCAAAGGACAATTTTAGATCCTGAAATATTTTGTTCAGCGATCCCAACTCTCCCTTTACAACCCGGTTGGCATCGGCGCGAACGAAAGGCCCCGATTCCATTTGCCAAACCGGAACCATTTGCACTCCCCCCGCCTCACACCCGACCACAGTCCACTCTTTGAGGGACTCCAAAAAGTCCGTGACAGAAAAAACCTCCACCTCGCGAAACACTTTTAAGTTCATGGAAAAAAGGATTCGCAATAATTGTTTTTCCAGCCCGGCAGAACAAAATTTTTCGTCCTCGCAGAGCGGGTCCATTTGCGTAGCCAAAGCGATATAGAGCGCCCGCATACGCAATCGGTCGAGCCGATATTGCCGCGAGGAATAGGGGCGTATCTGATAGATTCCCTTCTCATAGTCAACAAGGTCTATCAAAAGTGCATCCCCGAGGCGCGATGAGAAACTCTTGTACAGAGATCGCATATTCCAAACCGTAACCGTCATGCAACTTTTTCCGGGAATCCATTCATTGAACTTGATTTCTTCCGGGAAACGCGCGCAATACTGATAAAAAGGCACAATATCCTGAATATAATAAGATTGTTTTAGTTTAGGAATTTTATTCCCGTCCGGATCAAAAAACGTCAACTCACTTTCTTTAAGGTTTACCGGCATGAATGGAATCAAGCGATGTCCGGGAATCAGGATACCTTGTTTCAGTTCCAAGGCCCCCAGTTGCACCGATAAAGATACGTGACTGATTTTATCGACCACCGCACGAAAGGGAATGAAATCACTTTCAGGAATCCCGATCAGCGAAGAATGGTTATGCAAAACTTTCTCAAGCCGCTTTCTCGCGGAGCCAGAAACTTCTTTTTGCCATCTACTCTCCAAAAGTTTGGCAAAATCTTCGGTGTTGAATGGAGTTCTCGACTCATGGATGAGTGTTTCTGCCAGCCGGTTGAGGGATATTCGATTTGTCATATTAAATTGGGAAAGGGGTCAATAAATAAACAGGAAAGGATAGTTGATGAGACACTAGCACTTAGTGTAGCCTAGCATAAAATTGCCAAACTGTTAAGCAAATGAGCAAAAACATATTGAGCCGCGATGCCGGTTGAGCGCAGGATAAATATATTGCAAGTTATACCCCTGCGGGGCATGCGTGATATCCTCTTCATTAACCTTCATGCCCTAAAAGGGTAAAGGCTGAGGATGAATATCACGCCTGCGGAGGTTCTCCGCAAATTGTTTGATTTTGGTTGCGGAGAAAGTTAAAATTCTATTACAGTAATTAAAAATAAATTAAAGCAGGAGACGTTTCATGGCTCTCAATCTTGAACCCGTATATCAGGAAATTTTTACCAAATTTAAAACACGGAAAAAATTTGTGATATCCTCCGTTGAAAAAAATCTTTTAACCGTTGAGCAGGATGAAGAAATCTGCGGACAAAAAGAACCCAAGATTTTCGAATTCAAAAGTCCAAAAGAGTTTGAAGAATTTGTCCGCCTGGAAAACCAGTTTGAAGCCGATATTGTAAAGCAGCTGGCAGGCAACAATATGCCCTATCGGTAGCCCCTTAGCATGGGAGGCGAATGGGTCGATACTTATTTGTGCGAACCTGTCTCGTTGCGCTTCTAGAAATGGGTTAAAATTCCCCCTGCGAAAGGGGATTGAGGGGGTTTGGGGCGATTTACACTTTGCGAAACCGCTGAAAAAGGTTTTCAGTTGATTTTCCAGTTGCCGTTTTCTTCTTGGATTTTTTCGCCAGGTTTGGCGTTGTCGCGATTTAGACTGGCGGAAATTTTTTGGATTTTAGGCAGGTCCTGTTCGGTGAAGTTTTCGTTAGTCGCTACGATTCTTTGTAAAATAATTAGTCGGTCTTCATTCTCTTCCGCAATAATGGCCTCGGCAAATTCTTTAAATTGGGCATCGGTTTTAGTACGTTCGTTGTCGAAAAATTTCAGGAAGCTATCATTGCCCTCGCCGGCGCAGAGGGTTTGTTTGAACCCTTGAATATCATCACGGTTGAATTCCTGACGTTGCATGGCTCTTAGAGCCTTCAGCTTGCCTTTTGGAATTTCGGTGGTGGGTTTGAGTTTGCCTTCTTCATCCACCGACCGCACCGATGCCAGCAAAAGAACCTCGCTACTCAACTCTTCATAACTGCCCAATATCTGGTTTTCCAACGCCGTCTTCTGATCGACAATCGTCACATTAACATCCACCAGTTTTCCGCCACAACCTGTCAGTACAAAAACGGTCAGCCCTGCTGTCATCAGGTTTTGCCAAACAGATTGGAAAATTTTCATGGTTTTATTGTCTTATTGTTTTATCTGAAATTTTTCAGGACGATGGCGGAATTTTTTGATCCGAACGAAATGCAATTGCTGACAGCAATATTTATTTTGCTTTCTCTTCCTACATTGGCAACATAATCCATATCGCATTCCGGGTCCGGGTTTTCCATATTGATGGTGGGAGTCATGAATCCGTTTTTTAATGAAAGGGCCGAAACGGTTACCCCCAGGGCTCCCGATGCTCCTTGCGGATGCCCCACCATGGATTTTGTCGAGCTGGACGGGATGTTCATGGCCTGGCTGTTGAAGGTCTGCTTGACCGCGAGGGTTTCGACTTTATCGTTGATCAATGTTGATGTTCCGTGGAAATTGATATAATCCACTTCCTCTTTATTCACTTGCGCGTCACGCAAGGCAAGGTTCATTGCTCTCGATGACTGTTTTCCATCCGGCATCATGGCTACCCGGTGATAGGCATCGCAGGTGGTGCCATATCCTGAAACTTCAGCGATGATCTCTGCTCCCCGCGCCTTGGCGTGTTCCAGTTCTTCCAGAATAATCATCCAGGAACCTTCCGCCAGGACAAATCCTTCCCGATCCAGGTTGAAAGGACGAGAGCCTCGTGTTGGAGAATCGTTAAAGTTCATCGGGTTGACTTTCATTCTTTCAAATCCCTGCATCATGGCAGGAGTGACACAGGACTCCACCCCCCCCGAGACAAACCAGTCTTCCTGGCCGAATCGAATAGCATTAAAAGCATAGCCCAGGGCATCGGTGGAACTGGTGCATCCATTGGAGAGCACATGGCTCCGGCCCTGCAATCCAAAGTACATGGAGATTTCGCTGGAAAGCATACCCACCAGAGAATTAGATATGGCATAAGGGCTGATCCTGTTTTTTTGTTTTGAGAAATAAATTTCGAACTGTTTTTCCGAAAAATCAAATCCCGACCCTCCGCTCCCGACCAGAACCCCCAGCCCTTCAAAGTCCTCTTCCGAAAAATCAGCAAGATCGATCCCGGCATGAGCTAACGCTTCCTGAGTAGCCGCCACAGCAAGTGGGATGGAGCGGGGCAGTTTTTTTAAATCCGCCGCAGAAAAATAAATGGAAGGATCAAACTGGGTCACTTCACCGGCGATCTGGCAAGCCAGGGCCGAAGGATCGAAGCTGGTTATACGGTCAATGCCGCTGATCCCGTTACAAGTATTTTCCCAAAAAGTTTTCAGGCCGATGCCGTTTGGGCTCACTGCGCCCAGGCCGGTGATCACTACTCTGCGTAACATATATTTAAGATTCAGTTAAGGTCACGCTGAGTTCATCGAAGCGTAGCCCACCCATAAAGGGTTCAAGCCCTTCGTTCTTCGACTAGCTCAGAATGACTCAGGGCGACAATTTTTTAGAGGTACTCTAACGTTATGGTAACATACGGGTGCCGAACCGGGCAACGATGCCCGCTCAACAACGCTTTCCTAACGCTGATTCCTTTTGCTTTCCCTGAAACAACAGACCGGCCAGATGATTATATCAGGATTTGAGGGAACCGCCCTCAACGCCCGAACTGAAGAACTGATTGTTCAACAGGGTATTGGTGGCTTGATTCTGTTCGAGCGCAATTATAAAAATCCCGATCAATTGCTTCAATTAATAAACGACCTCCAGTCGCTGGCCGCTGAGCATGCAGAAATCCCCGCGCTTTTTATTTCGGTGGATCAGGAAGGAGGAAGGGTCGCTCGCCTCGGTAAACCTTTTACACAGTTTCCTCCTATGTCATGCCTGGGGCAGGCCAACTCTGATGAACTGGCCTATAGGTTTGGACTTGCAATGGGAAAAGAATTGCGGGCGGTAGGAATTAATATGGATTACGCTCCGGTTCTTGATGTCCACTCCAATCCTGCAAATCCCATCATTGGGCAGAGAGCCCTGGATACGGACCCCACGAAGGTTGCCCGTTTAGGAGCTGAGTTGATCCGCGGGTTTTATGATGCCGGAGTCATTCCTGTGGGAAAACATTTTCCCGGGCACGGGGATACATCGCAAGATTCGCATCTTGCTCTGCCGCAAGTAGAGCGGACACGAGAGTCACTGGAACAAAACGAACTGGTCCCCTTCATCCGCGCCATCCAGCAAGGTCTTCAGGTCATCATGACGGCGCATGTTGTCTACCCGGCTTGGGATGCCAGGCAACCCGCCACCTTTTCGTACTCCATTTTGAACGATGTGCTGAGAAACTCCCTACAGTTTGAAGGAATCATTATTTCTGATGACCTGGAGATGCAGGCCATCGATCAAAAGCTGGAGTCTATCCCTGAATTGGGAACCCGGGCCGGGGTCGATGTGTTTCTCATCTGTCACGATCTGGAAAAAGTAAGTGCACTTCAAAACGCTATGATCGAGGATGTGGAAGCGGGAAAAATCTCCCGCACTACCATCGAGCAATCCCTCGCCCGAATCTTCAAGGTAAAAGAAAAACTGAATACCGATGATAATCCCAACTTTGAAAATATACTTGAGGAAAATCAGAGTCTCGCCCAGGAAATGCGGGCGTTTCTGCAAGAATAGAACAAAAAATGGACAACGCATCTGCAACAAACAATACCTTTGTCAAACGATGGGGCCGGGTTTCCCTGATCTATATTGCACTGCTAGCCTATTTCTGGTCCTTTTGCGAATATGGATTGAATATTTGGGACGAAGGGGGATATGCCAATGGGACCTTAAGAACACTTAATGGGGAGAAGGCTCTTGTAGACTTCAATCCCAATGGCTACCTCCCAGGTCGTTACTGGTATGGAATGCTGTTTTTCAAACTGTTCGGGGTGGAGATTCAAAGCCTGCGCATCGGTGTCCTTCTTTTTACCCCCGCAATGGTAATAATGATTTATTCCATGGGCCGTAAAATCATGCCTGCCGGATTTGCCTTATTGGCGGCTTTGTTCATGCTTTCTGCGCCATCCATGTATTACAACCGGTTCTACACGTTCTTTGTCATTTTGAACCTGTATTGCCTTACGAACGTTGTGGAAAAAAGAAACCTGGCATCCCTTTTCGGACTGGGCGCGGCCATTTTTTTAAGCTCCTTTTTCAAATTTGAAGTCACCCTTTTCTCGATATTGGTCAGCCTGGGCACACTTGCCTTGCTGTTCAGCGTAAAACACTGGCGGGTTGATTTTAATTTTTCACCGAAGCAAGCGGCTTCAGCATCACCAAAACCAGGCAAATTTTACTTTCTGCTGGCCGGGGTTGCGGCCATTCTATTTGCGGTCTATCTGGGAAAGGACGGTTACTTCACGAAAGTATTTAAACTGGTTGTGGATGCGCATGAAGTCTGGGGAAACCCGTTCCCGGAAATTCTTCCTTTTTTCGCCCTTCTCGAAAAAGTTGGAGCCCACCAGATGTTTGAAAGGATTTTGTTCTACCTCCCCCCTTTTACCTACGGCGTTGTGGCCATCCTTCTTTTCTACCGACTCGTCATAAAAAAAGAAACGTTCCACATTGCCCATCTGATGGTACTTGCCATTTTGCTATTCGGAGCTTGCGCGTTTGGCTTGGTAATATGGCGGGCAGGATTCGACAACCTGCTAAGAACGCTGCCTCCTTTCTATCTTCTCCTATGTTATTTGTTGTATGGAATCCGGGAAAAGATTCTTTCCCTGCAAAAACCCGTTGGGCAAAATGGAATTTTCATGCGGCTACCGCTGAATCTTCTCACCGTTTTCTTGCCCTTTCTGTTTTATTTCGAGATGAACACCCATCACGGTTTTTATGCTGGAAGCATTGGTGCCATGAAGCTGGAAACCACTCGTCTCTCCCTGGAAAAAATGGATGTCTATACAAATCCTGGCGAGGCCAAATGGATCAAGAAGGTCATTGACAAAATAAACCTGCACTCGAAAAAAGGAGATGCCATTCTGGCCCTGCCGCTGAATCCCATTTTTTATTTTCTTTCTGACCGTGTTAACCCGACACCTTATGAATGGATATTGCCAGGCATGCTTGAAGAAAAAAAAGAACGTGCATTAGTAAAGTTATTAAAATATCGGTTACCCAAAATAGTGATTTACGTAGACATCGCTATTGATGGGAAGGAAGAAAGAAGGCTCTCCCGTTATGCCCCGCATCTATACAAGTTCCTGGTAGAACATTATTCCTTCCAGGAAATGGTAGGTTTTTTTCAAATCCTTTTACCCAAAAATCCCTCTCTGCCCCTGGATTTCTAAGCCGCTTGCTAATAAACACCCAGGAGTGTGTCGTAATAATCACTATTTTCTTGTAAAAATTTTCAGACAATAAAAGCACGAAAAAAGATTGACGCGGGGAATGTTTTAAGAGAATATAGAAATATAGACTATTGCAAGTTTGAACAACTTACCAATATTTTGTTCCTATATTTTCCCTCTCAAACCTGGTCGGACGCTGAAGATTTGGGGAATCAGGTTCTTTAAGTTTGCCACAGGGACTTTAGAAAAAACTTTTCTAGCCTCCCGTACATAGCATTTTCTGAAACTACTTTTTGGTTATTTTGGGCATTAAAATTAAGGTTCATGACTAGTTAAGAGGCCGTTTTTTGATAATTTTCAATAGTAATTGATACATGTTTTCACCTCTATGATTGAACCTAAACTCACACTCTTTAAGATGCAAATAAAAAGTA